>Ga0209543_1001317_pt1 | contig 23071 bp, 22 predicted proteins | sample MesohylFT_FD_187296 | JGI IMG/M metagenome (GOLD analysis project Ga0209543, IMG submission 187296) | Host-associated microbial community of the marine sponge Aplysina aerophoba from Gulf of Piran - sponge mesohyl, lysed by freeze-thaw... | ecosystem: Host-associated > Porifera > Sponge >...
CAACCAGAGCCCTTCTCCCGCGGGAGGGTGTACGTCAGATTTTTGAGATTATCGGCCTCCGACGACGTATTTTGACTCTGGGTCGCCTTGTGGCCCCGCCGATTCTGCCCGTGGGTCTGTAGTGGAGAACACTATCAGACGGTTGCCGGCCTGCTCGCGCCGAGCCCAGAAGTCCTCGAAGCGGCCACTGAGCAGGCAGCATCTCAGGGCGAGGATGGCATTGCCGCCGGCCACCGTCCAGTGCATGCCGCTGCGCTTGAGACGGGCGCCCACGACCTGCTTGCAGCCCGCCTCGACCACTCCGGACGCCACCCCCAGGCCCATCCGGCGGAATGTCGCATAGCGCATCCGGTGACGGTTGTTGCGGAAGTATCCGGCGGCCGCTGCGGCCTCCGCCCCACCGAGAGCCTGCAAGGCCGTGATCACCGGCTCCACCGGGCCCGCTTCCAACTCCTCGCAACGCCGTCGGGCCCAGACCCCCCGCAACTCATTGTCTGGTCCATACCGCTCCTGGGCGACTTTCCAGAGTCGCTCCCGGGCATGGAACAGGTCGACGATCTGGATGGCGCGCGGGAACACTTCGGAGACCAGGTTCCAGATCCAGGCGGCGCCGTCGCCGAGCACGACCTGGCGGGCCGCCCGGTCGAAGCCGCGCCGCTTCGCTTCACGCTCGACCCGTTGGGCGAAGGCGGACAGGTCCCGCTCGGTGTCGGCACAGGCCACGCTTTCGACTGCGGCCGAATAACTGACCGAGCCCGCCTCGCGCTGCACCGGACCCTCCGGGGACGGCCGCGATGCCGTCCAGACCTGCACCAACTTGACCTCGCGCGTGCGGGCGCTGCCGTCCGGCTGCTTGCCCGGCCGTCCCGCGCATTCGGCGGGGCGCACCGGCAGGCCGGTGCCGTCCAGGCCCAGGTACATCGTCCCGGCCGTCGGCGACGACGCCAGGACCTGCTCCCGTTCGTCCCGGGCGATCGCTTCTCCCAGGGCTTCGGCGCTGCGCTCCACCTGCTTGGCGTCCACCGCCACCCCGGCCAACTCGCGCAACAGCTCGCTGCTGCTCCCGAAGCTGACTTCGGCCGCGACCCGCCCCACCAGGCGCGTGAGGCCCGGCGACAGGGCGCTGCCCTCCAGCCCCCACTCCCGGTCCCGGGGATAAAAGCCCGTGCCGCAACCCGTGCAATGATAGTAGGCGCGACTCAGGCGCATCCGGCCGAACAGGGTGGTGATCCACTTGTCGTGGCGGCCGGCGAAGCGGGCCGGACGCCCGCAAGCGCAAGGCCGGTCGGCACTCGCCTGGTCGCTGGAGTCCGCGTTCAGCACCTGCTGGAGGATCTTCGCGGCGGCGGCCAGAACGCCCTCGCGCAGCCCGCGCTCCAGCGCCCCGAAGTCGAAAGAGGCCGGTCCTTCCGCGCCCAGCAGACGGTTCAGCTCCGCCGCGATCTCGCCGTCGAGCGCTGGCTCGAGAGCCCCCTTTTTTCCGGGGTCTCCGGCTCGCCGTGCTTCAGCCTCTCCTCGCAGATCCGACTGTCGACCTCGGTCCACTGACGCATCAGGTCGCGGAACTTCTGATAACGCGTCAACTGGGTGCGGGTCACGCCCACCGCCGACTTCGGAATCGCCTGACTGCGCGTCTTGCCGTCCACCGTGCGGGTCACCACCCAATGCGGCCCGTGGCCGGGGTCGCCGTCCCGGGCGCAATGGCAGCCGGGCTTTCCGCATTTCCGGTATTGGCTCGCCAGCGAGCCCTGGCGGAAGTTTCCGAGACGAAGCAGGGCCTGCTGGATCTGTTCCCGTTGCCGGGCCAGGGCAGAGAGGGGAGAGGGAGCACTCATCGCATTCACCTTACAATGAAAAACATTATCAGATATTGTGCCAGAACCTCCGCCGGCTGGCAATCTACCCGCAAATCTCAAAAATCTGACGTGCACCCCCCGCGGGATTCGGATTTGGTGAAATCCCGGCTCTGTGGCATATTACGCGCCTAGCGGGTTGGCGACGGGTGCTTTATAGCCGCCTGCCCCTATAGCCGCTCCGGCGGTTTTTTTATGACGGCGCAGGGCTGTGGTGTCCGGCGTGCGTCTTTTCCATCAATGAAAAGGACTTTCCTATGCCCGCTGAAAAACTTGTCTTCCCTGGCCGCAACTATCTCTACGCGCCAGGACCCACGCATATTCCGGTCGCTGTTCAGAACGCCATGATCGTACCGATGGAAGACCATCGGGCGCCCGACTTCCCCCAACTGGTCAAGCCTCTGCTGCGCGACCTCAACAAGATCTTCAAGACCCGCACCGGTAAGAGCTTCATCTTTCCCGCGACCGGCACGGCCGGCTGGGAAGTGGCGCTGACCAACACCCTGTCGCCGGGAGACCGCGTCCTGACTGCCCGCTTCGGGCAGTTTTCCCACTTGTGGGCGGATCTGGCCCAGCGCATGGGCATGGACGTGGAACTGGTGCAGGTGAAATGGGGCGAGGGCGTGCCGCTCAAAAAGTTCGAGCAGATCCTGAAGAAGGACAAGGAGCATAAGATCAAGGCGGTACTGGCCTGCCACAACGAGACCGCAACCGGTGTCACCAGCGACATCGCGGGCTTGCGCCGGGCCATGGACCGGGCCAAGCATCCGGCACTGCTGATGGTCGATGGCGTCAGTTCCATCGCCAGCATCGACTTCCGCATGGACGAATGGAAAGTCGACGTGGCCGTATCCGGTTCGCAGAAGGGCTTCATGCTGCCGGCCGGCATGGCGCTGGTCTGCTTCTCGCGCCGCGCGCTGGCGGCAGCCAAGAACGCCAAGTGCAAGCGCTGCTTCCTGGACATCGCCGATCACATTGCGACCAACAAGGACGGCTTCTTCCCCTACACCCCCTCGGCGCCGATGCTGCGGGGCCTCCGCGCCTCCATCGACCTGCTGCTCGGGGAAGGCCTGGACAACGTGTTCCAGCGCCACCACCGGCTGGCCGAAGGCGTGCGCCGGGCGATTGGCGGGTGGGGCCTGAGCCTGTGTGCGGACGCGCCGAAGTGGTACTCCGACACGGTGTCCGCGATCAAGGTGCCGAAGAACGTGAATGCCGCCGAAGTGATTCATATTGCCTACCATCGCTACAACATTTCGCTGGGCGCCGGCCTGTCCGAGGTCGCCGGCAAGGTGTTCCGTATTGGCCATCTGGGCGACAACAACGAGGTACGCATGATGGCGGCCCTCGGTGGTGTGGAAATGGCGATGCGCGATGCCGGCATGAAGGTCCGCCCGGGTTCGGGCGTGGCCAAGGCGGTCGAGTACTACTGCGACACTGCGAAGGGCAAGAAGAAGATCGCCGCGTTCGGTGCCGCCAAAGGCCCCCGCGAGACCGCGGTCAAGAAGGCAGCGCCGAAGCGCAAGAAGAAGTGAGGAATCCTGAATGAGCCACACTCAAGCCACTCCCGCGCCGACTCGTCTTCAGCGCAGTGAACTGGCGGTCCCGGGTTCCAACCCGGCGCTGTTTGAAAAAGCACTGAACTCCGCGGTCGACTACGTCTTCCTGGATCTGGAAGATGCGGTCGCGCCGGGTGACAAGGAGCAGGCTCGGATCAATGTCATCCAAGCCTTGCGCGACCTGGACTGGCGGGGTGCGGGAAAAACCATTTCGGTGCGAATCAACGGGCTCGACACCCACTACATGTACCGCGATGTGGTGGATCTGATGGAACAGGCGGGCGACCGCCTGGACACGATCCTGATCCCGAAAGTGGGCGTGCCGGCAGATATCTACATGGTCGAGGCGATGGTGAACCAGGTCGAACAGGGCAAAGGTTTTGAAACCCGGGTCGGCTTGGAGGCCCTGATCGAGACGGCTCTGGGCATGGCCAACGTCGAAGCGATCGCTGCCTACGGCGGACGTCTGGAAGCCTTGCATTTTGGAGTGGCGGATTACGCCGCGTCCAACCGGGCACGCACGGTCAACATCGGCGGACTCAATCCCGACTACCCGGGAGACCAGTGGCACTTCGCCCTGTCTCGCATGACGGTGGCTTGCCGGGCGTACGGCCTGCGGGCGATTGACGGACCATTCGGCGACTTCAAGGATCCGGACGGCTATCGGGCGGCAGCACGCCGCGCCGCTGCACTCGGGATCGAGGGCAAGTGGGCGATCCATCCGTCCCAGATCGAACTGGCCAACGAAATCTTCTCTCCGCCGGAGGCGGAAGTGGATCGGGCCCGGCGAATCCTGAAGGAACTGGAGATCGCGGCGGCGGAAGGCCGGGGCGCAGCTGCCGTCGACGGCAAGATGATCGATGCGGCTTCGGCACGGATGGCCGAGAACGTGGTGCGTTTGGCGGAAGCAATCGCCGCACGCAGCTAAAACGAGGACAAGCGACATGCACATACACGAATACCAGGCCAAGGAAGTTCTGGCCAACTACGGAATCCAGACACAGCCGGGCACGCTGGTGTACAGCCCCGACCAGGCTGTGGCTGCCTACAACTCTCAAGGATCCACGGTATGCGCGGTCAAGGCGCAGATCCATTCCGGCGCGCGCGGCAAGGCCGGGGGCATCCGGTTGTGCCGGAGCAACGACGAAGTGCGCCGCGCTGCGGACGAGATGCTGGGCGAGAAGCTGGTGACCCACCAGACCGGGTCAAGCGGCAAACTGGTCCAGAAGCTGTACGTCGAGGCCGGAGTCGATATCGACCGCGAAATCTACCTGGCATTCGTGCTGGACCGGGCCAAGCAGCGGCACGTCGCCGTGGCTTCCGCCGAGGGCGGCATGGAAATCGAACAGCTGGCCCAGGAGAAGCCGGAGAGCATCCTGCGCATCAGCATCGACCCGGCATCCGGCATGCGCCACTTCCAGGCGCAGGAGCTGGCCTTCGGGCTGGGTCTGGGAGCAGACCTGGTCAAGCAGGCGGTGGCCACGTTCCGCGGCCTGTACAAGGCGATGGTCGAACTGGATGCCAGCATGGTCGAGATCAACCCGCTGGTGGTGACCCGGGACCGGCGCCTGATCGCCCTGGACGCCAAGATGGAATTCGATGACAACGCACTGTTCCGCCATCGCGAGGTGGCCGAACTGCGCGACATGTCGCAGGAGGACCCGCGCGAGACCGCGGCCTCCGACCACGACCTCAGCTACGTCGGCCTGGACGGCGACATCGGCTGCATGATCAATGGCGCCGGGCTGGCCATGGCCACCATGGACATGATCAAGCTGTCCGGCGGCGAGCCGGCCAACTTCCTCGACATCGGCGGCGGCGCGTCGCCGGAGCGGGTGGCCAAGGCGTTCGAACTGGTGCTGCAGGACGGCAACGTCAAGGCCATGCTGGTCAACATCTTCGCGGGAATCAACCGCTGCGACTGGATCGCCGAAGGCCTGATCAAGGCGCTCGGCGTGGTCGACCTCGGCGTGCCCCTGGTGGTGCGCCTGTCCGGCACCAATGTGGAGGAGGGCACCCAGATGCTGGTCGACAGCGGGCTGCCCATCATCATGGCCGACACATTAGCCGATGCCGCCCAGAAGGCGGTGGCGGCCGCACAGGAAAAGGGAGAGTGACACGATGTCGATTCTGATCAACAAAGACACCAAGATCCTAATCCAGGGCTTCACCGGCCGGATCGGAACCTTTCACGCCAAGGAGATGCTGGAATACGGCAGCAATGTGGTCGGGGGCGTCACGCCGGGGAAAGGCGGACAGGCGCACCTGAACCTGCCGGTGTTCAACACCATCAAGGAAGCGGTAGATGCAACGGGCGCAACGGCCAGCATCGTGTTCGTGCCCGCAGCCGCGGCCGCCGACTCGATCATGGAAGCCGCCGACGGGGGCATCGAGTATTGCGTGGCAATCACCGATGGCATCCCGGCCCAGGACATGATCCGCGTCAAGCGTTTCATGCTGCGCTACCCGAAAGAGCGCAAGATGATCCTGACCGGGCCCAACTGCGCGGGTTCCATCACGCCGGGCGAAGCGATGCTCGGAATCATGCCGGGCCATATCTACGAACCGGGCCGGGTCGGCGTGGTCGGACGTTCCGGCACGCTGGGCTACGAAGCCGCCTCGCAGATGAAGGCCGAAGGCATCGGCATCTCGACCAGCATCGGGATCGGTGGCGACCCGATCAACGGCAGTTCGCACCGCGACATCCTGGAACTGTTCGAACAGGATCCCGACACGGACGCGGTCATGATCATCGGCGAGATCGGAGGCCCTCAGGAAGCGGAGGCGGCGGAATTCGCGCGCGACCACATGAGCAAGCCGGTCGCGGCCTACGTGGCGGGCCTGACCGCGCCGAAGGGACGGCGCATGGGCCATGCCGGGGCCATCATTTCCGGGAAAGGCGAGAGCGCCTCGGAGAAAGTCGAGATTTTCCAGGAAGCCGGGGTGGCGATCGTGCCCAGCCCTTCCGAGTTCGGTTCCACCATGAAAGACGTTATGTCAAGGCTGTAAGGAGGCCGCATGTCAAAACCCAAAGTCATTGCCACGCGCCGCTGGCCGGAACCGGTCGAAGCGCATCTGTTCGAGCACTACGACTTCACGCTCAACGAGGACGACCATCCGATGAGCGTGGACGAGTTACACCAGGCTCTGCGCGAGTACGATGCGGTCTGCCCGACCGTGACGGATCCAATCAATGCCGAAGTGCTCGGCATCGACGGCATCCGCGCGAAGATCCTGGGGAACTTCGGCGTGGGCTTTAACCATATCGACCTGGACGCGGCCAAGCAGGCCGGCCTGGTCGTGACCAACACGCCGGAAGTCCTGACCGACTGCACCGCGGACATCGCCATGAACCTGATGCTGACCGCCGCCCGCCGCACCGGCGAAGGCGAACGGCACCTGCGCGCCGGAGAGTGGGCCGGCTGGCGCCCGACCCACATGCTGGCGACCAAGGTCACCGGCAAGACCTTGGGTTGCGTCGGTTTCGGCCGTATCGCGCAGGCCATGGCGCAACGCTGCCATTTCGGATTCGGCATGAAGGTGATCTTCCACGACCCGTACCCGCCGAAGCCGGAAGTCGTGGAGAAATTCCAGGCGACCGAGTGCAATTCGGTCGAGGAAGTGCTGGAGCAGGCCGACTTCGTGTCCCTGCATTGCCCGGGCGGCGAATCGACCTACCATTTGCTCAACGAAGAGCGCCTGGCTCGGATGAAGTCTTCCGCCATCCTGATCAATTCCGCGCGTGGCGACATCATCGACAATCAGGCCCTGATCGCGGCGCTGAAAAACGGCACCATTGCAGGTGCCGGGCTTGACGTCTTCGAAGGCGAGCCCAAACTGGATCCCGGATTCTTAGGCCTTGAGAATGCGGTTCTTCTGCCGCACCTGGGCAGCGCCTCGACCGAGACCCGGATCGCCATGGGCATGCGGGTGGTCGAGAATCTGGATCTGTTTTTCTCCAACCAGGAGCCGCGCGACCGCGTCGCCTGAGTGCCCGCTCCGGGATCGGCCCCGCCCGCATGCCGTCCGACATCGCTCCTTCTGCCGATTGCCCGGAAGACCGTATACGCGCCGAGACCCTGCGCTATACGGACAGCATGGTCCAGCGGCTGGGAGGGCTGCTGCTGGAAGTCATCCGTCGCCGGACCCCGGAAATCACTGAACTCCTTGAGAACCGGGGGCAGATAACCCCGGAGAACCGGTTGCGGGTTCTTCAGGCCTACGGGATCGGTTTCCAGCTTTTCAACATTGCCGAGCAGAACGCGGCGATCCGCCATCGCCGGGCGATCGAGAGCGAACTGGGGCCCCAGCAGGTGCCCGGGTCTTTTTCGGCCGCACTCGCGCACGCCCGCTCCGTCGGGCTCGATGCCGAAGCCGTTCGCGCCCGCTTGCGGGACGCCCAGGTGGTGCCGGTGCTGACGGCACATCCGACCGAGGCCAAGCGGGTCACGGTGCTGGAAATCCACCGCCGCATCTACGTGTGGCTCAAGGAACTGGAAGAGACCCGCTACACCGAGCGGGAACGCCAGCGCATGATCAGCGCCATCCGCGACGAGATCGACCTGTTGTGGATGACCGGAGAGATTCGTCTGACCAAACCGACCGTGACGGAAGAGGTCGCGTGGGTCCTGCACTTTTTCGATGAATCGCTTTATCGTGGTGCGCGCGACCTGTTCTGGCAGTTGTCGCAGGCGCTGGAAGAGCACTATCCCGGTGCGCAGTTCGAGACGCCGCCGCTGCTTCACTTCGGCTGCTGGGTCGGCGGTGACCGCGACGGCAATCCCCACGTGACCCCCGAGGTGACCCGGGAGGCCCTTGACGGTTACCGGGGGGCCGCGTTGTCGCACCTGTACCGGCAGATGGCGGAGGCCCGGAGCCGGCTGTCCATAGTCGCGCACGCGGTGGACGTGCCGGCAGAATTCCTGTCTCGCCTCGACGTCATGATGGGCGGGCATGAGGACGCGGACACATTGCGCGCGCGCAACCCGCAGGAGGTCTTCCGGCAATACCTGAACCTTCTGATGCGCCGCCTTGAGGCGACCCAGAACGAGGCTCCGGAAGGATACGCGAATGCGGCCGAATTGGTGGAAGACCTGAAGGCCCTGGAAAAAGGCCTGCGCGAGACCGATTGCGGCTCTATTGCCGACTTGCTGGTACGCCCGCTGCGCCTGGAGGCGCAGGTGTTCGGCTTCCACACCGTGAGCCTGGACATTCGGGAGAACAGCACCGTCATCAACAACACCCTGGCAATCCTGTATCGCCAGCTGGAAGGGGATGAACCGCCGGAGCCCGGGAGCGAGGCATGGCTGGAGTGGCTGAAGCGGCGACTCAACGAGCCGATGGAGAAGCTCCCCGAACTTGAGCTTGAGGATGAAATGGCGCAGCGCACCCTGGAATTGTTCCGGTTGCTCGGCGAGGTCGCGGACCAACGCGGGATGGAGCCGTTCGGTGCCTTTGTCCTGAGCATGACGCACACGCAGGCGGACCTGCTGGGGGTCTACCTCCTGGCCAAGTACGGCGGGCTGTTTTCCGACCTCAAGAACTGCGAAACCTGCCGCCTGCCGGTGGTGCCGCTGCTGGAGACGATCGACGATCTGCGCCGGGGACCTGGGTTGCTGCGCGAGTTGCTGGACGTCCCGCTCGTGCGCCGCAGCGTCCGTGCCGGCCCTGGGGTGCTGGAAGTCATGGTGGGCTACTCGGATTCCAACAAGGACGGCGGGTTCCTGTGCTCCAACCACGAGGTGTCGCTGGCCCAGTCCCGAATGCGCCGGGTGGGCGAGGAGCGCGGCGTGCCGGTGGCGTTTTTCCATGGTCGCGGCGGTTCGTCGTCGCGGGGCGGGATGCCGGCCGGACGCGCGATTGCCGCCCAGCCACCGGACACCATCGGGGGGCGGATGCGGCTGACCGAGCAAGGCGAAGTGGTGTCGGGAAAGTACGCGAACCGCGGCTACGCGGAGACGCAACTGGAGATCCTGGCGGCCAGCGTGCTGGAACACTCCTTGCCCGACCACACGAAAACCCGGCACCCCGGGTTCGAGGAGGCCATGGAGGCCCTGTCGCAACTGTCGTACACCGCCTACCGGAAACTGGCCGACCACCCCGGCCTGGTCATGTTCTACCAGGATGCCTCGCCGGTCGAGGAACTGGCCTTGCTCAAGATCGGCTCCCGGCCGATGCGTCGTTTCGGCGCCAACACCCTGGACGACTTGCGTGCCATTCCCTGGGTGTTTGCCTGGACGCAGAACCGGATGATGATTCCGGGCTGGTACGGAGTGGGCGATGCCATTGCGGAATTCATCCGGGTGCGGGGCAAGGAAGGCGAGAAATTATTGCGCGAGATGTTCGAGGGGCACCACCTGTTCCGGCTGGTGATCGACGAGGTGGAAAAGACTCTCTATCAGGTTCAGCTCGACATCGCGCGGGACTATGCCGCGCTGGTCCCGGACCCTGAGGTGGGAGCCGAGATCTTTGCGTTGATCGAGCAGGAGTACGAGCGGACCCGCGAAGCCGTGCTTCGGGTGTCCGGCAGCGAGACCCTGTGCGAAAGATTCGTGATGTTCAGCGACCGCCTGTCGCGGCGGCTGCCAATCATCGACCGGGTCAGCCGAGAGCAGGTCGAACTGATCAAATTGTGCCGGGGCAAGGAACGCCCGGAGACGCTGGACCTGGTCCCGTTGCTGCTGTCGATCAACTGCGTGGCGGCCGGGCTGGGCTGGACCGGCTGATGCCTGCCGCAACAATCTGCACATCATTTAAAATTCGCCGACCCCGGAAGGATTCATGAAGAAGCTGCTCTTTCATCTGGACACGGACGCCCAACCCTCCGCCTTCGATCAGGTGGTCGCCTACGATGGAGGAGCGGATGCCGTCCTGGCCTACGGCGGGGTGGCCGCCGACAATTGCTTCCCGCTGGTGGAAGGCGCGATCTTTACCCGTGCGCCGAAGAACAAGCGCTACACCGCGATCCTGATCGGCGGCAGCGATTTGGCCCAGGCCGAAGCCCTCATGGAGACCGTGAAGTCTCAGTTTTTCGAAGGCTTCCGGGTGTCGTTGATGTTGGATGCCAACGGCTGCAATACCACCGCGGCGGCGGCGGTTGCGATGCTGGGTGCCGCGCATCCGCTCAAAGGCGCGAGTGCAACGGTGCTGGCCGGAACCGGGCCGGTCGGGCAGCGTGCGGCAGTCATGCTGGCGCAGTCGGGAGCCAGGGTGCGCCTGACTTCACGCAAACTGGATCGCGCCCAGCAGGCATGCGAGGGAATTTCGGAACGCTATGGCGTGGCGGTGGAACCCATGGCCGCATCGGATGCGGCTGGGACGGCCGCTGCGATCGAAGGCGCGGCCGTCGTCCTGGCCACGGGCCAGGCCGGGGTACAGTTGCTGTCGGCCGAGATCTGGCAGGCGTCTTCCAGCCTGCGCGCGGTCGGGGATGTGGGGACCTGCCCGCCCTTAGGCGTGGAAGGGATGGACATGACCGATGGCGGCCGAGAAGTTGATGGAATCTCCCTGTTCGGCGGGCTGGCCTTCGGAGCCTTGAAACTTCGCGCCCATCGCGAGGCGATCTCGCGGATGTTCGAGAGCAACGATCAGGTGTGGGATGCGGAGGAGACGCTGGCGCTGGCGCGCGAACTTTACGATTGATGCCGTCGTTTCAGTTCGAAGTCGATCCGGTCAATCTGTTCCTTCAGCGTTTCGGTCTGGTAGCCTAGTTCCAACTGCTGGCGCACTTCCTCGACCGCGCGATAGGTTTCCTGCAAGCGCTGGGCGTACTGGCCGAGCATCGTTCCGGGGTCTTTCTGGTCGTGCAGCATCCGGTCGCGGACCGCCTGCTGCTTTTGCATGATGGTCATCATCGCGGCGTAACTGACGCCTATGCGGAAGTCGTAAGGCTTGTACTTCTGCAGGGAAGTCACTTCCGGACGCAATTCCTCGACGATCTTGGTCAGGGTCGCCCGGAAGTTCATCAGGTCTTCCCTGAGTGTTCCTTCGACTTCGTACTGTTCGATCATTTTCGGGATGATGTCGATGATCTGGATCCGTTCGGCATCGTAGACCAGAAGCACCCGGAGCAGTTCACTTTCAAGCTCTTCGGTCGGCAGAGTGGAGAGGGCGTCCAGTTGCTCGGCATAAATCTCCCGCTGGGCCTCGAGATCGCTGGTCGTGGTTCCTTGCAGTTTTTCCTCGGAAATCAGGCTTGAGCGCGGGACGTCGACCATGGGGTGCGGGGGCTCGCCTTCCGCGTAGGCGCAAAGCGACGTGGCAGCCAACAGGATGCCGGGGAGGATGGAGTGGAGACGTGATGGCATGGAAATGCAGGTGTCGAAAAAAGCAGTATAACTGGTGAGTGTGTGGTTCTGTGCGGCAGGCCGTCACGTCACGCTTTTTTCAAGTGCTTGGCAGATCCACTTGTTCAGGCTTAGTCCGCTCTCTGTCGCTGAGCGTGCGATGCTCTGGTGGAGTTCCGGCCCGAGCCGGACATTGAGTTTCCCGGAGAAAGGCCTTTGAGGCTCGACGCCGTCTTCTTGGCAGGAAAGAAGGTACTCGTCGACGGATCGCTGGAATTCGGCGTGAAGGCCATCCACATCGGTTGCCTCGAAAGTGGCAATCGGGTAAGGGCCGCTGTTGACAACCCTTCCGTGAAGGCGTCCTACGGAATCATCGAATTCAACCGTGGCCGTGTATCCTTTGTATGTCATCATGGCTGGACTCCCATGGTTTTGAGAAATGCGGCGATGTCACGCACCGTTGCTTTTCCGGTTTCCGTCTCCGGGTGAGGCCGGTGTACAACCATCCGCATTTCCCCTCTTTTCAAAAGCACCCGAGATCCGGAACGCTGAGAGACATCCACATCGACCGCTTTCAACAAGGCAACGATGTCCGCCCACCGAATGCCTGTAGGCGTGGGCTTTTTGAAGACACTCTCCAGAGTCCTCCGGTGCTTCGTACGCATCCTGCCAAATATGGTACTATAAATAGTACCATAATGCAAGCCTCATTCGCACCCCCCGGTCATGCCCGAGAGGCTCAGAAAAACTGGGACACATTGGAAGCAAATGGCATAATGAGGTCATGACCCGCTGGCAGCGTGCTGTCGGCTCAAGGGCCGCCCCTCGGAGCGGCCCTTGCTTTTTTGGGGAGGACCATGCCGTGTCGTTCTTGTTCTAGATTCTTCTTGTCGCCGCCCGATAGACGGTATTGCGCTCACGTTTGCCGACGGCCACCACCGCCACGACAATGTCCCGTTCCCGTACCTGGTAGACGAGCCTGTATCCCGCGCTGCGCAGTTTGATCTTGTAGCAGTCTTTCACGACACTCAGGCGGTCTCGTTCGACCCGTGGCGCTTCGAGGCGGGCGATCAGCTTTGTTTTGAATTGTTTGCGGATATCCGGGTCCAGCTTTTTCCATTCGCGCATCGCGCTTTCGAGGAAAACCAGCTTATAGCTCATCGACATCAACTTCGATTTCAGCCTCGCCCTCGCGTTCGCGAATCAGTGCCGCAAGCTCAAGGTCTTCCAGTTTATTGATCATGGCCTCCCAGGCAGCGGCGGGAACGGCGTAAAAGACTGGCCGGTTTCGATTCAGGATCGCGACCGGTGCCCCCTCGGCGTGCTTGACGATAGCCATGGGATTCTTCTTTAGTTCGGATATGCCTGCGCTTGCGTCAGCGAGGACAGGGTGGATTGAGCTCATGAAAAGACCTTATAAAAGACTTGTATTAGGTCTATTATTAGGTCGCTAAATTTAAATGTCAAGAAGAACAGTTTAATCCAATGTGCCCGAAATTTGCGTATTTCCCCGCTTCCGGGGAAAATATGCACCCTGTCGATGACGCCACCCGAAAACCTTTCCTCTTCCGGGCCGATGCCTGCACCGCGAACACTCGCCAACGCCATACGTGCGTTGAGCATGGATGCTGTTGAGCAGGCCGCTTCCGGCCATCCCGGCATGCCGATGGGCATGGCGGATATCGCGGAAGTCCTGTGGCGCCATCACCTCAGACACAACCCTGCCAATCCCTGCTGGCCCGACCGGGACCGCTTCGTGGTCTCCAACGGGCACGGTTCCATGCTGCTGTACAGCCTGTTGCACCTGACCGGGTACCCGTTGTCGATGGAAGACCTCCAGGCCTTCCGCCAATTGCATTCGCGCACGCCCGGCCACCCGGAGCTTGACCGGGACATCGGAGTCGAAACCACGACCGGCCCGCTGGGCCAGGGACTGGCCAACGCGGTCGGGATGGCACTGGCGGAACGGTTGCTGGGCGAACGCTACAACCGTGATGGACACCAGGTGATCGACCATCGAACCTACGTATTCACGGGCGACGGATGCCTGATGGAAGGGGTCTCGCACGAGGCATGCAGCCTGGCCGGCACGCTCCGCCTGGGCAAACTGATCGTGTTCTACGACGACAACGGCATCTCGATCGATGGCGAGACCAAGGGCTGGTTTACCGACGACACGGCAGGGCGCTTTTCCGCCTATGGCTGGCACGTGATCCCGGATGTCGACGGGCATGACCCGGAGGCGGTGAACCGAGCCATCCTTGAGGCTCAGGCCGACCCCCGACCGTCGATCCTATGCTGCCGGACCGTCATCGGCTACGGCGCGCCGCAGAAACAGGGCACCGCGGACACCCACGGCGCCCCGCTCGGAGCCGAGGAAGTGGCACGGGCGCGCGAGACCTTGGACTGGCCCCATCCTCCGTTCGAGGTCCCGGTCGAGATCCGTGAGGCCTGGGATGCCTGGGAACGGGGGGCAGAGATGGAATCCCAGTGGCAGACGCGCATGGAGGACTATGCCGCCAGTTGCCCGGAGGACGCGGTCGAACTGGCTCGGCGCCTGGAAGATCGCTTGCCGGAGGCATTCACGGAGGCAATCGACACCCACATCAGGAACCAACTTGAGGAGCCCGCGAAGGCGGCGACCCGCAAGCATTCCGGGAACACCCTGGATGCGATCGCCGACAGCCTGCCGGAACTGATCGGGGGCTCGGCCGACCTGACCGGTTCCAACAACACGCAGCCCAAGGGCAGCCACGCGATCAGCGCGGACGAGTCCGGCACCTACATTTACTACGGGGTCCGGGAGTTCGGCATGGGGGCGGTGATGAACGGCTTGGCCCTGCATGGCGGATTCATCCCGTATGGCGGAACCTTCCTGACGTTCTCCGACTACGCCCGAAACTCCATTCGCATGGCGGCGCTGATGCACCAGCGGGTGATCTTCGTGCTGACGCATGATTCCATCGGCCTGGGCGAGGACGGCCCGACCCACCAGGCGGTGGAGCATCTGGCGAGCCTCAGGCTGATCCCGGGGCTTGAGGTCTGGCGGCCGGCCGATGCGGTAGAAACCGCAGTCGCCTGGAAGTGCGCGCTGCAGCCCGAGCAGGGCCCCACCGCGCTGGCGCTGTCGCGCCAGTCCGTGATGCAACTGGAGCACACTCCGGAAACCGTCGCGCTGTCTGCGCGCGGGGGATACGTGCTGGTGGATTCGGACGGACCGCCGGAACTGATCCTGCTTGCCACCGGCTCGGAGGTGGGCTTGGCGGTCGCCTGTGCGGCGGCGCTGGACGGGGTGCGGGTGCGGGTCGTGTCGATGCCCTGCATGGAACGGTTTGCCCGACAGAACCCGGATTACCAGGAACAAGTACTACCGAACGAGACTTCTGCCCGGATCGCGATCGAGGCGGGAGTAGGTTCACCGTGGCACCGTTGGGTGGGGCCGCAAGGACGTGTGCTGGGGGTCGAGGAATTCGGCCATTCGGCACCAGGCGCCCGAGTGATGGAACACTTCGGGTTTACCGAGGAAAATTTGACAACAATGGCCCGGGAAATGTTGGGTCAGGGAGTGACAGCATGAGCATTCGCGTGGGGATTAATGGCTACGGACGCATTGGGCGCAACGTTTTGCGCGCCCTTTACGAGTCCGGGCGACAGGACGAAATCAGCATCGTCGCCATCAACGACATCGGCGATCTGGAGGTCAGTGCGCATCTGACCCGCTACGATTCGGCGCATGGGCCGTTCGACCTGAGTGTGGAGGCCGATGGAGACTCCATGACGGTGGGAGACGACCGCATCCGGTTCACCGCCTGCCGCAATCCGGCGGACATTCCCTGGAAAGAGTCGGAAGTGGACGTGGTGATCGAGTCGACCGGGCTTTTCGCGTCGCGCGAGAAATCGCAGGGCCACCTGGAGGCGGGAGCGCCCCGGGTGCTGATCTCGGCCCCGGCCGGCAAGGACGTGGATGCGACCGTGGTCTACGGCGTCAATCACGACCAGCTGGGCCCGGATCACGTCGTGGTTTCCAATGCCTCCTGCACGACGAACTGTTTGGCTCCTCTGGCCAAGGTCCTGATGGAATCGGTCGGCATCGAGTCCGGCATCATGACCACCATCCATTCGTATACCAACGACCAGGTGCTGACGGACGTGGCGCACAGCGACCTGCGTCGGGCCCGTTCGGCCACGCAGTCGATGATTCCGACCGCGACCGGTGCAGCGCGGGCCGTCGGGCTGGTTCTGCCGGAACTCGACGGCCGCCTGGATGGGTTCGCCATTCGTGTGCCGACCATCAACGTTTCGGTGGTGGACTTGAGTTTCGTGGCCAGTCGAGAGACGAACGCCGAAGAAGTCAATGCCGCCGTGCGCGCCGCCGCCGAAGGGCCGCTGAAAGGCGTTTTGGCATACTGCGAGGACCCCTTGGTCTCGATCGACTTCAACCACAGCCCGGCCTCGTCTTCGCTCGACGCCTCGCTGACCAAGGTGCTTCCGGGCAACCTGGTCAAGGTCCTGTCGTGGTACGACAACGAGTGGGGCTTCTCCAACCGTATGCTGGACGTCATTGCGGCCTGGATGCGCGCTTCCGCATGACCATGCCTCCCGGCTTGCCGGGCAAGCTCAAGCCGGGCAGCCGAGTATTGCTGCGCACCGACTTGAATGTGCCGATAGAATCCGGGCGCATTACGGCGGATGAACGAATCCGCGCGAGCCTGCCGACCATCCGCCGCCTGCAGCAGGCCCGTTGCCGCATTCTGGTGATGTCGCATCTGGGGCGGCCCCGGGAAGGGCAACACGATGTCGCCGCTTCCCTGAAACCGGTGGCGGCGGCATTGGCGGAGCGGTTGGGCGAGCCGGTGGGTTTCCGGCGCGATTGGATCGACGGAGTGAACTCCAGGCCCGGCAGCGTCACACTGCTTGAAAACGTGCGCTTCCTCAAGGGAGAGACCGGCAACAGCGATGCCTTGGGCCGACGCATGGCCGCCTTGTGCGATCTATACGTGATGGATGCTTTCGGCAGTGCGCACCGGGCCCATGCCTCGACTCATGCGGTTGCCCAGCATGCGCCCCGTGCCTGCGCCGGGCCGCTGCTGCGGCGTGAACTGCGTATGTTGCAGCGCGCCTTGGAGAATCCGGTACGCCCGCTGGTGGCGATTGTCGGCGGCGCCAAGGTGTCGACCAAGATCGAAGTGCTGGAGCGCTTGGCCGAGGTCGCCGATGAATTGATCGTCGGCGGCGGGATCGCCAATACGTTCATGGCGGCGGCGGGCCTGGACATTGGGGACTCCCTGCATGAACCGAAGCAGCTGGCTCTCGCGCGACAGCTGATGGCCCCTTCCTCCAAGCGACGTGCGACCGTTCCGCTGCCCCGGGACGTGGTCTGTGAAATCCCGGACTCGCACGAGCCGGTCATCCGCGAAGCGGACGGGGTATGCCAGGGAGAGCGGATCATGGATGTGGGGCCGAAGACCCGGAAACATTACGGCCGACTCGTGAAAAGCGCCCGCACGGTGATCTGGAATGGCCCCCTGGGCGTGTTCGAGGATTCCCGGTTCGCGGACGGAACCGAGGCCCTGGGTCGCGCCATTGCCGCCTCGCAAGCCTTTTCTATTGCGGGCGGGGGTGATACGCTGGCCGCCGTGGGAAGTTTTCGGATTAAAAGCAAGATGTCTTATCTGTCGACCGGCGGCGGCGCATTTCTGGAATATGCGGCAGGACGCGCCCTGCCAGCCGTTGAGATTCTCAATACGGTGGCGTCATGACCGCGCCCTCCTCAGAGCTGCGCCACCGGCGCACCAAGATCATCGCCACTCTGGGCCCGGCGACGGATTCGCCGGAGCTGCTGCAAGGTCTGATCGACACCGGCGTGGACGTGGTTCGCCTGAACTTCTCGCATGGCACTCAGGATGAACATCGTGAACGGGCGGAACGAATTCGCGAAATGACCGAACCGGATTACCATCTGGCGATCCTGGGCGATCTCCAGGGGCCGAAAATCCGCATTGCCGGCTTTCGTGACGGCTCGATCACCCTCAAGCCCGGCGACCCGTTCGTCCTGGATCCGCATCTTGACCCGAAAGCCGGTACGAGCGAAGCCGTTGGACTGACGTATCCGGAGTTGTCTGAAGATGTCCGTGTCGGCGACGACCTGCTGCTGGACGACGGCCGTCTCATGCTGAAGGTCAAGGCGCTGGAATCTGGCCGCATCGTCACCGAAACCGTGACCGGAGGGGTTTTGCAGGACGCCAAGGGTGTCAACCGCGCCGGCGGCGGCTTGTCGGCGCCTTCCATCAGCGCCAAGGATCATCAGGACATCCAGTTGGCCGCGGAGATCGGCGTGGACTATCTTGCCGTGTCCTACCCGCGCAGCGGGGGCGACATCTACTATGCGCGCGAACTCCTGCGCGAGGCGGGCGGCAACGCGCACCTGATCGCGAAGATCGAGCGGGTCGAGGCGGTCGAGAATATCGACGAGATCCTGGACGCCTCGGACGCAATCATGGTGGCGCGCGGTGATCTGGGCGTGGAGATTGGCGACCCGGAACTGCCGGCGGTGCAGAAAAGCTTGATCCGCAAAGCCTGGCGGCACAACCGGGTGGTGATCACGGCGACGCAGATGATGGAATCCATGATCACCAGCACCGTGCCGACGCGTGCGGAAGTGTTCGATGTCGCCAATGCCGTGCTGGACGGGACCGACGCCGTGATGCTGTCGGCGGAGACGGCGGTCGGCAGCAATCCGATCGAGGCGGTGCTGGCGATGAGCCGCATCTGTGTGGGTTCCGAGGGCAACGCCGCCGGCGACATCCTGGATCTCGCCAACGAGGAAGAAGGCCTGTTTGACCCGGATGAAGCCATCGCGCTGTCGGCGATCTTTACCGCCAACCACATGGAGGTCAAGGCGATTGCCGCATTGACCGAATCCGGTTCCACGCCCCGGCAGATGTCGCGCTTCCGTTCCAGCATTCCGATCTATGCGGTCTCCCGCAACCTTGAGACGCGCCGGCGGGTCAACCTGTACCGGGGGGTGTATCCGGCCACCCTGCGCAGCATCAGCACCGATCATGCCCAACTCAACCACGATCTCGTCGACGTGCTGAAAAAAAGCGGCGTGGTGGAGGATGGCGACCGGGTGATCATCACCAAGGGCGATCTGGCAGGCGTGCAGGGAGGTACGAATGCCCTGAAGATCGTGGAGGCCGGGGCAATGCCCGAGTCGCAGGGCGCGGCAATCGAATAGCGATAAAATAGGAACTTTAATCAACTTTTTACTTTTAACCTGAAATTTTTTTATGAACCGTGAAACACTGAGCGCAACCGCGCACGCCATGGTGGCCCCCGGCAAGGGGATTTTGGCGATGGACGAAAGCCACCCGACCTGCCAGAAACGTTTTGACGCCTTAGGCATTGAATTTACAGAGGAAAATAGACGCGCCTACCGCGATATGCTGGTGACGGCCGCGGGCTTGGGGGATCACGTTGGAGGCGCGATCCTGTTCGACGAGACCCTGCGCCAGAAGCTGCTGGACGGCACGCCGTTTCCCGAACACCTGAACTCGATCGGCATCGTGCCGGGCATCAAGGTGGATAAAGGCGCCAAGGACCTGGCGGGACATCCGGGCGAGAAGGTGACCGAGGGCTTGGACGGTCTGCGCGAGCGCTTGACTGAGTATGCGGAACTGGGTGCCCGTTTCGCCAAGTGGCGGGCGGTGATCACCATCGGAGATGGCCTGCCGAGCGAAGCCTGCCTGGAAGCCAATGCTCATGGTCTTGCCCGCTATGCGGCCCTGTGCCAGGAGGCTGATCTGGTGCCGATCGTGGAACCCGAAGTGCTGATGAACGGCGAGCACGACATCGCTCGCAGCTACGAGGTAACCGTCCGCGCGCTGGAAGTGACGTTCGACCAGTTGGCGCGTCAGGGCGTATGGCTCGAAGGCATCGTGCTCAAGCCCAGCATGGTGATTTCAGGTGATCGGTGCGCGGAGCAGGCGGATGTCGAGACCGTGGCCGCACGCACGGTGGAATGTCTGAAAAAGACGGTTCCGGCGGCAGTGCCCGGAATCGCGTTTCTGTCCGGCGGGCAGAGCGACGAGGAGGCCAGTGCGCACCTGAATGCGATCAACCGGCATCCGGACCTTCCCTGGGCGGTGACTTTCTCCTATGGTCGCGCCTTGCAGCAGCAGGCAATGAAGTCCTGGGGAGGCGTCGAAGCCAATCGTGGGACTGGGCAGGATGCGATCGCCAAGCGGGCCCGCCTGAACGGGGCGGCCGCACGCGGGGCGTACGACAGCGGGATGGAACAGGCCGCCTGATTCGCGCCCATGGCGACAGTCCGGCTCCGGAACGCCGACCGTTCGTTCGAAATTCAGGGGAACGAAACCCTGCTTGAGGCCGCCATCCGCGAGGGTGTCGGCCTTCCGTACGGGTGCAGCGCCGGGAATTGCGGGCTGTGCCGTGCCCGGCTCATAGAGGGCGAACTCAAGCCTGTTCGCCACCACGACTTCGTGTTCACCCAGGCCGAGCGGGCGCACGGCGATTTCCTGATGTGCAGCAATGGCGCGCAGAGCGATCTCACGCTTGAGGTTGTGCTCGAAAAAGACCCGACGTCCATTCCCTGGCAGACCTTGCAGGCGAAAGTGAAGGTTGCCGAAAAGCTCGGTGAGCGCCTGTTGTGGCTGAAGCTGCGCGTCCCCCGCTCGCAACGGCTTCGCTTCCTGGCCGGCCAGTATGCGACCCTGACGCTGGAGAATGGCGTGACGAGCGACAGCGCGATTGCCAGTTGCCCCTGCGACGAACGGCATGTCGACTTCCATATTCGCCGTTTGCCGGACGACGACTTTTCCGACCGCGCATTTGAGTCCCTGCGTCCGGGGCAGACCGTGACGGTCGAGGCCCCGGGGGGTCGGTTCGCATTCGACGATGATTCGACTCGCCCGGCCTTGTTCGTGGCGTTTGACACCGGGTTCGCGGCCATCAAGAGCATGCTCGAGCACCTCACCGCGCGCGAATCCGAACAGCCCCTGCATCTGTACCGGATCTGTTGCGGCAAGGAAGACCTGTACATGCACAACTTGTGCCGCTCCTGGGGGGATGCACTTGACGAATTGAGCTACACGCCTCTGGTGATCGAAGAGTCGTTCAGCGAATGGGCGAAAGACGAGTTGTCCGGCATGGACAAGGTCGAGGCGATGTTGAAACGCGTGCTGGAAGACCACCCGGACCTGTCCGGGATGGATTTGTATGTCTGCGCGCCGGAGCCGGTGGTGGAGCGCTTTGATGCCCTGGCCATGGAGCACCAACTGGTGCGAGACCAGTTTCATGCCGAAATCATTCGCGGCAACTCGTACACCCGTTGCCTGGGGACGACGGCATGAACACGCGTTGTCCGTTCGAGCGCCTGATTGTTGCCGAGACGCATGCCTGCTCGCGGGCCGTGGCGGTGACACGCCGGGAGGGTGCCGGCATCGACTGCAATGATGCCTGCGCCTGTGATCGTTGCCGGTCCCTGCAGGAATTCTTCGAGCAGGTCGGTGCCGAAGCGTTCGGGGAGGTGGAGGATCGCACCCAGGTGCCACATAGTACGTTGCTGAAGATCCAGATTGGTGGTTTGGCAGGAACGGCGCAATGCCTGAATCTGTCCGTGGATGAGGCGGTTAAAGACTTGGACCAGGTGGCGGGACAGGCCGACGGAAATCTCGAAGCTTTGGATCATGGAATCCTGGCCGAGGCGATGCGTGGCGCCCGAGCCCGGCGGCGGCGGCACTGATTCCGGGCAGGCGGAGAGGCAATGAGCAAGCGTTGTTACAGTCAGGATCACCTCTGGCTGGAGCCCGATGGGTCCGGCATGGCCACCGTGGGCGTGACCCGTTACGCCCAGGGGGAACTGGGCGACATCCTGTTCGTGGAGTTGCCCGGTCCCGGCATCGAGCTGGTGCAGGGTCAGAGTTTCGGGGTCATCGAGTCCGTGAAGACGGCATCCGAGTTGATTGCGCCGGCTTCAGGCCGGGTCGTGGAAGTCAACGAGGCCTTGCGCGAAGAGCCGTGGCAGGTCAACGATTCTCCGGAGGATGATGGCTGGATCCTGAAGATGAGTTGCGCCGAGGCTGATCCCTGCGCGTCCCTGATGGACGCGGAAGCCTACGAGGAGTTGACCGGCGGGTAGCCGGGGTTCCGATCAGACGTAATGGCGGCGGTAGGACCGGCGGGTTCCGGCGCGCTGGGTGATGACACCGATGATGCTGGAGGGATCGCTGATCTCAAGCGTGGGATATCCGGGGTTGATTGGCTTCAGCCAGTGCCGCTCATTCTCGACCCAGTACTGACGGAAAATGGGTTCGTCGTTAACTCTCGCAACCACGTAGGCGCCGGGCTGCACATGCCCGGCCGGGTCGACGATAACGATACAGCCGTCCGCGAATTCCGGTTCCATGCTGTCGCCGAGTACGCGCAGGGCATAGGGTTCGTGAGCCGCGCAGCCGGTGTCGTCTAGGATCGGGTTCTGGATTTGCGGGTCGGAAGAATTCATGGGAAATCAATCAGAATATATTTTAGTGACGCGCCTTCTGGCAATACGTATTAAGTTTAGCGCAGGGCTGATATACAATGCCCTTTCCTGATGCTCACATGAGCCTCCTCTACTTGCTTGCCGGTTTTCCTTAATCAGTTGCGGCATCTTGAGAGAGGAATAACAAACTATCTAGAATGATGCCTAAGAAACCGAACCATGACGCCAAGCGCCATCAGTTCGGGGGGCACTGGACAACACAAAAACTTGACGTGTTGGCTGGCTATTTGAAGAGTTATACGACGGCACTCAAAGATAAACCTTCTCCCCAAAACCCCTTCCAAAAAGCTTACATTGATGCATTTGCTGGATCGGGTTACCGGGGTGCCCGCCGTAGTAAAGACGATCCCAACGGACCACAGAGTCTTTTGCTTCCCGACCTTGCTGCTGATGAACCGCAGGACCTGCTTGCTGGCTCGGCAAAGCGAGCTCTCCAGACTGATCCACCTTTTGATCGTTATATCTTCATTGACAAAAGTCGTGTTCGCTGTGAGCACCTAGAAGAATTAAAAAATGAATTTCAAGACTTGGCTGACATCATTGATATTCAACAAGGAGATGCGAATTCGAAAATTCAAGGTTTCTGTAGAGAGGATTGGAGTTCGCGTAGAGCCGTGCTGTTTTTGGACCCCTACGGGATGCAGGTTGAATGGGAGTCGGTTGCAGCTGTTGCAAAAACCCAAGCAATTGATCTCTGGTTGTTGTTTCCGCTAGTGTCGTGTCACGCATAAAATGTCGGATAGAGGCGTTTCAGTTTGATGCGGGCATCCTGGGTCGTGAACTGCCAGTCCACTGTCGCCTTCATCCGATCCC
>Ga0209543_1001323_pt1 | contig 22966 bp, 19 predicted proteins | sample MesohylFT_FD_187296 | JGI IMG/M metagenome (GOLD analysis project Ga0209543, IMG submission 187296) | Host-associated microbial community of the marine sponge Aplysina aerophoba from Gulf of Piran - sponge mesohyl, lysed by freeze-thaw... | ecosystem: Host-associated > Porifera > Sponge >...
CCCGGCCGCTGGACCGGCCCTTCTCACCCGTGTCCAGATGCCCCGACGAGGCGATGGCGCGCATCCGGGTGGAAGACTACCTGCCCCGGGAAGTGGTGGATGCGATCCCGGTGGACCGCACCACCTACTGGAACTGATTTTGCATCGGCCCGGCGAATCCGCTACACCCTCACCCGAACCCACTGCTCCCACGAAAGGATCGACATGCGACTAGGACTGCCCGATTTCGTCTCCAACTCCTACTTCCCCGCCATCGCCGCGGTGGAGTTGGGCTTCTTCAAGGCTGAAGGGCTGGACATGGAGCTGGAGTCCATCTTTCCGGTGCCCAAGACCTTCGAGACCCTGAGGGACCACAAGCTCGACTTCGTGGCCGCCTCGTCCCACGCCACCCTAACGGCCTTCCCGGACTGGAAAGGCGCCAAGCTGCTGGCGGCGCTGGCTCAGCACATGTACTGGTTTCTGGTGTTGCGGTCGGACCTGGGGGCCAAGCGCGGCGACGTCGAGGCCGTCAAGGGTCTTCGCATCGGCGCCGCTCCGGGCGTGGACCTGGGACTCAAGCGGATGCTGGCGGCCGCCGGGCTGGACCCCGAGGCCGACAACATCCAGATCGCACCGGTGCCCGGGGCCACCGCGCCCGGGGTCTCCTTTGGCGTGACCGCGGCCAAGGCCCTTTCCGAAGGCACCATCGACGGCTTCTGGGCCAACGGCATGGGCGCCGAGGTGGCGGTGCGGCACGGCGCCGGCACCGTCGTGCTGGACATCCGGCGCGGTGAGGGCCCCGCCGAGGCGCGCGGGTACACCTTCCCGGCCCTGATCACCTCCGACCGGGTGATCGCCGACAACCCCGACGCGGCCGCGGCCGCGGTACGGGCGCTGGTCAAGACCCAGAAGGCGCTGGTGGAGGACCCGCAACGGGCGGCGGACGTGGGCAAGGCCTTGTACCCGCCCGAGGAGGCCGGGCTCATCGCCACCCTCATCGAGCGCGACATCCCCTACTACGATCCCAGGATCCCGGAGCCGGTGGTGTCCAGCATGAACCGGTTCGCCCAGGACATCGGCCTGCTCTCCGCGCCCGTGCCCTACGAGGACGTGGTCGCGGTGCAGTTCCGCCACCTGTGGGAAGGTTCGTAGAGGCGGGACACTAGACCCGCCCGTGTTCACACGGCTCCAAAGCCGGTCATCAAAGGAAGGAAACCTATGGATCTTTCGCGCTTCTCCATGGAAGGACGCACCACCATCATCACCGGCGGCAGCGGCGGCATCGGCCGCTGCTGCGCGCTGGCCTTCGCCCAGGCTGGCTCCAACGTCATGATCGCCTCGCTGCCGGCCGAGTCCATACCACCGGTAGTGCGGGAAGTCGAAGCCCTGGGGGTCGGCGCCGCGGGCCTGGCGGTAGACGTGTCCAACGAGGATCAGGTCAAGGACCTGGTCGCCGCCACCCTGGACCGGTTCGGCCGCATCGACGCGCTCCTGAACGTCGCCGGGGGGTCCTACAGCCGCAACCCGGAGATGCCGGCGTTCCAGCGCGGGACGCTTCTGGAACTCTCGCCCGAGGATTTCATGGGTGTGTATGACGTCAACGTCAAGACCGCTTTCCTGTGCTCCAAGGCGGTGGTGCCGCACATGAAGGAACGCGGCAAGGGCGCCATCGTCAACATCGGCTCCATCTCCGGCCGCTCGACCAAGACCGAGCGCCCCAACATGGCCGCCTACGGCACCGCCAAGGCCGCGGTCATGAACCTGACCTTTCACATGGCCAACCAGTGGGGACCGGAGGTGCGGGTGAACGCGGTGGCGCCGGGGATCATCGACACCCCCCGCCCGGGAGGCACGAGCCTCGCGCGCATGGAGCCGGAGGGACTCGAGAACATTGCGTTGGGACGGCACGGGAAACCCGACGAGGTGGCCGGCTGTGCGCTGTTCCTGGCATCCGATGCGGCGTCGTTCGTCAACGCATCGGTGTTGGATGTGAACGGCGGCGAATAGCCGCTCAGGGACTCTTGGTGGCACTCGGCGCGACCGGTGTGGAAGCCTGCCGCGGCGTGGTCAACTCGATGAAGTCGGCAAGAATATTCGCGGCCTCGTCGAGTATCGGGTCGTCCTCGGATGACGCGGCCGCGGCTCTTTTCACGTTGTAAGCCTCGAGCTCGGCGAAGCTGGCAAAGGGCTTGTCACCCTTGGCAACACGCCGGGTGTTCTCGCTTTCCAGCTCACGGCGCTCGTCGCTCTTCTTCCTTGCCCTTCGGGTCTTCTCGCTCAGGGAAATGCTGGTTTCCGCCCGTTCCTTCTCAAGGCGCGCGATTCGCGCCATGAGGTGGGCGAAGTCGGGGTCGGCGTTCACGCGCTGCCGGTGCCTTGCGGCCACCGCTTGAAGGTACGGCGCGGTATCTCCCGCCCGGGAATAGCCGGTCTTGTCGATGGAGTCCCACGCCAGTGCATTGTCCAGGGAGCTCTCGCCCACTTCGGTCTTGTCGATGACGCCCGGAAACTCGATGTCGGGGATCACGCCACGATGCTGGGTGCTCGCGCCGGAGATCCGGTAGAACTTGGCCTGGGTCAGCTTCAGGTGCCCCTTGCGAACCGGAATCAGGGTCTGCACCGTCCCTTTGCCGAAAGTCTGTCCACCCAGCACCAGCCCCCTGCCGTAGTCCTGAACGGCCCCGGCGAAGATCTCCGAAGCCGAGGCGCTGAGACGGTTCACCAGAACCGCCAGCGGACCGCGATAAGTGACGCCCGGGTTCGTATCCGAGTGAACGCGGATAACCCCACGGCCGTCACGGACCTGCACCACGGGCCCTCTGTTGATGAACAGGCCGACCAGGGCGATGGCCTCCTGAAGCGCCCCGCCGCCATTGTCCCGCAGATCGATCACCAGCCCGCCGACCTTTGCCTCCTTCAACTCGGCGATCAACCGCTTCACGTCTCCCGCGGTGCTCTTGTAGTTGGGATCGCCGGCTCGCAGGGCTGCGAAGTCCACGTAGAACGTCGGCAACTTGATGATGCCGATCTTCTCCGTGCGCCCTTCGAGGTCGACCTCCAGGATCCTGCTGCTGGCTTGCTGATCCTCCAAATCGACCTTGTTGCGAACGATCCTGATGATCCTTCGTTCCTCCGTGGTGCTGACCTGGGGAATGATCTCGAGACGGACCGTGGTTTCCTTGGGCCCGCGAATGAGAGACACCACCTCGTCCAGACGCATGCCCAGGATGTCCACCATCTCCCCGTCCTGTCCTTGGGCCACCCCGACGATACGGTCCCCGGGCTGCAGGTCGCCGGCCTTGTCCGCGGGTCCTCCGGCGACCAGCCGCAGCACCTTGACGCTCTCGCCGTCCGCCTGCAGCACGGCCCCGATGCCCTCCAGCGACAAACTCATGTGAATGTTGAAGTTTTCGCTCTGATGAGGCGGAAAATACGCAGTATGGGGATCAATGGCCCGAAGGTACGCGTTGGTGTACACGCGAAACACATCGGTCTTGTTGGTCTGGACCAGACGCTTGAGCTGGTTGCCGTAACGCAGCCGAAGCGCCTTGCGGACATCTTCCCGTTCGGTTCCGGCGAGCACACGGTTCAACACGTCGCCCTTGAGTTGCCTGCGCCAACGCGCTCGAAGCTCGGCCACGGAACCGGCCCAGGCGGCGTTCTTCCGTGCGAGGCCCTCCTCCTTCTCGAAATCCAGGGCGTCGAAGTCGTGCTCGATGATGTCGATCACGAATCGCAGGCGTTCGGTCAGGCGCTGTCGATAGCGGTTGAAAATCCTGAAGGCCGGGTCCAGGTCTCCAACCTTGAGCAGATCGTCAAAGCGCGTCCTCAGGGGCTTGAACTCCTCGATGTCGGCGGCCCAGAAGTAGCTCCGCGTCGGGTCCATGGTTCCGACATAGGAGTCGAAAATCCTGCCGGAGAGCTCATCGTTCAGCGTGACGGAATTGTAGTGTCCCTGGGTGAGCCTGTTGAGGAGCTCCGCTCCGATGACCCTCTGTTGATGGTCCGGCGACAGAGCCGCCGGCACCGGCTCGGCCGCCGGTTGAGCCGATACCGGACCGGCCAGCAGCCACAGAACGGCAGCCGCGGTTGCCAGGCAACGCATGACGCGTGGAGGAAAATGATCCATCGGTTATCGTCCGCGACCGGGCGACCCGGTCCACGTCAATCAGTCTAGACCAACGTGTACCGGCCAGCAAGGCACCTCGTTCGATTTGCGGTGTTCGCGCTTGTTGCTTCGGAAGACCTTTCACGTTAGCCTTGAAACAATTCCCAAAGGCTTCGAAGCTCATTGGACTTTAATGTATTGGACTTCGAAGCGCGGCATACCTCGAAGGAGCGGGATCCGTGAGACTTCGACGCAACCCCACTCGCACCGTCCGCATCGGCACCACCGCGATCGGCGGCGATCATCCCATCGCGGTTCAAAGCATGTGCGCGACCCACACCCAGGATGTCGCGGCCACGGTGGCGCAGGTCAACGACCTCGCCCGGGCCGGGGCCGACGTGGTGCGCATCGCGGTGGACAGCAAGAAGGATGCGGCGGCGTTGGCGGAGATTCGCGGCGCCACCGAAGCCAACCTCTCGGTGGACCTTCAGGAGAACTACCGGCTCGCCAGCGCCGTCGCGCCCCACGTGGACAAGATCCGCTACAACCCCGGTCACCTCTACCACCACGAGCGGCAGAAACCCTGGCAGGACAAGGTCAGGTTCCTGGTGGAGGTGGCAGAGGCCAACGACTGCGCCATGCGCGTGGGTGTGAACTGCGGCTCGGTGGATCCGGCGCAGCAGGGAAAGTTTCCCGACGACGACTCCATCTCGCCGATGCTGGCCAGCGCCTGGGAGCACTGCGAGTTGCTGGACAGCCTGGGCTATACCCGCTACTGCGTCTCGCTCAAGGACTCGGATCCGGCCAAGGTCGTCGAGGTCAACAAGCGGTTCGCGGCCGAGCGTCCGGACGTGCCGCTCCATCTCGGCGTTACCGAGGCGGGATTGCCGCCTGACGGGGTCATCAAGACCCGCGTCGCCTTCGAGCAACTCATCAGCCGGGGCATCGGCGACACCATCCGCGTGTCCCTGACCGTGCCCAATCCGCGGAAGCCCGAGGAGATCGCCGCCGGACGCGAAATCCTTGCCGACATCGCCGAAGGCCGGGTGCGCAGCGTCGTGGACTACGGCCGCGACACCCTGAACATCATCAGTTGTCCGAGCTGCTCACGGGTGGAGAACGAGAACTTCGTGGAGCTGGCGCAACAGGTCAAGGAGATGACCGCCTACGCCGCCGAGCATGCCATTACCATCGCGGTCATGGGCTGCCGGGTGAACGGACCCGGGGAAACCGACGACGCCGACCTGGGGCTCTGGTGCGGCCCCCGGTTCGTCAACCTCAAGCGCGGCAGCGAGCCGCTGGGGGCCTTTCCCTACGACGAGATCCTTCCGCGCCTCAAGGACGAGCTCGACGGCATGATCGCCGGGCGGGCGGACACCGCCGATTGACGTTCCTGTAGCGTACTCGCCTTTCCCACCATGCATTTCTGGGACCTGATAGAAAAACCCATCATCGGCCTCTCGCCCATGGACGGCGTCACCGACGCCTCGTTCCGGCGGGTGGCGGCGCGCTACGGACGGCCGGACCTGTGCATGACGGAGTTCACCAGCGTCGAGGCCATCTGTTGCGGCGCCGAGGGGTTCGTGCGCGACCTGTCCTACGGCGACTACGAGCGCCCGGTCCTGGCGCAGATCTACGGCCGGACGACGGAGTCCTTCTACCAGGTGGCGCACATCGTCTGCGAGCTCGGGTTCGACGGCCTGGACATCAACATGGGATGCCCGGCCAAGAACGTGGCCAACAAGGGTTGCGGCGCCGGTCTGATCCGCACTCCTGAGCTGGCGGTGAGCATCATCCGCGCGGCCCGCAGGGGCCTCGAGGATTGGGCCGCGGGGCAGCGGCTGGAAGACGTGGGCCTGGCGCCGGAAGTGGTGGAGAGAGTCCGTCACATGAATCGCGGGCGCGCACGGCCGGAGGCGCGGCAACTCATCCCGCTCTCGGTCAAGACCCGGGTGGGCTATGACAAGGTGGAGGTGGACGAGTGGATCCCGGTGTTGCTGGGCGAACGGCCGGCGGCCCTCTCGCTGCACGGCCGCACGCTGAAACAGATGTACCGGGGGCTCGCGGACTGGGATGCCATCCACCGCGCAGTGGAACTGGCCCGGGACCTGCCGACGCTGGTCCTCGGGAACGGGGACCTCAAATCCATGTCCGACGCGGTGGAGCGGGTCCGGCAAACCGGCGTTGACGGCGTGCTGCTGGGGCGAGGCGCCATGGGGAACCCCTGGGTCTTTCGCGACAAGCAGTGGGCCAAGGATACCCTGGCCGGGATCTCGAGTCCGGGCGGCGCGGGGCTTGACGTGGGCCAGGAAGAGCGCACCCGTGTGTTGCTGGAACACAGCCGCCATTTCGAGAGCCTGTGGGGCGAACAGCGCTTTCCCGCCATGCGCAAGCATCTGGCCTGGTACTGCAAGGGATTCCGCGGCGCCGCGCAATGGCGCGCGCGGATGGTGCGGGCCAGGAACGCCGACGAAGTGGCGCAAATCGTGGGCGCGGAGAGCGGCGCTACGCCGCATGCCGACACGCACCTCCCGTTGTCCGACGGCGACACCGCCGCCGGGGCCGGAGCCGCGCCGGCCTGATTCCGCATGCGTATCATCCTGGCGTCGACCTCGCCCCGGCGACGCGACATCCTGGCTCTTCTCGGCCTCCCCTTCGACGTCCGCGACCCCGACTATCGGGAAACCAGCCGCCAAGACCTCACGCCCGAGGCCGAGGCGCTGGAGCTTGCTCGGGGCAAGGCACGGTCGATAGCCGGCGGCGAACCGGACGCCTTGGTCGTCGGAGGCGACACCCTGATCGCCCTGGACGACGAGAAGATCGGCAAACCCAGGGACTCGGACGACGCCGCGTCCATCCTCCGCCGCCTCTCCGGACGAACCCATCGCATCTTCACCGGCGTGGCGTTCATCGACAACGTGGCCGGCCGGGAGTCCACCCATCTGGAGTGCGTCGAGGTGCGCATGCGCCGCTCCACCGAGGCCGAGATCGCCGGCTACCTGGCCCACGGCGAATCCATGGACAAGGCTGGCGCCTATTCCATTCAGGGCCAGGGCCATCGGCTGATCGAGGGCCTCCGCGGCGACTACCTCGCCGCCGTGGGCCTGCCGCTACGACCCGTCGCGGAGTATCTTCGGAACGCCGGCGTCGAGGCGCCGGAGGATGTCGAAAGCCTGTACCGGGAGAAGGCCCTGTGGACCTGGAACCGGATTCCCATGGCCACGGACGCGGCCATCAACTCAACCGCAACAGCACCATTCCAGCCATGATGGTCAGGCTTCCGGGGAGGATCTCACGGACCCGGGCGCGCTCGTTGAACACCAGCCAGCCCGCGGCCAACGCGAACAGGATCTCGGTCTGCTTGACCGCCTCGACGTAGGAGGTGAGGGTCAGCTCGTAGGCCAGGCTGTGGCAAATGCTGGTCAGAGCGGCGCACAGCCCCATGGCCATGAACGCGGAGCCGTGGCGCGGAATGGCCCGGAAGTGGGCGGCGGAACGGTGGAGCGCCAGCGGCAGCACCATAAGGGAGGCGGCCAGGTAGCCCGCCAGGTTGGCGAAGTAGACGTCGGAATGGAGAATCAGCAGCTTGATCAGCACCACCGACGGTGCGTAGAAGAAGGCCGCCGCCAGGGTGTAGCGAAGGCCCCGGTCCACCAGCAACTCGCGCAACGGCGCCCACACCGATATGCGGCTCTTCTGGACGTTGAGGAGGTAGACGCCGATGACACTCAGCAGCACGCCCGCCAGCCCGGCGGCGGAGGGGGTCTCGTCCAGGGTCACGTAGGCGATCAGCACCAGGAACAGGAGGCTCAGCTTCCACAGCGAGGTGACGATGGCGATGCCGGACAGCTTGAGGGCCTTGGAGAGGCTGAGCGTGGCGATGGACTGGGTGATGCCGAAACCCACGACGTAGGGCCAGAACCCGTCTTTCAGCTCGGGCATGCCGTGCCACGCCGAGGCCAGGGCCACGAACGGCAGCAGGAACGTGAAACGGCCCCAGACGTTGATGATATCGTCGAGCTCGTGCCCCAGATGCTTCATGGAGATGTTCCGGAGCACCTGGAACAGTGCCGACAAGAGCGCCAGCAGGAACCACATGAGCGGGACAGGCTAACGGCTGCGGGACGAGAAAGCGAATGCGCCGGCGAGCGCGAAACAGTTGACAGCGCGGAGCGTGAAGGGCTATCACGTGTTCATTAAACTCGAAAGGGAGTGATTCAATGGTTGACAAATTCGAAGATCATTGCTGGCAGGACATCATCAGTGACGAGATCATGGACATCTACAAACCCTACCGCCGGGACATCTTCGTCGGCGAGCGGCCGGCGCTGCTGGCCATCGATCTCTACAACCTCGCCTACCGCGGCGGCCCCCAGCCGGTGCACGAGGTGGTCAAGGAATACAAGAGCTCCTGCGGCATAAACGCCTTTGAGGCCATCGAGCCCACCAAGGAGCTCTTCGCCCTGGCCCGGGCCCAGGGGCTGCCGATCTTCTACACCACCAGCGAGACCCGCAAGGAAGTGCAACCCGCTTCCGTCCACGCCACCAACCGGCAGATAACCCGGATGGAAGAGGACGACTACGAGATTTACAAGGACTTCGCGCCCGAACCCGACGACATCGTCATCTACAAGGAACGCGCCAGCGGCTTCTACGGCACGCCGCTCATCGCCCATCTGACCCGACTCGGCATCAGCTCGCTGGTCGTGTGCGGCGAGAGCACCAGCGGCTGCGTCCGGGCCAGCGTCGTGGACGCCTACTCCAACGGCTACCACGTCTCCATCGTCGAGGAATGCGTCTTCGATCGCAGCATCACCTCCCACAAGGTGAACCTGTTCGACCTGCACCACAAATACGCCGACGTCATGAAGCTGGCGGAGGTAAAGCAGCACTTCAACCAGCAGCCGCTCAAGAAGGCCGTGTAGGCGGCCGCGTCACGGCCGGTAGATATTGAAGAGGGGCGCGGGAATCGGATTCCCGCGCCCCTCTTCGTCATTTCCGTGCAAGCGGAAATTCAGTTTTGATGTCGGATGTCAGTGCATCGCCATGGGATCGCCCCAGGTCAGAAGACGCCGAGCGGCGAAGGCGATCACCAGGGAAACCGCGATCAGCATGATCGAGATGGCGTAGGCCTCTCCCACCTGTCCTTCCTGCCAAGCGAACCAGATCATGGTGCTCACCACCCGGTTGCCGGGGGTGGCCAGAAGGACCGCCGAGGAGAGCTCCCGGAGGCTGTGAAGGGCCACCCAAAGCCACAGGCTCACCAGCGCGGGCAGCACGATGGGCACCACCACCTTGCGCAGAGTGACCAGCATGGAGCCGCCGCACGTGTAGGAGGCCTCCTCCAACTCCTTGTGTACCTGCACCTGGGCCGAGATCACCGCGCGTGAGCCATAGGCAATGAACCGTGTGACGTGGGCGATGGCGATGACCCAGACCGTCCCGTAGATGCCCACCGGGATGGAGAGGTACACCAGGATCAGCGCGAACCCGATGATTACCGAAGGGATGGCGATGGGGGCAAAGGTCAGCAGGTTCAGCACGCGCGCCATCCTGCCGCCGGACCGGACGATGATCCAGCCCGCGGTCACCGACAGCAGGGTGGTGGCGGTGGCCGCCACCACCACCAGCATGGCCGTATTCTTGAACGCCGTAATCGCACCGTAGCCGGTCACGGCGTTGTAGTAATGCTTCAACGTTAACTGTGGGACGAGCTCCCAGGAGGGCGGCTGGTAAAACGTCAGCAGACTGCCCCACCCCAGCACCACGAGCGGAAAGACCACGGCCAAAGACAGGTAGAGGAAAAAGAACAACGACCCGAGATACCTGGCCGGTCCCAGGTCGATGATCGATGGACGGTATCCTCGTCCCGTGACCGTCGTATACTTCTCCCCCGCCCCCAGCACCTTCAAGTACAGGTAGACCAGCACGCCGCTCAGCACGAGGACGGCCATGGCCAGGGCACTGGCGGCACCGTACTCGGGGAGCTCCCCTGTCGGAGGATGAATCGCATAGAAGATCTTGGTGCTGAAGACGAGAATCCCGGCCTGCATCCCGATCACGCCCGGGATCTCGAAGGCCTCGACGGAGATGATGAAGAACCAGATCAGGGCGGCGAAGAAGGCCGGATAGGTGAGCGGGAAGGTTACCCGCATGAGGGTCACGAAGCGGCTGGCCCCGGAGATCATGCTGGCCTCCTCGAAAGCCGGGTCCATGTTGCGCAATACCGGCACCAGCATGAGGAAAACCGTGGGGACCATGGAGAGCCCCATCACGAAGGACATGCCGTAGAGGGTATAGACGTTGAGGGGTCCCTCCCCTTCGATGCCCAACATCGCCCTGAGCACCATGTTGATGACGCCGATACGCGGGTCCAACAGGCGTTCCCATCCGAGCGCGGCAATCATCGGCGGCAGCGCCATGGGCACCAGGATCAGGGCGTACATCATGTGCCGCCCGGGCGCGTTGGTCCGTTCCACCAGCCAAGCCAGCGGTATGGCGAAAGCGAATCCGACGAGAATGGCGCCGGCCCCGAAAAACAGGGTGTTCACGATCAACTGGTAGGTGGCCGGGTCGATGTAGATGTCGAGGTAGTGCTGTACGGTGGGGCCGCTCACCCCGAACAGCGGTTCCCGCTGGAGAGAGCAGAAAATGACCAGAAACAGCGGAATGACCACCAGCCACCCCACCGCGGCCAACGTAAGCCAGCCGAAGACTTCCCGTTCGTTCGCGCGCATGTCGAACTCACCCACCGGGGGGGCGCGGCCATCCTCGCCCCCCGATGTCGTCTCGTCCGACTAGCGGCCTGCAACGCCCATATGGAGGTTACAAGCCACTAGTCCAGGCTGTAGAGCTTCGCGCTGTTGTCCCAGAAGATCTTGCGCTTCGAACCGTCGCGGAGCCCGTCGATATCGAGAAAGCTGTCCACCGCTTCGGGCCACCGTGAATCGGCGTGGGGATAGTCCGTGGAGATCACGATATTGTCGTCTCCCAGCCGCTCCACCACGTCGGCCACCAGGTCCTCCTCCACGTCCGTGGCTATGTAGCACTGGCGCATGAAGTACTCGCTCGGATTGAGCGACAGCGGCTCGTCGCAGAGATCCTTGCGTATCTCCCAGCGCTCGTCGAGGCGGTAGAGGACCCACGGCAACCAACTGCAGTTGCCCTCCAGGAACGCCACCTTGAGGCGCGGGAACCGCTCCAACACCCCCCCTCCGCAAAAACTTCCCACGGCCAACATGAGCTCGACGGGGTTCCGGTACGCATTGACCAGGAGTCCCTCGTTGGGAAGCCCGTTGAACCGTTGCGCCACCTGGTCCATGCGCGGGTTGGCCGCGGGATGGAAGCAGATGGGAACGTTCAGTCGCTCCGCCTCGCGCCACAAGGGGTCGAAGTAGCGCTCATGAATGTGCCGGCCGTTGGCCGGCTCCGGCACCAGACACAGGCCCACCGCTCCCAACTCGGTGACAGCGCGGCGCGTCTCGTCCACGGCCATGTCTATGTCGTGGAGCGTGATCAGCGCCGATGCCTTGAGCCTCTGGGGACTCTCGCCACAGAACTCCGCCACCCAGTCGTTCCACGCGCGGCAAAGGGCGTTGGCGTACTCCGGCTCCAATTCGTCGTCGGTGTGGAGCGGGAACGTCCGGAACAGCACCGCCACGTCCAACCCCTCCGCGTCCATGGCCTCCACCTGGGATACGGCATCGTAGTCCCTGGCCAACGGCTTGGCGTAGCGATGGGCGACCTTGTCCTCCCCCGGGGTCACGTTGGGGCGGGCGGAGAGCCCGGACGTCCGCACCGGGGTGCCGTCGCCGTACATGAACTTGATCTGGCCGTGGCGCTTTCTGGGTTCGCCTCTGGGAACCCGGTCGCCCCACTTGGAATCCATGTGCTTCAGATAGAGATCATGCGGCTCGAAAACGTGCATGTCGCTATCGAAGATCTTGAAGCCGTCTCGTGCCATCGGTCGTGACTCCTTCCGAGCTCTTGGCTATCCGGTTCCGGAGCGGGACCTGACTAGTGCCCCGCCAGGATCTTCCGCACCGCCGCGCGCCACTTCTTGAGCTCCTTGGCCTCTTTCAGCGTCGGCGCGGTCCACATGAGCTGGACTCCGGCCCCACGCAGCATGCGAGCGAGGTCCGTCTTGGCACTGGGGCCGAACTGGGTGCGGAAGGAAGCCTCTTCCATCAGCCGCGACGCCTCGGGCGTGCCGAGATAGCCCGCCAGCAGCGTGGCCGCGTGGGGATGACGGACCTTCTTCACCGCGAACGCCCAAAAACGGGTCACCGAGATGGGAGAGAGCCACACGAAATCCACCGGCGCCTTTTCCTTGATCTTGGCGCGGAGGACGCGATCGAGCTGGATCACCGCCAGCGGTGCCTGTCCCGCTACCAGGGCCTCGAGGGTCTGGGGTCCGCCGCGCGGCAGGATGATGGGATCCTGCGCCTTGAACTTGCGGGCGTAGTCCAGGACCTTTTCCATTCCCCACAACGCCGTGAGGTCTCCGAACGGGTACCCTCTCCCCACCGCGATGATCTTCCGTCCTTTCCACTTCGGGTCCAGCATTCCTTCCCAGTTCTTGGGCACCTCATCCTTGGAGACCAGCTTGGTGTTGAACCCGAGCGCATAGGAAAGGTCGAACCACGGAGAGAACCGTTGCCCGAATGCCACCTCCTCCTTGGCGATACCAAACTCGTGGTAGGGGAACTTGGTCACCAGGTCGGCGGCGAGCAGCCGCTCCCCTGTCGCGGTCGTGGCCTGCCCCACCTCGTAGGTGGACATGCCCACGCGGGACTCGACCAGGATCTTGGTCGTCGCATCGGCGCCCGTGGACGGGATGTGGTTGACCTGTATTCCCGGGAACCGTTTGTTGAAGCCGGCGATCTGGGCCTTGAGCGCCGCCGGAGGCGACCCCGCCGCAAGTACCACCTGGCCCTCTTTCTTGGCTTTCTCGTAAAGGGCCTTGACGTTATCCTGAGCGAAGGCCCCATTCACCACCACCAGGGAACCACAGATAATGAGCGCCATGATCCAATGCATCTCGCCCCCCTTTCCTGGTTGAGCTGCCCCGCACACATTGAAAGCTGGCCCGCGCATAACACACCCCGGGAAATCGGGTCAAGGGTTCATGTCGTCCCCGCCTCCGCCAGTTGGTCGATCCGTTCCTGGCTCAATCCCAGCTCCCGGAGAATCTCGGCGGTATGCTCTCCCAGTTCGGGCGGCAAGGCCGACACCTGGAACGGCGTGTCGCTCAGGTTGACGCCGCTCCGGACCGTATGGATGGTGCCGTGCTTCGGGTGCTCCAGCTCCATGATCCGGTCCAGGTGCTTGACCTGGGGATCCTCGAACACCTCGTCGAGACGATTGATGGGGGCGTGGGCCACGTCGTGTTTACCCAACGCGTCCAGCCAGTGCTGGCGTGGCTGGGTGCCGACGATGTCCTGCATCAGGTCCTTGAGCTCGTCATAGTTCACCAGCCGGTCCTCACGGTCCCGAAACCGGGGGTCGTCCGCCAACTCCGGATGCCCGATGGCCTGGGCGCAGCTCACGAAGAACTTGTTGAGGTGCGACAGATGGATGACGAACGGAAGTCCGTCCCCGGCCAGGAGCGCATAGACCCCGGCCGAGCGCCCCCGGCTCTCCACGTTCGGAATATCCCCCGTGGCGAAATACTGGAGGATGCTGCGGCCGATGAACGCCATGGAGGCTTCCATGAGAGAGGTCTCCACCTTCTGGCCCTTGCCGGTCTTCTCCCGGGCCATCAACGCGATGAGAATACCGTAGCAGGCGAACAACCCCCCCAGGTGGTCCGAGAAAGCCAGGCCCGGCGGGGCCGGCGCCTTGGGGTCGATGATCTGGCTCAGCAGGCCGCTGAGGCACTGTCCCAGGGTGTCGAAGCCCGGCCGCTCACGGTACGGTCCGGTCTGGCCGAACGCCGATATGCCGCAGTAGACGAGGCGCGGATTGAGGTCGTTGAGGCGCTCGTATCCGAGCTCCAGCCGGTCCATGACCCCGGGCCGGTAGTTCTCGATCACGACGTCGGCCTCCCCCGCCATCTTGAGGAAGATTTCCTTGCCTTCCGGATCGCGCAGGTTCAGGGTCATGCTCCGCTTGTTGCGGTTGTAGCTCCGAAACAACGGACTGTACATGCGCGGCTCCTGAGCCCACTTGCGAAACGGGTCGCCGCCGGCGGTGTTCTCGATCTTCACCACCGCGGCCCCCATGTCCGCCAGCAGCATCGCCGCGAAAGGCCCGGCGATGTAGTTGCTGAGATCCAGTATCCTGATGCCGTCGAGTGCTTGTGCCATTCCTGTTGGTCCTCCTTGAAAATACGGGCGTGGTCTCCTTTATAGGAACCTCGCGGCGGGTGAGTCAAAGGCGCCTTGACTCGTGGGACCGCCAAGGGTATTCGGGTTGAGCAGCCCAACGCCCCGGAAGGGAGACCCCCCGATGAAAAACGGATTGAAGATCATCGACTCCGACATGCACATCATGGAGCCGCCGGACTTGTGGGAGAACTACGTCGACGCGCCCTTCAAGCAGCACGCGCCGAGGGTCGTCAACGTGCCGAGCCGGGGCGACTTCAATCTGCTGCTGCTGGACGGCAAGGAACCCCGGGCCAAGAGCCCGTCCCTGGCCAACGACGCGCGCATGATCGGCAAGCGGCAGCAGGTCTCGCGCGAGGACGTGGTCGACTTCGCGCGGGTCCAGGGGTTCAACGCCAAGTCCCAGCTCGAGGCCATGGACATCGAGGGACTGGACGTGGCGGTGCTGTTTCCCACCGCCTGCCTGCACATCATGACAGTGCCCGACATGGACCCGCTCCTGGCGGAGGCCATCTGCCGGGCCTACAACAATTGGCTCTACGATTTCTGCCAGCAGGATCCGGCGCGCCTCAAGGGCGCCGCCATGCTGCCGCCTCACGACGTGTCCCTGGCGGTGCGGGAAGCCCGGCGCGCGGCCAAGGAGCTGGGCTTCGTCAGCTCCTTCCTGCGGGCCACGCCGCTGCCCGGCGACACCTGGTTCGGCCTCTACTGGGAACCGCTGTGGGCGGAACTGGAGGAACTGGGGATGCCGGCGGGCTTCCACGAGTGCACCAACTCCGGCTACTACCCGCACATCGAGCGGTTCGGCCAGAACAACCGGCTCATGCGCCACATCTGCAGCCACGTCACCGGCCAGATGGTGACCATGGTGGACATCATCGTCGGCGGCGTGCTGGAACGCTTTCCGGAGCTCAAGGTGGCATTCCTGGAATGCAACTGCGGCTGGGCGCCGTCCTGGCTGAGCCGCATGGACACCCACTGGGAGCAGTTGGGCGCCGCCGACGCTCCCATGCTCACCATGAAACCCAGCGAGTATTTCATGCGCCAGTGCGTGGTCGGGTGCGAGGGCGAAGAGCGCGAGGTGGGCTCGGTGATCCAGTTGATGGGGGACGACAATATCGTCTTCTCCACCGACTATCCCCACAGCGATTCCGAGTTCCCCCACGCTGTGGACTCGTTCCTGCAGCAGGAGCTGCCGGTGGAACACGCCCGCAAGATCCTGTGGGACAACTGCGTGAAGCTCTACGGCATCGAAGCGTAGGCTGGCGACGAGGCGCCCCGGAATGTCCGATACCCTGTTGCGCTTCGGCGTTTTTCTCGCGCCGTTCCACGCGCTTAACGAGAACCCGACGCTTCTTTTCGAACGCGACCTCGAATTGATCATGCTGCTGGACCGCCTCGGCTACGACGAGGCCTGGATCGGCGAGCACCACTCGGGCGGATTCGAGACCATCGCCGCGCCGGAGATCTTCATCGCCGCCGCGGCCCGGGAAACCCGGCGTATCCGGCTCGGCACCGGCGTGAAGTCGTTGCCCTACACCCATCCCTTCATGCTCGCCGACGCCATGGTCCAGCTCGACCACATGACCCGCGGGCGCGCCATGTTCGGCGTGGGACCCGGCGCCTTGCCCTCGGACGCGTCGCAGATGGGCATCGACGCGCGCCAGACGCGGCGCATGATGCACGAGGCGCTGGACGCGATTGTGCCGCTGCTGGAGGGCCAACGCGTAAGCGCCAGGACCGACTGGTTCACCCTCGATAACGCCAGGCTGCAGCATGCGTCTTTCACCCGGCCGCGGATGGAAATGGCGGTGACGACCATCCGTTCGCCCGCGGGCGCGCTGCTAGCCGGCCGCCACGGGCTCGGCCTCTTGTCACTGGGCGGGCATTCCGACGACGCGCTGGCGGCCTATGCCGCGAACTGGGGCATCTACGAGGAAGCCGCCGCCGCCAACGGGCACACCGCCGACCGGCGCAACTTCCGCATCGCCGTGCAAATGCACCTCGCCGACACCCGTGAGCAGGCCCTGGAGGACATACGGTTCGGCGTCGACGCCTGGGGCGGCTACGCGCGCGACGTGCTCCCCAACATGCCGGTGCCGAAAGGTGTCACCGATGTCCGCGAATTCATCACCGGCACCGGACGCGCCATCGTCGGAACCCCCGATGACGTCATACAGGCGATCGAGCGCATGCAGGCGGGAACCGGCGGCTTCGGGGTGGTGTTGTTCATGTGCCACGACTGGGCCGACTGGGACGCCACGCGCCGCAGCTACGAGCTGTTCGCGCGGCACGTGATCCCCCACTTCCAGGGCCAGGTCGATGGACGGCAGACCAGCTATGACGTGGCCGCGGCGAGGCAACCGGAATTTCACGCCGCGGCCCGCGACGGCGTCGCCGCGGCCAAGGCGGCGTACGACGACAAACGGAAACGGGGAACCGGCTGAGGAACCGCGCCCTCAATCGGGGCAGGTTGAGTCGCTGGTATAATCGTGGACAGCGAGCCTGCCTGCGATGATGCCGGCCTTGGCGGTTTCAACCGCCGACCTCAATTCGTCCGTCACGAGGCCGGCATTGTGTTCGTCCCGCGCCCAGTCGACTCCACCCTCGGCGAGCCGAGGCTGATGACGCCGGCCGACAGGATCGCCAGCACGAAGAGCAACTTGGTTTGCGTGTCGGCCTCCTTTCGCTGCCGTTGGGACTGGTGGCTATGTCGCGGCGCGGGCCAACACCTCTTCCGCCCACTGATTCAGGCTCTTGCCGGACAATTCGGCCGCGAGAGCGGCCCTTCGGTGGACCTCGGGGCTGATGCGGAACATCACCTGACCGGAGAAAGCCTTTTGCGGTTCTTTGCCGACCCTGGCACAGGTTTCAATGTAATCCTCAACGGCCTCATGAAAAGCCTCCCGGAGCCCATCCACCGTCTCAGCATGAAAGCCCACCCCATCACGAATGCCCGCGATCCGGCCCGTGAAAATCCCATCCTCATCGTCATATTCGATCCGGGCCGAATAACCCTTGTAGCTCATGGTGTTGGTCATGGGACTACTCCGATGCGTTCCAGGAACGCGCGTGCGTAATCTGCAAGCAAATATTTATGGGACAAGCTTGTCTATGGGGGTGTTCAAACAGGGTTAGGTTGGGTGTACTGCCATCTTGCTCGTCTATGCAGGTCACAAATCATACAGCCGCGCGCAGTTGTCCCAGAGGATCTTCCGTTTCGTCTCCTTGGAGACGCCTTCGACTTCGAGGAACTCTTCGACGGCGTGGGGGAAGTCCGAGTCGCCGTGAGGGTAGTCGGTGGAGTAGACGATGTTGTCGTCGCCGATGAGTTCGGCGACCATGGCAAGCTCCTTCTCGGATTCGGTGGAGATCCAGCACTGGCGTTTGAAGAACTCGCTGGGCTTGAGCTCCGAGGTGTTGGGGTTGCGGGCCTTGGCGACGGTGCCGTCCATGCGGTGGAGCATGAAGGAGACCCAGCCGCAGTAGCACTCCAGGAAGGCCACTTTGAGCTTGGGGTGCCGTTCCAGGACGCCGCCGCCGATGATGTCGACCATGGCCATCATGTTGGACATGGGGTGCTCGCAGATGTGCCGCAGCAGCAGGTCGTCGCCGAACACGTCGCCCATCTGCCGGACTTCTCCGGCGGAGGCAGCCGAGTGGAAGCCAATGGGGATGCCCAAGTCTTCCAGGGTGGCCCAAAGAACATCGTAATAGCGCGAATGCCAGGGCAGCGAGCGGAGCGGCTCGGGACGGGCGAACACGGACACGAAACCCAGATCCTCCACCGCCCTGCGGGCCTCCTTGGCGGCCTCGGTGACGTCGTGGAGCGAGATCATGGCCGAGCCCTTCATGCGCTTGGGATCGGTCTGGCAGAAATCGTGGAGCCAGTTGTTGTATGCCCGTGCTATCGCGGCGCCGAGCTTGGGGTCCATGTCCTCGCGCATCATGACGCCCAGGCCGATGGACGGATACATGATCGCCAGGTCCAGCCCCTCCTTCTCCATGGCGTCGAGCTGTGAGACGCCGTCGAAGCCGCGGGCGCGGGCGTCGGCGATCTCCTTGTCGATGCGGGTGGCGTCGAAGATGCCGCCGCGGTAGGCGGGCGGATAGCCCTTGAGGATCTTGCCGTCGAGCATGACCATGGCCGAACTGCGCGTGGTGGTGCTCAGGATCTTGGGGCCCCGGTCGCGAAACTCGGGCTCCATGTACTTGTCCCAGAGGTCCGCGGGTTCGCGCACGTGCATGTCCGAGTCCATGATCTTCAGTCCGTCTTTCATGAGCGTTCCTCTCCCCTGTTCACATGGGTTGTCAATGCGAGCGGCACGCCAACCCGGAGCTAACCCGCCGCCATCACCCGGGCGGCCGCTTCCTCACAGGCCGTGCCGGCGAAGAAGTCCGGATTCATACCGGAATAGAAGCGCACCGCGTTGGTGAAGCTGAAGTCGCGGAAATCCTCTTCGGTGATATGCCCCCGGTCCACCAACTCGTGGGCCTCGGCCACCACCTCGGTCATGTCGGTGACGTCCCAGTGGCCGATGTCCGAGCTCATCATGGCTCCGAGCCGGGCGCCGAAGGGGTTCAACTTGTCGTTGAAGGCCCAGGCGATCATGCGGTCGTCGGCCTCGCAACCGAAGTAGAACCGCGGCACGAAGCGGTCGCGGATGTCCTCGGCCCTCTCGATGCCGCAGCGCGACCAGTCGTCGAGGATCTCGGGGCGGCGCTCCTTCCGGCCCAGCGACGCGCGGATCCGGTCGAGCCTCTCCTCCCCTTCGATGCCGCCGTACTCCGCCACGAGCTTCATCATGAGATCGACGTCAAGGCTCTCCGGGTCCAGCGTGGCAATGGCGTCCCGGTTGCGTTTCTCCCAGTGTTCCAGGATGTCGCTGTACAGACCGCACGCCCACCCGACCCCGCACTCCAAAAAAGCGAAGTTGAGCATTGGAAACCGATATGTAACCCCGCCGAAAAACAGCGCTTTACACATAGCCTCACCGGCCGCGGCGAAGTGACCGATATGGTTGTACATGTAGTTGGACACCGAGCGCCGGCTACCCCAGCCCTGGCCGCTGGCATGGGACGTCGGCGCCACACCGAGCTCCATGCACCGCTGCCAGAACGGATCGTAGTCGTAGTCGCTGTCCAGAGCCAGGTTGTCGATGTAGCGGGCGAAGGGCGCCAGGTCCGGCCGCTCCTCCCGTATCCGCGGGACGGGGCGGTCCACGTGGGAGATGACGATGGTCTTGAGGCCGAGCTCGCGGATGGCGTACTCGGTGTCCTCGATGGCCTCTTCCGGGGTGTGCGTGGGAATCACCGCGGCCGGGGTCATCCGGTCCGAGCATTCGCCGTAGAATTCCGCGTGGAACTTGTTCAATGCCCGGCAGGAAACCCGGCGGAGCTCCTCATCCTCGAACCGGGGCGGGCCGGCCAAACCCTCGGTGGGATAGAGCACGGCGAAGTCGATGCCCAGCCGATCCATTCGCTCGTGCAGCAGCCTCGGCAACGACGCCGTGGCTCGGTCCAGGGTGTTGCTCGCCGGACGCGCCCACCAGGGCGGGCAGTGCGCCCGGACGCTGCGACGCTCGGCTTCGGTCATGGAGGACCAGCGGCTATTGGAGCGGGCGCCCATGGCCTCGGCATAGCGGCGGGGCATGTCGGCGCCGCCCAGTTCCTTGAGATAGTCGTGATAGAGCGGGGTCAGTTCGACGGTGTGGCCGTCGGTATCGACGATCGGATGGTCGAGCCGGGCGCGCACGGCTTCGGATTCCAATGCCTGTCCTGAACTCATCACTCACTCCCCTCTTCGTGGAGCGCTCGAGCCGGCCCGCCAGCGACGGCTTCACGACCCAGGCGCCAACGCGTCCAGATCGCTGACATAATCCTGTAACGCCGAGCCCAAGGTGAACTGGGGCTCCCAGCCCAGATGTTCCTTCGCCCGGGTGAGATCCAGGGGCTGCTTCGCCCCCACATGCGGCGTCCCGTCCGGCACCACCTCCACCTCCAGACCCGGATAGATCGCTCTTGCCTCCGCCACCAACTCGTCAAAGGTCGTCACCAGGCCGGTGCCGATGTTGAACACGTTCACCGGGGGCGCCGGCACGGTCGCCGCCAGATCCACCGCGCGTCCCACGTCCTTGGCGTAGATGCGCTCCAGCGGGCGCGCCTGCCTTCGCGCGATCTTGGCCACCCCGCCTTCCCGGCCGCAGGTGAGCAGGGTGTGGGTGATGGCGCCGCTCTCGGCCCCGCCCAGAAAATGCCCCAGCCCGAACACGTGGGCCAGCCGCACCACCATCAGCTCGAAGCCGTAGAGTCTCTGGTACGCCTCCAGCACCAACTCCTGGACCGCCTTGGAGTTGCCGTAGGCAGTGCTGTCGCCGCGCTGCAGCGTCTCGGGAACGGTACCCGTTCCCTCGAACGCCCGGTTGTAAACGCTGAGCGTGCTGATATGCACCACCCGCCGGACGCCGGCCAGCCGCGCCGCCTCCGCCACGTTGATGGTCCCCTGAATATTGACGTTGAAGGCCCAGTACCCCTCCTGGGCCACGCGGCCGGCGATGATTGCCGCCGTGTGCAGCACCGTATCGATGTCGTGCGTCTTGATGATCCCGGCAAGCGCCGGCAGGTCCAGCACGTCCCCCTGAAGGGACACGTAGTCCGCGGAGCCGAGCTTCTGCTTCAGAAAGTCGTGTCGAGGCTGAAAGTCGACAAAGACGAGACGCTCCCCCCGCGCCGCGGCGTACTGGCCGAAGGAGGCCCCGATGAGCCCACTACCCGTAATCAGAGTCGCCATGCCGGGCAATCTAGCACGGACGGCGGGGGGTTTGGAGAGGGAGGCGACTGGCGTGGTTTTTGCTCACTTTCATGACGTTCAAGGAACCCGGAGACTGGTAAGGCAACTGCGTCAGCAGCCGTCACAGAACGAGGAATCGCGGAGGTGAAAAAATCATGAACTGGGTATCCAGTGAGATTGTCGGAGTCCTGAGTTTTCTCTTGCCCGGATTCGTCGCCGCGGCCATCTTCTACTCACTTACGTCGTATCCCAAACCGAGTCCATTTGACCGCGTGGTCCAAGCTCTGATCTTTACCGTGATTGGGAAGGCGTTCACCGACGGCATCCTCTTTTTGGGATGCATTGTGGTCAATGACCCTTGGCGCAAGGAATGGGAACTCTTGCTTTCTGTCTTAGTCGCTGTTGCTCTTGGACTCGTGACTGCTTACTTCCTCAATTGGGATACGTTGCATCGCCTTCTTCGTCGGCTCGGTGTAACCAGAGAAACATCCTACGCGTCGGAGTGGTACTCCGCCTTCTCGCGCCATAGCGACTGCTATGTTACGTTACACCTCAAGGGGGAACGGCATCTTTTCGGCTGGCCTGAAGAGTGGCCAAGTCGCCCCGACGAAGGCCACTTCCGAATCGCAGAGGCCGAATGGCTGACCGAAAAAGAGTCAATACCAGCGACGGGCGTATCAGCGATTCTGATCCCGGTCGACCAAGTCGAAATGGTCGAGTTTGTGAGCGAGACCCCCGAGGAACCCGAGGAGTGAATCATGGCTAAGGAACCAAACCCTCCGCCGTCACGGCGTGTCACGAACATGCGAGACGGAGTCTCTACCAAACCCACGGCCAGCAGGAAACCGCCGCCTCCCCCGCTACCTCCGCCAAAGAAGAAGGACTAGCGCCCTAACGCGCCGTCAAGTTATTGGAGCGCTAGCTCACGCCGTAGAGCCTCGCGCAGTTGTCCCAGAGGATCTTCTTGAGGGAACTGTTGCTGATGCCCGGAGTCTCCATGAACTCCTCAACCGCGTGGGGGTAGTGCGCGTCGATGTGGGGATAGTCCGTCGAGATGACGATGTTGTCGTCTCCCAGCCGTCCGATGACGTCGGTCACGAGGTACTCGTCCACGTCCACGGAAATGTAGCACTGGTCCAGGAAGTATTCGCTGGGCTTCCTAGACAAGGGCACGTCGGTCAGGGCTCCATGCAGTTCCGCCCTCTCGTCCAGCCGGTACAGGAGCCACGGCAGCCAGGCACAGTTGCCTTCGAGGAACGCCACCTTGAGGGTGGGGAACTTCTCCAGCACGCCGCCGCTGCAGAAGGCCGACACCGCCAGTTGCAACTCGATGGGATTGCGCAGCGCCATGGCGATGACGCTGGAGTTGGGATGGCCGTAAAACTCCTGGGCCACCTGCTGTTGCTTGGGGTTTGCCGGCGGATGGAAGCACAGGGGTACCTTCAGCCGGTCGATCTCCGCCCACAGGGGATCATAGTAGCGATCGTGGATGCGCCGGCCGTTCACGGGCTCCGGGCACACCGACAGGCCCACCACGCCCAGTTCCGTCACTGCCCTCCGCGCCTCGTCCACGGCCAGGTCCACATCGTGGAGCGTCAAGAGGCCCGACGCCTTCATCCGGTCCGGTTGCACACCGCAGAAGTCCGCGATCCAGTCGTTCCACGCCCGGCACAGGTCGTTGGCGTATTCCGGCTCGAAGCTGTCGTCGCAGTGAAGCGGCGAGGTGCGGAACATCACCGCCACGTCCAGCCCCTCGTTGTCCAT
>Ga0209543_1001334_pt1 | contig 22866 bp, 18 predicted proteins | sample MesohylFT_FD_187296 | JGI IMG/M metagenome (GOLD analysis project Ga0209543, IMG submission 187296) | Host-associated microbial community of the marine sponge Aplysina aerophoba from Gulf of Piran - sponge mesohyl, lysed by freeze-thaw... | ecosystem: Host-associated > Porifera > Sponge >...
GAGGCGGAGCTCGACGGCCTGATGAGCCAGAGCGGCGAGGCGTTGCGGCTGGCCTACGACACCGGCCACCTCGCCTTTGCGGGCGGCGACGGGCTGCGGATGATCGAGCGCCACCGTGAGCGGCTCGGCCACATCCACACCAAGGACGTGCGCCAGGGCGTGGTCGACGGCCTCGACCGCAGCCGGGAGAGTTTTCTGGACGCGGTGATCAAGGGGGCGTTCACGGTGCCGGGCGACGGCGACCTGGACTTCGAGACCATCGTCCGCCGCCTCGCCGAGGTCGGCTACGAGGGCTGGTTCGTGGTCGAGGCGGAGCAGGACCCGGTGCCCAACCCCCCGCTCGAGATGGCCAAAAAAGGACACGCCGAACTCCGCCGCGTCATGGCCAAAGCCGGATACAAGGTCACACAATGAACAGAATCGATGGAAAGGTCGCCGTCGTCACCGGCGGTACCCAGGGAGTCGGCGCGGCCATCGCCCGGCTCTTCGCAAAGGCCGGGGCAGCCGGGATCGTCACCGTCGGCCGCGACGCGGCGAAGGGCCGCAAGGTGGCCGAAGAGATCACGGCAGAGAGCGGCGTACCGGTGGAGGTGGTCGGCGCCGATCTTTGTGTCATTGAAGACGTGCGCCGGGTCATGGCGGAGACGGACGCCCGTTTCGGCCGGGTCGACATCCTGGTCAATGCGGCGGGTATGTCCAACCGGGGCAACCTGCTCAACACCTCGCCCGAGCTCTTCGACACGCTCTTCGCCGCGAACGTTCGCGCCCCCTTCTTCCTGATGCAGGACGCGGCGAAGATCATGATCCGCGAAGGCATCGAAGGCGTGATGGTCAATATCGGCTCGACCTCCGCGCGTGCGGGCCAGCCATTCCTTGCGCCCTATAGCGCGTCGAAGGGCGCGCTCGCCACGCTCACGCAGAACGCGGGCTTTGCGCTGATGCGCAACCGCATCCGCGTGAACCAGCTCAACATCGGCTGGACCAACTCGGACAACGAGCGCAGGCTCCAGGCCGAGGAATCGGGCGATCCCGACTTCATCGACAGGGCCGCAGCCACGCTGCCCTTCGAACGGCTGCTGGAGCCCGCCGAGATCGCGCGCGCCGTGCTCTGGGTGGCCTCCGGCGACAGCGGCATGATGACCGGCTCGGTCATCCAGTTCGACCAGTCGGTCTGGGGCGCATACGACGGCCAGGCACCAGCGCCGGCGGAAGCGTTGAGCGAATAGCGCCGCGGGCCCGGCGCCCCAACAGCGGGGTGGATCCACCGCCTCTTTCCCTGATCCGGAGGCGGTGCGATCAGATAGGAGAGGGTCAATCCTGCGTCGCGGCGAAGCGAACCAGGGCGTCCTGAAGGTGCTCCGCCATGGCCTGCGCGGCCAGCGTCGGTAGGCGCTCGGACGGCGCAATCAGGCAAAGGCGCAGGCGGGACAACCGGCCATCTTCGAGCGGCACCGCGACCAGCCGCCCGTTGTCCAGCTCTTCCGTGAATCCCAGGCGCGTGTAAAACGCGATCCCGACGCCGCGCAGCAAGAGCCGCTTCAGAACAGCCAGGGTGTTGGAGATCGCCACCGGCTTGTGCGCGTTCTTGAATGCCTCCATCTCTTCTCCGAAGAAGAGCTGCATGGAGCCGGAATGATCTTGGTACATGAGCGGGTAAGCGCCGCACTCGTCCAGGGAAAGGGTCTTGCGGGTCGCCAGCGCATGGTCGGGAGCCATGATGGCGCACATGGGGCAGGACGCGTCCTTGAGCACCGTGATCCCGCGACGAAGGGCCGGCGAGAAGGTCAGGCCGAGATCCGCGTTCCCCTGGGCAACCGAGTGCATGGTTTCGACAGGATCGCAGGCCATGACCCGGATCTGCACCGCCGGGTGGACGGCGATGAATTCGGCCAGTGCTTCCGGCAGGAATTGCACATTCAGGCTGTCCAGGGTGGTGATGGTCACGTCGCCGCTGACGACGCCGCGCAGCTTGTCGATGTCGCCGCGCAGGCGGGCGAAATCATGCAGTGTGGTTTGCGCGTGGCGCAGGACCAGCTGACCGGCGTCGGTGAGCCGCATCCCGTCGGGCCGCCGCTCGAAGAGCGGGGTGCCGAGGTAGTCCTCAAGCTTCAGAATCTGGCGATTGACGGCGGACGGCGAGATGTGAAGGCGTTCCGACGCGCGGCGGATCGAGCCGTCCTCGGCGACCGCCTCGAAGTAGCGCAGCACCGCCGCGTGCATCGATGCTCGGCCTCAGTCTCCGCTCCACACGGGCGCGCGCTTCTCGCGGAAGGCCGCGACGCCTTCCTCCGCATCCCGGCTCTGCAGCGCGGCCGCGAGGCTCGGCAGGCGGGCGTTGCGGGCTTCCCGCATCGTCAGATGCGCCGTGTCGGCGGCGGATCGCTTGATCGCCTTCAGGCTGAGCGGTGCACAGGCGACGATATCGTCGATCCATGACTGGACGGCGCCGTCGAGCTCGTCCTCCGGCACGACCTGATTGACAAGGCTGCATTCGAGCGCCTCTGCCGCGCTGATGCGCCGGCCGGTCAGCAGCATGCCCATGGCCTGTGCCCGCGGGATCAGGCGGGGCAGGAGGATCATGCCGTCCAGCGGCAGGCGGCCAACCCGCGGCTCGGGCAGCCCGAAGGATGCGCTCTCGGCGGCGACGATGAGGTCGCAGCCGAGCACCATCTCGAAGCCGCCACCGAGCGCGAGGCCGTTGACCCGGGCGATGACGGGGACGGACAGGCGACCGCCGAGCGCGATGCCGCCGAAGCCGTGGTCGCCGGTGCCGGCCCAGTAGGCGAGGCCGCCGGGGCCCTCCTCCTTCATGTCCGCGCCCGCGCAGAAGGCGCGCCCGGTGCCGGTGAGCACGACGCAGCGGATCGCCGGATCCCCTTCGATCGCGTTCCAGATGTCGTCGAGAGCGGCGTCGGCAGCGGAGTCGATGGCGTTCAGGCGCTCCGGGCGGTTCAGCGTGACCCGGGCGACGCCGTCGGCAACATTGAAATCGACGCTCATGCCGCGTGCTCGCTGGCCCGCACCTGCGCCAGCACCTCGTCGGTGTGCTCGCCCAGCGTCGGCGGGGCGCGACGCACTTCAAATCGCGCCGCCGACATCTCGATGGGGGAGGCCACGAGACGCACCGGCCCGCCGGCTGTTGGATCGAGCTCCACGATCATGCGGTTGCAATCGGTCTGCGGGTCGTCCAGCGCGTCTTCCAGGGTCACCACCGGGGCGCACAGGATGTCCACCTCATCGAGCCGCGCGAGCCAGTGTGCGGTGGCGTTGCCGGCGAAGCCGTCACGGAAGATCGCCTGCAGTTCCGCCCGGTGGGCCTTCTGCTGCTCCAGGGTGGTGTAGCGGGGATCGGTGGAGAGATCGTCGATCCCCAGTGCCTGGCAAATGTCGCGCAGGGGGTTCTCCTTGAATGCGCCGACCATGACGATGGCGCCGTCGGTGGTCTCGAACACGCCGGAGAGGGGCATCGCGGCCCAGTTCAGCTCGCGGCCGCGCATCATCCACATGGCCGCCTCCTGCATCTGCATCGCCAGCATGGAGTTGTAGAGCGAGACCGAAACCTGCTGCCCCTCGCCGGTCTTCTCGCGCTGCAAGAGAGCGAGGAGGATCCCCTGCACCAGGTGCATGCCGGCGCTGTAGTCCGCGAGCGCGGTGGGGTAGACCGAGAGCGGCAGTTCCGGATCCGCGCGGCGGTGCATGGCGCCGCTCATGGCCTGGGCGAGCACGTCCTGCCCGCCCTTGTGCACGTAGGGGCCCTCCAGGCCGAAGCCCGTGCCGACGGCGCAGACGATGCGCGGGTTGAGGCGGCGCAGATCGTCGTAGCCGAAGCCCATGCGCTCCATCACGCCCGGGCGGAAGTTGCTGACGACCACGTCTGCGCTCTCCACGAGACGCAATGCGGCCTGACGGTCCGCCTCCGACTTCAGGTTTAGCGCGACGCTGCGCTTGTTGCGGTTCAGGCTGGCGAAGACCGGGTTGTTGCCGCCGTCAGGGTCCTCGCCCACGCTCCAGCGCGACAGATCGCCGGCGCCGACCCGCTCGATCTTGATCACGTCGGCGCCGTAGTCGCCGAGCATCTGGGTGCAGCAGGGGCCCATCATCACCTGGGTGAAGTCGAGGACCCGTACGCCGTCGAGGGGGAGGGGACGGTCGCCGGCAGCGCCTGCTTGGGAGGACATCAGGCGGCCTCCGTTACGAGTGCGTTCGCGGCCGGGCGGTCGCCCGGGTCAGCGCCCTGGGCCCGCATCTGCCTCTGGATGCCGCGCACGTCGACATCGCGCACCATGATGCCGCCGTCGAGCGCCTGGGCAGCGGCGATGCCGGCGGCCTCGCCCATGGCCATGCAGGGCGGGATCTCGCGGCTGATCTTCTGGGCCTGCGATGTCGCCGAGTAGTGGCGTCCCGCGACCAGCAGCTGCTCCACGCCCATCGGCAGCAGCGCGCGGTAGGGGGTGTAGTAGTCCCGGCCGCGGCAGACGCTGTCGTGGAAGTGCACCCGCTCCTTCACGTCCCGCTTGGTCACCACGTACTCGCCTTCGAGCAGGCGGGTCTGGCGCACGCCGGTCTGGGGCGCGAAGTCCACGAAGTAGGCGCGCTCGAAACCCGGCACGTGCTCACGGGCGAATTCCAGCACCGCCTGCATGCGCCGCCGGCCCTCGAACTCGGCCGCCGTGAGGTCCGCCACCTTGAGGCCGTCGAAGCCGGACATGTGCGGGCAGTTGCACCAGACGATGCCCGGCAGCGGGGTCTTCAGCCACCAGTGCTGCCAGCAGCCGCCGATCAGGCGCCGGGCCTTGAGGTCGATCTCGGCAAAGCGCTCGGGCTCCTCGAACTGGAAGCGTTCCGCCTCGTCCGTGTCCACCCCGCCCATGCGCGAGACCGTGGTGACGATGTAGGAGCCATCGGCGAAGGGCGCGCCGGCGCTGGCCGCCACGTCTAGGTCGCCGGTGGCATCGACGACGATGCTGCCGCGAATGGCCTGCGCGCCCTCCTTGGTCTCGACGATGACGCCGGCCGCGCGGCCGTCCTCGACGATCGTGGACTGGAACCAGCTGTGCAGCCTGAGCGTGACGCCGGCTTCGCGCACCATGTCGAGGGATGCCTGCTTGAAGCCGTCCGGATCGAAGGAGGCCGCGAAGATGACGGGATAGGGCTTCGTGTTGGCATAGAAGTCGTAGAGGCCCCACCGGGCCCACTTGCGCCAGAGCGCATCGGTCGTGCGCACTGCCGGGTCGCGGTCGGCCTCCGGCGGGTAGACGCAGAGCTCCTTCGCATGCATGCGCTCGACGATCTCCATGGCAAGGCCGCGCACGGAGATCTCCGTGTCGTTGTGCATGTCGTCCAGCACCAGCACCATGCCGCCGGAGGCGAGGCCGCCGAGATAGGGGTAGCGCTCGATCAGCGCGACTTGCGCGCCGTTGCGCGCAGCCGAGACCGCAGCCGATATGCCGGCGGGCCCGCCGCCCACCACCACCACGTCGGCGGTGGCGACGACCGGTACGCGCGTTTCCGGCCGGGTCAAAATTTCGGGCGATGACATGCTCTTGCCTCCAGGTGTCGCCGCGGTCGGTTCAGTAGATCGCGCCGGGTTTCCACTTCAGGACGTGCCGTTCGACGAGGGACGTGGTCACGAAAAAGGCCACCGCGAGCCCCGCGCCCAGGATCACCGTGGCGTAAAGCAGGGGGGCGCGGAAGTTGTAGGTGGCCTCGATGATGAGGGAGCCCAGGCCGTAGTTGGAGCCGATCCATTCGCCGACGATGGCGCCGATAACGCAGGTCGTGGACGCGATCTTCAGCGCCGCGAAGAGGAAGGGCAGCGAGCTCTGCAGCCGGATCTTGAACAGGACTTCCCGGTCGTTGGCGGAAAGCACGCGCATCAGCTCCAGCATCTGCGGGCTGACGGCCTTGAGGCCACGCACCATGTTGACCAGGGTCGGGAAGAAGCAGATCAGGGCCGCAATGACGATCTTGGGCTCGTAGCCGTTGCCCAGCATCAGCACCAGGATCGGCGCGATCGCAATGATGGGTATCGTGTTGATGAAGACCGCGATGGGATAGAACGCGCGCTCCGCGAGCCCGCTGTGCACGAACCAGACCGCCAGCAACACCGCGATGGTGTTGCCCAGTGCGAAGCCACACACCGCCTCCAGCAGGGTCGGCAGGAAGTTGATCCAGAGGATGTCGCCCTGCTCGGCAAACACCTGCACGACCTGCCACGGGCTCGGCGCGATGTAGGTCGGCACCTCGAACCCGGTGACGATGAGGTGCCAGACAACCACCATGCCGACGGCGGCGATGACGGCCGGTGCGCGGCGGAAGCGCCGTCGCATGTTCGTTCGCCGGGAACGCGCGGCCCCGGTCGCAGACGCCAGCGGCTTGGCGGCCTTCGTACCGACCTCTGTCGAGGTCATCGCGGCACCTCCAACAGGCCGCGCAGGTGCGCGGTGACCTGCACGAACTCGAGCGTGTCGCGCATGCCGAGGACCCGCGGCGCGGTGAAGGAGATATCCACGTATTCGCGAACGCGGCCCGGCTGGGCCGAGAGCACCAGGCACTTCTGGCCGAGGAACGCGGCTTCCGGCACCGAATGGGTCACGAACATGATCGTGGTGCCGGTCTCCTTCCAGATACGCAGCAGCTCCTCGTTCAGCTTGTCGCGGTTAATCTCGTCGAGGGCGCCGAAGGGCTCGTCCATCAGCAGCACCCGGGGGCGGCAGACCAGTGCCCGGGCGATGGAGACGCGCTGACGCATGCCGCCCGAGAGCTCGTGGGGCAAGGCGTCGGCGCGCCCCTCCAAACCGACCAGCGCCAGCAGCTCCTCCGGCTCCGCATGCTGCTCGATGGCAACGCCGCGCCGGCCAACCTCCAGCGGCAGGCGGACGTTGTCGATGACGCTGCGCCAGGGCAGCAGCGTCGCATCCTGAAAAACGAAGGCGAAATCGCGGGCCCGGCGCGCCTGCTCCGGCGTGCGGCCGAAGACGCTGATCGCACCCGCGCTCATCGGGACCAGGTCGGCGATCGCCCTGAGCAACGTGGACTTGCCGCAGCCTGACGGCCCCAGCATGGTGACGAAGCCGGCTTCGCGCACGTCGAAGCCGACCTCGTCGAGTGCCGTGATACTGCCGGCGTCTCCGTCGAAACGGACCGCCAGGTCGCGCACCGAGATCGCCGGGGCGGCGGAGGTCTCAGCGCCTGCCGTCGCCGCGGCGATGGCTGACGTCATCCAACCTCTTTCCTGACAGCCTCCGTGGCGGCCAGGATATCCGAGGTCATGACGTCGTCTACAGTCGGTGTCGGCCCCTGGAACTGCTCCAGCTCGGCGTAGGTGTCGATCTGAGCCTGCCAGTTCGCCTGGTTCATGGCTGCCCAGCCTTCGCTCGCCGTCACGTCGTTGAACGAGAACCCGAGCACCGGACCGACTGCCTCCATCTCGCTCGCGTGGTCGAGGTTCTGGTACTCGGCCACGAGGTTGTCGACACCGGCCTCAGGGCTCTTGCGCACCGCGCCCCAGCCGCGCGCAGACCCGGTGAGGAAGCGAGCCAACACGTCTCCGTGTTCCGCCAGCATCTCGTCGGTGGTGTAGTAGACGTTGGCATAGAGCTGGATGCCCGCGTCCCACAGCATCATGTCGACGCGGTCGTCCCCCAGTATCTTCAGCGCGTTGGTGTTGGTCAGCCAGCCGGTGACGGCGGCGGCCTGGCCGGTCATCACCTGGTTCATGTCGCTCCCCATCTTGACGATCTCGACCTGATCCTCGGCGATGCCGTTCTTCGCCAGCATCGCCCTGAGCAGGATCACCGCCGTCGGCTGCGTGGCGATGGTCAGGCCGACCATGTCCTGGGGTGTGCGGATGGGATTGCCCGCGAGCGAGAAGTAGGTGAAGGGGTGCTTCTGATAGCCGGCGGCGAAGGCCTTGACCGGGATGCCGGCGGAACGCGCCAGCATCAGCGACGGGCTGGAGGAGAGCTGGCCGCTCTCGGCCCGGCCGGCGGCGACCGAAGCCACGCCGTCCACGCCTGGCCCACCCGGCGTGACCTCGAGCTCGATGCCCAATTCGTCGTAGATTCCCGTGCGCTTGGCCATGACCTCGCCCAGGATGCCGTTGCTGGCGAGCCAGCCCAGCTGCATGTTGACCTTCGCCGTATCGGCGCCAAGGGCCTCCACGCTGATCATGGACGACATGGCGGCGACGCCGCCAAGTGCGGAGCCGTAGCGCAGCAGTTCGCGGCGGCTGAGCCCGGATTGGTGGTGATTGTGCTCTGTCATGGTCTGGCCTCCCAGGTGGTTGTCAGGCAGGTAGCGGATGGAGCGGCCCCCGCACCGCGTGCGCGCTCGGACTGCGAATACCGCGCCGGCGGCTCGTGTCGAAGCTGCATCGTCGGTTCCGGGCACCGCCCTACCAGCTCTTTCCGATGGACGTGCTGCGGGAGGCGCGGCGGAGCGATGCGAACCATCCCACTTGGATCATCCCCGATACCTCCCTACGTCGCAATCAACGGTAGCCAGCCGGCCTGTTCGAGGGAACTGCCAAATTCTGCTCCATGTGTTGCCTAAATTGCAACGCATGGAGCAGAACGGGCGACGCAAACAGGACACCGCGCAGAACGGATGCCGACCGGCGTGGTACCGTGTCGATTGGCTTCGATTCAGAAGGGTCGAACGACGACGCCCAACGACAGCAGGGGGAGCGGTCATGAGTCAGGCCGAAGCGGGCCGGGTGCATGTCGCGGCGTTCGAGGAAGTGCCGCAGGTCGATATCGGGCCGCTCTTCCAGGATGACGAGCCGGCCCGCCGCCGCGTGGGGGATGCCGTGCGGAGCGCCTGCATCGACGTCGGCTTCTTCTACATCCGCAATCATGGCGTGCCGCAGGCGACCGTCGACGATCTGTTCGAGCAGATGGCGCTCTTCTACGCCCTGCCTGAAGACGCCAAGCGCGAGATTCACGCCAGCAAGTCCCGCTACTTCCGCGGCTATTCCGGGCTCTTCGAGGAGCGGCACGACGCGGCGGCCGACTACTACGAGCCCCACGAGGTCATCGACTTCGGCCGCGAGAACCAGCCCGACGACCCGCCGGAATGCGCGAACAGCCTGCTCTACGGTCCCAATCTCTGGCCCTCGGAACCGCCAGCGCTGCGTCAGGCCGTCGAAGCCTATTACGCGGCCATGCTTGAGGTCTCGAACGCGCTGCTCCGCGCCTTCGCGCTCGCCCTCGCTCTGCCCGAGGCCTATTTTGGCGACAAGTTCGACCGCGCCGCAGGCGCGCTCAGGCTCTTGCACTACCCGCCCCGGCCCCCGGGCGAGACGCGTCTCGGCGTCGGCGCCCACACCGACTACGAGACGTTCACCATCCTGGCGCAGGACGCCAATCCCGGCCTTCAGGTCCTGAACGGCGCGGGCCGCTGGATCGATATCCCGCCGGTCGCGGGAACCTTCGTGATCAACATCGGCGATCTCATGGCCCGCTGGACCAACGACCGCTTCACCTCGAACATCCACCGCGCCGCCAACCGCACCGGGCGGAACCGCTACTCGATCCCCTTCTTCATGGGCGCGAACGTCAACACCGAGATCCGCTGCCTCGAGAGCTGCACCGGCCTGGACGATCCGCCAAAGTACCCGCCCGTGCTGGCAGGCGCGCATATCGAGGCCCGCCTCGTCGAGCTGCAGAAGGCTCTGATGGAAGCGAAGCGCGCCAGCTGACCGCGCCGGGCGGCCGCCGCATTGACAGGGCCGCTGCCCAGAGTTTCAAATGATCGAGGCACCATGCCTGCAGATGCAGCAGGGCATGGAAGACAAGGCGGGCCCCTCGCGGGGGTATTGCAGCGGTCGTTCGGCACAGGCCGTCACTGTCAGCACCGCGCGATTACCCCCCGGCGGACGGGCCGTCCGGGATCGCAGGAGGTGGCGCCGGGCCATCCCTCGACAGGCTGACGCAGCAAGGAGGCTCCGATGAATAACGGCGATAGTTCGAAGAAGACCCAAGCCACCGGTCTCAAAGTCAACCGACGCACCCTCTTGAAGGGTGGTGCGGCGGCGGCCGGCGCTGCGGCGGCGGGCTCGCTCACCATCTTTTCGCGCACCGCGCGCGCCGCCGACACGCTGCGGGTGCTGTGTTGGCCGGGCTATGAAGAGAAGGACGTGATCCAGGAGTTCGAGGACACGCACGGCGTCAACGTCGAGTTCAAGATCTACATCGGCGGCGAGCAGATGCTCCAGTTCTTCAACCAGACGCCGCGCGGGACTTACGACAATGTCCTGGCGGACGCCGAATACATCCGCAAGCTTGCGGCCATCGATGCGGTCGAGCCCTACAATCCGGGAGAGGTGCCCGAGCTCGCCAACTACCACCCGAAGTTCAATGACATGCACCAGGTGCAGGCGGGCGACGGGATGGTCTGGGGCACGCCGACGCGCTTCAGCTTCTACGCCATCTCGTACAACTCGGATCACATGAGCTTCGAGGAGAGTGGCGACTGGAACTCGCTCTTCCTGCCCAAGTTCGAAGGCAAGATCGGCATTTTCGACTGGTATTTGCCGAACATGGGCAATGCCAGCCTCGCGGTTCATCCCAACAAGGAGAACCCCTACGACCTGACCGACGAGCAGCTCGGTGCGGTCCGCGACTGGCTGCTGAAGCTCAGGCCCCAGGTCAACATGTTCGGCTCCGGCGCCCAGGCCATCGTGCAGGCGATGATCAACGGCGATGTCGTCGCAGGGATGATCGGCGACCTCGACATCGACCTGAAACTCGCCGGCTACACGAACATGGAATCGACCATTCCGGTGCAGGGCGGCATCCGCTGGCAGGAAGTGGCAACCCTGTGCAAGCAGAGCGAGAACAAGGAGCTCGCGCTGGAGTGGATCAAGTACATGAGCCAGGCCCACGTCCAGGCCAAGCTCGCCTACACCAAGGCGTTCAAGGCGCGCGGCCCCAACCTGAAGATCGCAGAGCACTGGACCGAGGAGCAGAACAATCTGCTCGGCTACTACCCCGATCCCAACAACCCGAGCCAGATGTGGGTGGAGACGCTGATCGACCGCAGCATCGGCCGCGACCTTCCCGTGCAGCAGGATGAGAAGGCGTGGATCGACATCTTCAACGAGTTCAAGACGGGCTAGATCGCCGCAGCCCGGCAAGCATCGAGGGAGGTGGGCGCCGGCGTTTCCGGGCGCCGGCCCCGCCCCACGCTCGATCCACACGAGCCTGACAGACGATGGTGCATGAGCGTGTGAGCGCGACAACCGGAGGCGCGGTCGCCGACCTGGAGGTGCGCGCCATCGCCAAGCGTTTCGGCTCGGTGGTCGCCATTGAACGGGTCGATATCGACGTTCAGCGGGGAGAGTTCGTCGCCATCATGGGGCCGAGCGGCTGCGGCAAGACGACGCTGCTCAGGATCATCGCGGGCCTGGAGAGAGCGGACGCAGGCACGCTGCTGCTGCGGGGCGAGGACATCAGCGACGTGCCGGTGCACAAGCGCAGCACCCGGCTGATCTGGCAGGACTATTCGCTCTTTCCCTTCCTCAACGTGCGCAAGAACATCGAGTTCGGACTGACGCTCAGGCGCCACGACAAGAAGGCGGTGCGTGCCAAGGTCGAGGCCGTGGCCGCGCAGGTTCATCTGGACCATCTTCTCTCGCGCCGCATCGGCCAGTTGAGCGGCGGCGAGAAGCAGCGGGTCGCCATCGCCCGGGCGCTGGTCACCGAACCCGAGATCCTTCTCCTCGACGAGCCGCTCAGCTCGCTCGATGCGCATTTGCGGATCAAGGTGCAGAGCGAGCTCACGGTGCTGCAGCGGGAGCTTGGAATCTCCTTCGTGTACGTCACCCACAACCAGAGCGAAGCCTTTGCGATGGCGGACCGGGTGGTGGTGATGAACAAGGGCGTGGTGGAGCAGATCGGCCGGCCTGCCGAGATCTACAATCGTCCGGAAACCCACTTCGTCGCCGAGTTCGTGGGTGCCAACAACATCTTCGAAGGCCGGGTCTCGGACACGGCGGGCGGCAGGGTGGCGGTCGATTGCAGCCACGGCAAGGTCCACATCGCCGGCCACGGCGACAGGCTCGACCAGGGTGCCGCCGTCGAGCTCGTCGTGCAGGCGGACAAGCTGCGCCGCCGCCAGGATGGCGAGGACGGCCTGAACGCCATTCGGGCTGTCTTGAAGGGCCGCGAGTTCACCGGCTCGCAGGTGATCTACTACCTGGAGACCGCACAGGGCGTCGAGATCAAGATGGTCCTCCAGGAACCCTTCACCGAGGGCGAAGGCACCGAGATCAACTCGGAAATGGAACTTTGCTGGGAGCCCGAGGACACCGTCATCCTCGGGCACCGGGACGCGCGCCAGCCGTGAGTACGGCTAACCCAACGCCTCGCTGAGGACGGGGAACCTGTGACCGACGGCAGCGTCATCCCCCCTTCCAACAGGAGCCCTCTCAAGCTCACCTTCCTGGCGCCGCCGGTCGCCTACTATGCGATTTTCTTCATCGCGCCGCTGGCATTCCTGATCGTGCTCGGCTTCTGGATCGTGCGCGACTATCAGATCGTCGCCGAGTTTTCGGTCATCAATTATGTCGACATCTTCTCCCAGTTCTTCAGCCGCTCGCGCTTCGGCTTTGCCCTGATCCAGTCGATCTATGTCGCGGTGACCACCAGCGTGTTCGCCGTGATCTTCTGCTACTTCCTGGCGATGGGGATCGTCTTCTGCGTGCCCGAGCGCTACCAGCGGCTCTTCCTGGTGCTCGCGATCCTGCCATTCTGGAGCAGCTACATCTTGCGGCTTTTCGCCTGGCAACTGATCCTGGCGCAGAAAGGCGTGCTCAACTACGTCCTCGGCGAGCTCGGCCTCGACGATCCCCTGATCATCACGAACACGCAGATCGGCACCCGCATCGGCCTCATCCACTACCTCTCGCCGATCCTGATCATCATCCTCTACATCACGCTCATCAACGTGAACCGGAACCTGATCGAGGCAGCGCGCGAGCTCGGCGCGACGCGCCTGCAGGCGTTCTGGCGCGTCATCGTGCCGCTCAGCCGGCTCGGGCTGACATTCGCCTTCGGCTTCGGGGTGATCGTCAGCTTCGGCGACGTGCTCTCGGGCATGTTGGTCGGCGGCGGAATCGGCCAGTCCTGGCTGGGCTCCTATCCGCTCTACTCCAACATGATCATGGCCGACTACAACAGCTACACCAATCTGCCCCGCACTGCGGCGCTGGCCACGGTCATGGTCCTCATCATGGTGGTGATGCTGGTGGTCGCCTATCGCATGGCCGACCGCGCCAGGCAGCGGGTGTCGTGACCGTGGGCCGCCTCGATTTATATCTTCGCGAGAACGGCTACAAGCTCGCCGGGCGCGTTTACCTCCTTCTCGGCTTCATCTTCCTGCTGCTGCCGATCGCCTTCCTGATCCTCTTCTCGTTTCAGAAGAACATCTATTCCTCGCTCCCCCTCAAGGGCTGGTCGCTCCAGTGGTACGACAAGCTGGTGGACGACGGGGTCCTCTTCGACGCGCTGCTGAACAGCCTTTACGTGTCGCCGATCGCGGCGACGGGGGCCTCGATCATCGGCTTCCTCGCGGCCTATGCCCTCAACCGCTTCGTCTTTCCCGGCCGCTTGCTGACGGCGACGATCCTGATCCTGCCGATCCTGATACCGCCGCTGATCCTCGGCGTCTCGCTGCTGGGCCTGCTCTCCCGCCTCGGCCTGCACGGCCAGCTCTACAGCATCATCATCGCGCACACGCTGCTGCTGACGGCGCCCGCCATGGCGATCATCCAGCTTCGTCTCGCGCAGATGCCGTCCACGCTGGAGGAGGCCGCCTGGGACCTCGGCGCGAACGAGCTCCAGACCATCTGGCGCGTGGTATTGCCCTGGGCGCTGCCCGGCATCGCCGGCGGCTGGCTGCTGGCCTTCACCTTCTCCTTCGACGAATTCATCATCGCGTGGTTCGTGTCGGGCTTCGACCAGACCCTGCCGGTCGCCGTGTACAACGTCATGATTGCCTCGCACGATCCCTCGCTCAACGCGATCGGAACGATCGTCTTCGGCCTGCTCCTGCTCACCCTGCTGGGCGCCGAGCTGCTGATCATTCCGCTATTCATGAGACGCCGCACGGCGTAACGCTGCACCGCAATTCGAGGAAGGAAAGCGCGATGGACAAGACAGCCTACATGCAGCGCGCGATCGATCTCGCGCGGGAGAAGATGCTCGAGGGCACCGGCTACTGGCCCTACGGCTGTCTCATCGTGAGGGACGGCGAGGTCGTGGGCGAGGGCTGCAACGACATGGGCTTCTCGCTCGATCCCACGGGCCATGGCGAGATCGTGGCGATCCGCGATGCCTGCAAGCGGCTCGGCACGATGGACCTCACCGGTTGCGAGCTCTACACCAGCTGCGAGCCCTGCTCCCTCTGCTCCAGCGCGATCTGGCTGACCAACATCGCCAAGGTGTACTACGGCGCCTCGCTGGAGGACTGCCGCGGCCATGGCTCGGATTTCGACCCGCTGCGCCACGACGTCGGCAAGCCCATTCACGAGCGGACCATTCCGGCCGAGCGCGTGCTCGGTGAGCAGGGGAGCGCCCTGCTTGCGGAGTGGGCCGCGCTCATCGAGAAGACCCCCGCCATGCAGGAGGAGCGCAGCCGCCACGCTCCCATCGGTGAGCGGTCGGGCCCGGCTTAGGCGACGGTAGGGCCGGAGCGCGGGAGAGCGTCGATGAGCCTCGATGCCTTACGAAACCTGACCGACATCGGCCTCTTCGTCTCGGACCTGGAGCGCGCCATCGCCTTCTACGGCGAGACCCTCGGTTTCGCGCTCAAGCGCCGCGATATCGGCTTCGCCGAGTTCCACACCAAGGGCGTTGGCCTCGCGCTCTGGGAGGTCTCGGACGTGACCCAGGCGCTCGAGCTCGCGGAGACGCCCCGCCAGGGGCTCTCCGTCATGGTGGCGGTTCGTTTGGAGGCGGCGGAAAGCGTGGACGCGCTCCACGATGCGCTGACGGCCAGGGGCGTGCGCATCGTTCAGCCACCGACCACGCATTCGTGGAATGCGCGCACCACCTACTTCAGCGATCCGGACGGCAACCTCTGGGAAATATATGCTTGGGTCGACGCCCCGCGCACGATCTGAGCCGCTGGTGACGAACGCCTCCACGCGTCCCTGCGCTGGCCGAGGCGCATTCAACAGTCCCGGGTAAAGCCCGGCATCCCGTCCGGTCCAAGACCTGAAGGTCGCGGGCCAAATTCCTGAACTTCTGCCCTCGCGGGCGCCTCGATCCGGCCGATGAAGGCGGGCATCGCCGACGCGGACGAACGGTGCGGAAACGCGGCTTGCGGCCGGGCTGGCGCCATACCGTTCTGCCCTTCTCGGCGCGTCCGCTGCCGTCAGCGCATAACAATTTCCAATCGGCCCCATTCAAAAATCCGTCTGGTTACAATGGAAGCGCTGCCCACCTGACTAGCTAGCGCATTCGTTTCGGATGCAGCCGCCACGCACAGCGTAAGCGGAGTCGGGTAATGGCAGCGCCAACCGTCGTCGAAAGGATCATCCGCCCGCGGGATATACGCTCCTCCCACTGTGGCGCGCTGCGGTTCCGCGCTTCCACTGAAGCCTCGGGCCCGCCGCCCTGGGTCCTGCAGGTCCGCCGCGTGCCGCTGCCGGAGCCCGACCGCGGGTTCCGGAAACCGGACCCGACCCCGACAGAGCGCCGTGCACGGCTCCCCGTGCGCGGCGTTTTCGTCTTCGGAGGAACGCAATCATGACCGATCGCCAAGCCTTCACGGCCGCCGTTGGACACGCCGAACAAGAAGCGCGGGGCGGGCGCTGCTGCCCGGCGGGCCGCGTCCTCCGCGCGATACTGGGGCGGACCGTTCCCGCCCTGGCCGCGGCGGCGTTTCTGGCTGCCACGGCCCCGGACCTCGCGGCCCAGGTGGAGGTGGAAGAACCGAAGGTGACCATCGCGGCCGAGCGCAGCTCCCACGGCTTCGGCATCGACGATGTCGTGTTCGAGCTTACCCGCTCGGGTCCGAAGGACGTGGCAATCTCCGTGCAGGTTTCGCTCGTGCAGGCCGACCTCTATCTGGCGGAAGGCGAGCTTAATCGGGTGGTGGAATTCGCGGCGGACGCGACGGCCGCGGAGCTGCGCATCGGCGCGTCGCTCTTCGATGGCCCGGCGACGGAATCGGGCGTGCTCAAAGCGACATTGGTCGACGCGTCCGGCTACAGGGTGGGACGCCCGAACTCCGCGCAGACGCGCATGCTCGTGAAGGACCCGGCGATCACGGTCCGGCCGGAGCGGGCCTCCTACAGCATTGACGGGGATGACGGAGAGGTGCGCGTGACCTTCATCGCCCGCACCGCGCCAGACCTGCCCCGGCCCGGCAAGGCGTTCTCCATCGCGGTCTCCTCGAAGGCGGGAGACGACGATGCGGTCGCGCGCGCCGAAACCGGGGCCCTTTCGCAAACGATCGACTTCAAGCCACGCGACTTCGCCGTCGATGGCGGGGAATGGGAGGCACGCAAGACGGTCTCAATTTCGATGGTGGAAGGCGCCAGGGGCCTGGACGTGAAATACCAGCGTGCAGCGTCGACGCCGGAGCGGATCCGGCCGCGCAATTCCGACGGCAGCACCTGCACGGACGATGTCTGCATGGTGCCGGTGTTCATGGCCCAGCGCGACGAACCGACGCTCACCATCGCGGCGTCGCAGGAGAGCTACGCCTTCGGGATCGACAATGTGGTGTTCACCGTCACACGCAACGGGACCGCCGAAGGGGAGATCAGCGGCGCAGTCACCCTCGCGCAGGACGAAGACTTCCTGGACACGAATTTCCTCCGATTGGATTTCACCATCGCCGCGGACGAGACGAGCACCGACATGATGGCCGCGGACAAGAAGAGCACCAACATCGTGCTATCCGCAGCGCTTTTCGACGGCGACGCCACGCAGTCGGGCAACCTGACGGCGACGATCGAGGCCGGAGACGGCTACACGGTAGGAACGCCGGGCACCGCAACGGTCCGGATGGTGGTGGCCGATTCGACGATCACGGTCCGGCCGGAGCACGCCGCCTACAGCTTCGACGAAGACAACGCCGCGGCGAGCGTCAAGTTCGTGGCCCGCACCGCGACTCGACCCAACGCGGGATTTTCCGTCACGGTCTCTGCAAAAGCCAGATCGGACGGGGCCGGATCGCCGGACGATTACGCGTCCCTTTCCGAAATCGTCCGTTTCGATCCCGCCGACTTCGATGAATCGGACGACGAATGGGAGGCACTTAAGGAGGTCGCGCTCACGATCGTAGACGACGGCGAGGCCGAGGACGACGAGACCTTCGACCTGAAGCTCGGGATGGCACCGGGACAATCGGCGCGGATCGAGCTCCGCCAGGCCGACGGCAGCGCCTGCCCGGCTGAGGGCTGCCTGACACCGGTGACGATCGTCGACAATGAGGTGCCCGCGCTGGTGGCGACGCACGATACCGCAACGACCCCCGTCGACACGGCGCTGGAGGTCCCGGTGCTCGAGAACGACATCTATGTCGGCAGGAAGAGGCACCTGCTGGGCGTCTCCAAGGTGACGGGCTCCGTCCACGGAACGACGCGGGTCAACCAAGACCGAACCGGCGTCGTCTTCGTGCCGGACACCGGATATTCCGGGATCGCCAGGTTCACCTACACCGTCTCCGACGAAACCCTGACCGACACGGCGGCGGTGATCGTGTCGGTAGGCGGCGCCGAGGGAGCCGGCGTCGGCGTGCCCGTGTGGGAGGCTCGCTGGTCGTCGATGGGGTCGGGCTCGTGCACCACGTTCTCGCTTGGCGTCGAGAACACCAATCCCGATGTGCGGGTGGCCGACGACGAGTGGATCGCGGTCACCCTTCACGTGGACCGGCAACGAAGCACGGTCGACGAGAACGAGATGGAAGCGAAGGACGCATCGGGAAACATTCAGGACCCCCACCCCTTCACTCCGAACATCCACCACGACGGAGGCTGGGTCTACGTCGTTGGCACGACCGCCGGCACGGCCTCGACCGTGATGACGGTCGAAGTTGAGGGCGTCGGGGGTCCTCCCTGCGACGGGACGCTGGTCGCGTGGGTCTATGTCGACGGTTGGCTCGCGGGCAGGGACCGCCTGACGGTCGAGCCCAGGGCCCAGCAGCAGGCGCTCGCCCGCACCCCGCCGGCGCTTCGCGTCTCGGACGCGCAAGCCGTCGAAGCGTCGGGCGCCTCGCTCCGATTCCCGGTGACGCTCGATGCGCCGGCGGAAACGGTCGTTTCGGTGCGCTACCGCACCTCGGACGGCACGGCAACGGCCGGTTCGGACTATGAGGCGGCGAGCGGCGCGCTGACCTTCGAGCCGGGCCAGACGTCCGGGACGGTCTCCGTGGCGGTGCTCGACGACGACCTCGACGAAGGGAGCGAGACGCTCACGCTGACGCTCTCCTACCCGAACCCGTCGAGCGTTCGCCTTGCCGATGCCGAGGCGACCGGGACCATAAGCAACACCGACAAGATGCCCAAAGCGTGGATCGCGCGCTTCGGCCGCACGGTGGCGGACCAGGTGCTGGACGCGGTTGAGAGCCGGATGCGGGCGGCGCGGCAGCCCGGCGTCGAGGTGACGCTCGCCGGCCAGCGGTTCGGCGGTCAGGCACCGCAGGAAGCATCGCGCAAGCAACGTGATTCGGCTTGGCAAGAGCGCACCGGCTTCGGCTCCCCGGCGTCGCGCGGCGTGACGCAGGACGAACTGCTGAGCGGCACCTCCTTCGCGGTCACGGCGGAAACCGGGCGGCACGAGTATGCCACCCTCTGGGGACGGGGCGCCGCGACCCGCTTCGAGGGCCGCGAGGGCAACCTCACGCTCGATGGCGAGGTCGCGAGCGCCATGGTGGGCGCCGATTGGGCCCGCGAGGACTGGACCGCCGGGCTGATCGTCTCGCGCAGCGTCGGCGAGGGCCACTATGCCGGTCACAGCGAGGGCCGGGTCGAGGCCACGCTCACGGGGTTCTATCCTTGGGGAAGCCTCGCGCTCTCCGAGCAGGCGGACATCTGGGGCGCGGCCGGCTACGGCACGGGCGAGCTCTCGGTGACCCCGAAGAAGCCGGGGACGGACGAGGACGCCGCCACGACCGGCGCGGATCTGGACCTCCGGATGGCGGCGGCCGGGCTGCGCGGAAGCTTGCTGGACGGCACCGAGGACGGCCTCGCTCTGGTCGCCACGACCGACGCGCTGATCGTGCAGACCGCGTCCGGCGCGGCCCGCGGGCCGGACGGCGGCAACCTGGCTGCAGCCCGGGCCTCGATCACCCGGCTGCGTCTCGGCCTGGAGGGGTCTCAGTCCATAAGCCTCGGCGACGGCGCAACCCTGACGCCCTCCGTCGAGATCGGCGTGCGCCATGACGGCGGCGATGCCGAGACCGGGTTCGGCATTGATTTCGGCGGCGGGATCGCCTGGTCCGATCCGAAGAGCGGGCTGAGCGCGGAGCTGCGCGGGCATGCGCTTCTGACCCACGAAGCGGACGGCTTCCGCGAGCGCGGTGTCTCTGCCTCGCTTGCCTGGGACCCGAAGCCGTCCTCGGCGTTCGGCCCGACGGCGACGCTGACCCAGACGGTCGGCGACCCGGCCTCCGGCGGTGCCGATGCGCTGCTGGCGCAGGGCGCGCTGACCGGACTCGCGGCGCAGCCCGGCTCAGAGTTGGACGGTGAGGGCGACCTGCAGCATCGCCGGCTGGAGGCAAGGTTCGGCTATGGCTTCCCGGCCTGGGACGGCCGCTTGGCGTCGATCCCCGAGATCGGCCTTGGCCTCTCCGACACCGGCCGGGAGTACATCCTGGGCTGGCGTCTGTCGAGCGACGGGCCCGGCGCGCTCCAGCTATCGACGGAGGCGCGTCGGATCGAGAGCATGGGCAGCGGCCCGGCGGAGCACCGCATCGGTGCCCGGCTCTCGGCCCGGTGGTAGCCGGAGGACGGCGCGTCGTCATGGACTTACGGATGGCGGCGCGTCGTCTTGTGACGTGCTCCGGAGCGGGACGCGGGCTGCGACCGCGCTGAGCGATGCGGGTTAGGGCGAACGCCCGTTGGGCTCGCCGTAGCCCGCGCCGCCGCCGGTGCTCATCACCACGCGGTCGCCCTTCTTCAGCCGGAAGCTCGTCTTCGAGCCGAGTTCGAACTTCTCGTTGCCGCGCAGCACGCTGACGAACGCCGCGCCGCCGTCATCGCCGCCGAAGAGCCCCTCGGGCGGGATCGTGAAGCGGTCGGAATAGGACTGGTACTCGACGTCGTCGGCCAGCACCTCGTAGACCCGCCTGATCCCGAGCCCGCCCCGCCACTCGCCCTCGCCGCCCGAGCCCGCGACCAGCGCGTACTCCGCCACCCGGAAGAACCCGTGCTCCATGTCGATGGCTTCGATGGGGATGTTCGAGCAGTTGGAAAGGGGGCTGTCCACCGCGTCGCAGCCGTCGCCGATCGCACTCGCGCCGTAGCCGCCGCCGAAGATTTCGAGATAGATGCCGTAACCCTCTTCGCCCAGGTGCGAGAGGCAGGTGGCGTGGGTGGTATCGAACCCGGCCGCCATCACCTGCTCGGGCACCGCGTCCGCGAGCGCCTTCATCGCCGCGTTGTAGGCGCGATAGGCAGAGAGCATGCGCGCCCGCACCGGTGCCGGCGGGCGGGGGTTGAGCAGCGAGCCATAGGGAGCGGTGATGCTGATGGGCCGCTTCGCCCCCTCGTTGAAGGGGATGTCGGGGCTGGTCAGCACCGACTTGATGCAGGAGAGCCCCGCCGCGATGGTCGATGCGAAGGGGCAGTTCACGTTGGTCCGCACCTGATCGCAGGTGCCCTCATAGTCGACCGAGACGGTGTCGCCCGCGATTTCCACCCGCGCGCGCACCACGAGCGGCTCGTCGTTCTCGCCGTCGCTGTCGAGCTGGTCCTCGCCCCGGTAGACGCCGTCGGGTGCCCCGGCGATCGCGGCGCGCATGCGCTGCTCGGCGTAGTCCAGCAGCCCTGCCATGGCTTCGGCAACCATGTCCGCGCCGAACTTCTCGCAGAGCTCGGTCACGCGCCGGGCGCCGACCGCGTTGGCCGCGAACTGGGCGTTGCAATCCCCGATGGTCTTCTCGGGCACGCGCACGTTCGCGCGCACCAGGCGCTCGAAGGGGCCGCCGTTCCAGTCGCGGTTCACGTTGTAGCGGCTCGGCGGGAAGATCAGCCCCTCCTGATGCACGTCGCCGGCCGCCATGTTGAGGCCCGGCGCGCCGCCGCCGAGGTCGAGGTGGTGGGCGACGGTCGCGCTGAAGCCGACCAGCCGGGCGCCGACGAAGATGGGCGTGAAGATGAAGATGTCGGGGACGTGCTGCCCGCCGTGGTAGGGGTCGTTGTTGATGTAGAAGTCGCCGGGCTCCAGCGTCTCGGGCGGGTAGAGCTCGGCGCAGGGGCGGAAGGTGGTTCCGATCGGCCCGAGCTGCATCGGGATCAGCTCCGCCTGGCTCACCACGTTGCCGTGCACGTCGAGCAGCGCGGCGGAGCAGTCGTTCGCCTCGCGCACGATCGGCGAGTAGGCCGAGCGCACGAGCTTGATCCCCATCTCCTTCGCGGCGGCGATCAGCGCCTGGGAGATGATCGCCTGGTCGACCTGGTCGAGCGCCATGGGTCCTTCCCTCGCGGCTCTTCGTGCGCCGTCCCGAGTTCAGCGCGTCAGGATGACATTATGGTGTGCATCGATCTCCGCGCACCATCCCGGCGGGACATAGGCGGTGGACGTGTCGTCCGCGATCAGCAACGGCCCGTCGCCTCGGCCTGCGTCGTCGAGGGCGCTGCGGTTGACCCGGCGGGCCTCTCTGCGCTCACCGCCGTCGAAGAGCGTGATGGTGGCTTCACGCGGGGCGTCATCGGTGCCAAGCAGCGCGGGGACGGCAGGTGGCGGCGACGCGATGCCGAGCCGGAATGAGACGATCTCGGGTCGGTTGGTGCGCGAATCGTCGAACTCGAAGATGCGGTGATGCGCCTGGTTGAAGCGCTCGCGCAGCAGCGCGGCATCAAGGTGCGCGATCTCGTCCTCGCCGAGCGGGATCGGGACCTCGAAGGCCTGTCCGACGTAGCGCATCTCCAGCGTGTGGGTGTAGCGGAGCCCGCTTGTGAGCCCGAGCGCCGAGAAGGCGGCTTCGGCTTCGGCGCGCATGGCTGCGAACTGCGCGCGCACGCGCTCCGCGGCTCCCGCTTCGTCGAGGGCGAAGCGATCCGTGCGGCTCTCGTAACGCACGAAGTCCGAGGCGACGAGGCCGAAGGCCGAGAGCACGCCGGCCGCAGGCGGGATGACGATGGTCGCGATCCCAAGCACGTCGGCGACCCGCGCCGCGTGCAAGGGTCCTGCGCCGCCGAAGGGGACCAGGACGTAATCGCGCGGATCGCGCCCGCGCTCGGTCGAGACGAGCTGGATCGCGCGGACGATGTTGTGCTCGGCCACCCGCACCGCGTCATCGGCGATCTGCTCCGCGCTTCGGCCGAACTCCCCGACCAACGCCGCGAAGGCGCTCCGGGCAAGGTCGGGATCGACGTCCATGCGCCCGCCGAGGAAGGTGTCGGCGAGCACGGTGCCGCGGACGAGGTGCGCGTCGGTGATCGTGGGCTCCGCGCCGCCGCGCCGGTAGCAGGCGGGGCCGGGCTCGGCGCCGGCCGATCGGGGGCCGACGCGCAGCATGCTGCCGTCGTCACGCCAGACGATCGAGCCCCCACCGGCGCCCACCGTCACGATGTCGAGCACCGGAATGCGGATGGGGAGCCCGTCGATCTCGGCGTCGCTGGTCAGCACCGGCGTGCCGCCCTGCACCAGGCACACGTCGGTGCTCGTGCCCCCCATGTCGAAGGTGATG
>Ga0209543_1001346_pt1 | contig 22707 bp, 18 predicted proteins | sample MesohylFT_FD_187296 | JGI IMG/M metagenome (GOLD analysis project Ga0209543, IMG submission 187296) | Host-associated microbial community of the marine sponge Aplysina aerophoba from Gulf of Piran - sponge mesohyl, lysed by freeze-thaw... | ecosystem: Host-associated > Porifera > Sponge >...
GCTGAAACTTCAAAAAAAGCCGACAAAAAAAGCCCGAATCAACCGAATGCGCGAATTCCAAACTGAAATTCGAACGGTCGATTCACTAAGGCAATGCCATTGTCTGGCCAAGGCCGATCCGGAAATCTTCCCCGAACACGAGCGGGCACCGATGCGCCGAGCAATCGCCTTCTGCCGGACGATCAAGGCATCCGAGCAAGTGGAACGCCTGTTTGGGGATATCGCCGACAAATACCGTTCCCTTGATCCCGACGGCGGTCCGGAACGCGAACTTCCGGCGCATGCCGCGCCGTCGCGGCCTGCCTATCGCCGGGGATGGCCAGCAAGGCGGTGATTGACCGCCCTGCCCTGCCACCAATGTTCAGAAATCCGTTGCAGACGGATTTCGACTATCCCCGGCACCGGCAAGCGCAGCGCCGACCGGTGCGGGACAATGAGGCTGGTTTTGGCAGGCATGGACATGGAGAGGTCAGCTGGGCTACAATGTAGCTCAATATGGAGGATCGGATCATGCGCACTGTCGTACGGGCACGCATCGACGAAAAGACCAGGGACGAGGCCGCCGCCGTGCTGGATGCAATCGGTCTCACGGTGTCGGACGCATTCCGCCTGATGATGGTCAGGATCGCCGCCGAGAAAAGGCTTCCGTTTGAGCTCCTGACACCAAACGAGGAAACCATCGAGGCCATGCGGGCTGCCCGGCGGGGCGAACTGGTGTCTGTCGGCGACATTGACGGATTGATGGCCGATCTCAATGCGGAGGATTTGGCGGACGGCAGCCTTCAAGCGGGACTACAGGCGCGAGAAGAAGGGCCGCTTTGCAAAAACGCTTGATGGCGATCTTGCGAACGTCTTGGCCAGCCTTGCCGGGGACCGGCCTCTTGCCCCGAGGAACCGGGATCATGCAGGAGAACGAGAAACTGAAAGGGCCGCCGGAGATACCGGGTTTCCCGGATGACTGGCGTGACCAGATCAAGGCCCACCTTTCGGCCCAGCTCGCGGCTGGCGGGACGCTCTATGGTGTCCGGTCGGACGGCGCCTATATCGCACGGACCAGGGACGGGGACCGGGTGATCAGCCATCCCGGCCTGACTTCTGACTGATCCGCCCTGCCCGGCCGCTGGCGGACGAAATCATTTTCTATGACAATACAAGTCCCGACAGGCCGCACAGGGTGGTTGCAATCTTCGAGGAGAAGATGTTCCAGGTTTCGAGCGTCGTTCCTGGTTGGGCTGGACCGATAATTTCTTGTGTGATGACATCACGCGCGGGATGATGCCCGGAGATGACCACAAGAGGATCCGTGAGTAATCCTGAAAAGGTTCCCTGAGGCGATCTTCTGCTTTGGTCAGCCGCTCCTATCGTAGCGGTTTCCCTAGATGATTCAGTGTTGTCGGGCAAACATTCAACAACTTATTGGTATCCGATAGCTATCTGATACCAGTAAAACAAAAAAAGTCGAGCAGTCATGCCTGTAATCTCATTTGCGAACCCCAAAGGCGGAGCAGGGAAGACTACGTCTGCGCTTATTCCGGCGACACAGCTGTCCGAAAATGGCGCTAGTGTCACGATCATTGATGCCGATCCAGAAAGATGGATTTCACAATGGGGAGATCTTTCGGGGCATCCTGAAAACACACGATTTTGAACGACGTTTCCGAGAACAGCATTGTCGATCAGATCGAAGAAGCATCTCGAAACAGTCATTTCGTCATCGTCGACCTTGAAGGGACCGCGAGTCTAATGGTTGCAAGTGCAATCGGTATGTCGGACCTTGTTCTTATCCCGCTTCAAGGTTCATCGATGGATGCGAGGGGAGGGGTCAAGACCATCAGGCTGATAAACAACCAGGCACGGATGGCGCGCCGTTCGATCCCACATTCCGTAATTCTCACAAGAACCAGCGCTGCCCTGCAGTCGCGGGCTCTCCAAAATATTCGTAAGCAACTTCAAGGGAACGGCATTGATGTTCTCAACACGGGTCTCGTGGAACGAGCACCTTATCGGGATCTGCTTGATTTCGGCGGGATACTCGCCGGGATGGATCCTGCGCAGGTAAGCAATGTGGACAAGGCAATCGAGAATGCTCGCGAGTTTGCCGGAGAAGTTGTTACCAAGCTCAAGGAGGTGACAGACAGATTATGAAAAGGGAACGCGCAGAATTGGGTTTCGGGGAAGCGTTGAATGACCTTGCGGAATTTGGTCGTAAACCCAAAGAGGCTAAAAAACCAAAGTTGCACAGAAACAAGACTCGAACAGCCGCTGAAGCAGCGGGGTTCAGGAGCAGGGAGTCGAAAATATCTGCACCTCCGCGACAACCACGCCGGCACCGCACTGGACGCAATGTTCAGTTCAACATCAAGGCAAAACCGGAAATGATCGAGATGTTCTGCAGAGTTTCTGACGCCAACGGATGGAGTCTCGGTGAGACTCTGGAATATGCAGTTGCTTTGCTTGTCAGAGAACATGGTTCCTGACCCTTACAAAAGGGAACCCCGATCAAGATTTTTGTGCTTTCCGGGTCTACCTTGCCAACAGAGGGTTTTCCGTGCATCTGCATGAAATCAAAGGGCAGGACAGGCATGTAGCGAAAAATCACTGCCCAACCAATTGAATCCACATCTAGGCCATGTATTCATGGCGGCCGCCGGCCATAAGAAAAGAAGACTGTCCGTGAACATACAAGCACACGAAGAGCTTAAGGCCAAAATCTGGGAGATCGCGAACCGGCTCAGGGGACCATACCGGCCTCCTCAATATCGTCTGGTCATGCTTCCGATGGTTGTCTTGCGCCGGATTGACTGTGTCCTGGAGCCAACCAAGGATGCCGTTCTCAAGCGCCGTGAAGAACTAGTAGCGAAGCAGACGCCCGAAGCGGCGATGGATCACCTGCTCGGCAAGGCCGCTGATCCGACGCGGAAGCATCCGCTCTACAACACGAGCCCCTATACATTTGTCCGGTTGCTTGGCGATGCCGAGAACATTGCGCCGAACCTCGTGTCGTACATCAACGGCTTTTCCCCGAAAGCGCGGGACATCTTCGAACGATTCAAGTTCGCTGATCAGATCGAAAAGCTCGACGCCAGCAACCGTCTCTTCGCAATCGTCAAGGCGATGGCCGATGTCGATCTTCACCCGGATAGAATCGACAACCTTCAGATGGGCTATCTGTTCGAGCATCTCGTGATGCGCTTCAATGAACAGGCCAACGAGGAGGCAGGGGATCATTTCACACCGCGCGAGGTCATCCGTCTGATGGCAAACCTCATCTACTCCGGTGAGCAGGATGTCTATAAACCCGGCATCTATCGCACGGTCTACGATCCGGCGTGCGGAACGGGCGGAATGCTATCCGAGGCCGAGAAGCTGATCCTTTCCCAGAATGCGCGAGCGCAGCTTGCGCTATTCGGCCAGGAATACAACGACGAATCCTGGGCAATCTGCTGCTCGGACATGCTCATCAAGGACGAGGACACCACCAACATCGTCCTCGGCGACACACTCGGTGACGGCAAGACCAGGGACGGCTTCGAGAGTGAGCGCTTCCACTTCCTTATGGCCAACCCGCCCTTCGGCGTCAAATGGAAGGACCAAGAGGATGTGGTCAAGCGCGAGCACAAGACCGTGGGTTTTTCGGGCCGGTTTGGTGCAGGACTTCCGGCCATCGATGACGGCTCGTTGCTCTTTCTTCAGCACATGATTTCGAAGATGCACCCCTATGAAGAGGAAGACGAGAACCAGCCCGGTTCGAAGATCGCCATCGTCTTCAACGGCTCGCCGCTCTTTTCCGGAGATGCTGGGACCGGGCGGTCCAACATCCGCCGCTGGATCATTGAGAATGACTGGCTCGATGCCATAGTGGCGCTGCCTGACCAACTTTTCTACAACACCGGCATTTTTACTTATGTCTGGCTCGTGACGAACCGCAAGGCTCCTGAGCGTCGCGGCAGGGTGCAACTCATCGACGGTACCCGTTTCTTCCGGAAGATGAAGAAAAGTCTCAACAACAAGCGCAACGAGATCACCGAAGACCAAATCCGCCACCTGACCCGCGTCTATGGCAACCATGAGGACGGCGAAACGGCCGAGGTGCTGTTTAACGGCAAAAAAGAGCACCGTGTCATTTCCCGAATTTTCGAGAATAGAGAATTCGGCTTCCTCAAGGTCACGGTTGAACGTCCCTTGCGCATGAACGTCGAGGCGACCCCGGAGCGTATCGCAAGGCTCGACGAGCAGACTGAGTTCGCCAATCTGGCGACATCGAAGAAGCGGAAGGACTTGTCGGTGGCCGAACAGGAGATAGCAGAGGGATTGAAGAAGCAGGAAGCCATCCGCGCCGCTCTCGCGACGCTCGAAGGCAATGGGCGCTACATGGACCGCTCGGTCTTCGAGGCCGATGTAATGAAGGCAGCGAAGCGAACTGACCTTAAAATTCTCATGCCAATCAAGAAGGCGATTTTCGTAGCTCTTGGCGAGCGCGACCCGGATGCCGAAATTTGCCGGGACAGCAAGGGCCGGCCAGAACCCGACAGTGAACTCAGGGATACCGAGAACATCCCCTTGCCGCCCGGCAAGGCGCTTCCGCTTCCGATGGACTTCGGGCCGAACAAACCCAACAACCGGCTGATAGAGACCTTCCGGGATAACATCGACGTCTACATGGCCCGCGAAGTTCTGCCCCATGTGCCTGATGCCTGGGTGGACTATGACAAGACCAAGGTCGGTTATGAAATCCCGATCAACCGGCATTTCTACGTCTACAAGCCTCCACGCCCGCTCGATCAGATCGAAGCGGACATCACCAAGCTCGAAATGGAGATCGCGGGGCTGATGAAGGGGCTTGTGGCATGAGTTACTTCGCACGCAGCGATGAGTTGTCCGAATGGGCGGCGGAGATTCCGGAAAATTGGAGTAGCAAATGGCTGAAGTGGGCGGTTGATCTATCCACGAAGCGTCCAACCGAAGATGAACAAGAGGTGCTTCCATACATCTCCAACGAGGATGTCGCATCATGGACAGGAGAACTATTGACCGAGGAGCCAGAACCGGCTGAAGCAAACAGCCGAATATTTCAAAAAAACGATGTACTTTTTAACAAGCTCCGTCCGTACCTTGCCAAGGTCTACCACGCTGCATTCGACGGAGTGAGTTCAGGAGAGTTGCTTTGCTTGCGGCCATCGCATGCCGTTGAACCCCGCTTCCTTTTCTATGTACTCGTATCCAAAGGCTTCATCGACACAATCAATGCGGAGGCTTTTGGTGCGAAGATGCCACGCGTGGATTGGGCGATCGCAGGCCATCAACTGCTACCTCTACCACCGCCCGACTCGCAGCGACGGATTGTACAATTTCTGGATGAGAAGACGGCACGGATTGAAAAGTTGATCAAGAAGAAGCGTGAACTCTTGGACCGGCTGGCCGAGAAACGTCAGGCTCTGATCACCCGAGCCGTTACCAAGGGCCTCAACCCGGATGCACGGAAGAAACCCTCCGAGGTCGATACTCGAGGAGAAATTTTCGGGCCTGTTGAAGGGGCTGCTGGCATGACCGCAGTCGTACAAAGACCAAACTCCACTCAAGGCGAATTGCCAGATGGCTGGACGCGCCGCCGTCTTCGATTTGACGTACATGTGAACCCCAAGAAATCTTCGCTCAACATGGAGTCTGAAGAACTCGTCTCGTTCATTCCCATGGACTCCGTCGGCGAGTACGGAGGCCTAAGGTTGGACGATGTACGAGAGGTGGCTGATGTCTATCAGGACTACACCTACTTCGCTGACGGCGACCTTTGTATTGCGAAGATCACTCCGTGCTTTGAAAATGGCAAGGGAGCCCTTGCCATGGGGCTCAACAATGGTGTCGGGTTCGGGACGACTGAACTGCATATTGTCCGTCCGGGGCCGAACACAGACCCACGATTCCTGTTTTATGTCTCGATTGCTGACGACTTCCGAAAACTCGGCGAGTCGGAGATGTACGGTGCTAGTGGGCAGAAACGAATTGATGAGAACTTTATCAAGAATTGGATAATGCCCTTGCCGCCTCTCGAAACGCAGCGGCGGATTGCATGGTTCCTGGATGAGAAGACGGGGCTGATCGACGACGCGGTCGAAAGGATATTGGGTAGCGTTGAATACCTAATGGAATACAGATCAGCACTCATCACAACCACCGTCACAGGCCAACTTGCAGAACTGCGATGACACTCGATGCACCCACATATTTGATGCACCTAAGGGCCTATGTTAACAACCGTTATGTGGCGCACGACGGCACCGGCGGTGAGGTCGTTCTGCGTGCGAAGTACTTTCCAGCAAATGTTACGAGGTTCCATATCCGCGCGATACGCCTGCTCCTGCCGGGACCGGGGCTTGATTTCAAGCTTGATCATGATCAAGCCGAATTACAGCGAAAAAAGAACAAGCCACCGCTGTTTCATTTCCTGGACAACAACGCGAAACCGTGGTCGAAGCGCTGCGATTTCGTGATTTTCTACGTCAATTGCCAAACCTTTCATGCCGATTGCATCGAATTCAAGTCGAAGAGCCTGACCGCAAACAAGATCGTGCCCCAACTCATGGCCGGCATGTTCTGGGTGAAGGCACTAAAGCAGACTATCGAGTATTATACCGGTGACAAGCGAAAGATCCGCCTGCGCAAGTTCATTTTCGCCGAGAACGAGAAGCCCGATCCTTACATTGACGAGGTGCAAAGGCAGCCATTGGCCGGACTTCAAAACTCCTCGATGCAGGAAATCTGATCCATGTCCGGCCACACCGAACTTGCCTTCGAGCAAGCGATTGAAACCGGGCTGACCGGTGCCGGTGGATATGAGAAGCGAAACCCAGACAGATTTGACGAAGCCCTCGCCCTCTTCCCCGCCGATGTCACCGGATTCCTGGAAGACACCCAACCAGCCAAGTGGAACGCATTGGAGGCACTCCTGGGATCAAATACCACCGTAACCGTGCTGGACGAACTTTCGAAAGAACTGAAGTTCAAAGGAACGCTGCACGTCCTGCGGCACGGGTTCAAATGCTACGGCAAGACCTTCCGCATGGCGTATTTTCGTCCGAACACGACCATGAACTCCGAGGCGGCGGAGAATTTTGCCGGGAACCGGCTGACCGTCACCCGCCAAGCCGCCTTCACCTCGGTCATGAAGAGACTAGACGGCAGGAACCGCCGTTGCATCATCGACGTCACACTTGCCGTCAACGGCATTCCGGTCGTAACCGCCGAACTCAAGAATCCGTTGACCGGACAAAGAGCCACTGATGCGATACGCCAGTACACGGACGAGCGCGACGGGCGCGACCTGCTTTTTGCCTTCAAGACCCGTGCTCTGGTCCATTTTGCGGTGGATCCGGACGAAGTGTGGATGGCGACAAGGCTTGCGGGCAGGGAGACCGACTTCCTGCCCTTTAACCGCGGCAACGACAATGGGACGGGAAATCCACCGGTGGAGGGCAACTGGAAGAGCCACTACCTCTGGGACGAGGTGCTGAAGGCCGACAGCCTTCTGGAAATCCTGCAACGCTTCATGCATCCCGAAACGAAGGTGAAGCAGGTCCGGACCTACAAGGGCATGCGCACCGTGCGGAAGGAGACGATGATCTTTCCGCGCTATCATCAGCTTGACGCGGTTCGAAGGCTCGTTGCACATGCGAAGGTCAACGGCGCCGGCCGGAACTACCTGATCCAGCACTCGGCCGGCTCCGGCAAGTCGAACTCGATTGCATGGCTTGCCCACCGTCTGGCCAGCCTGCATGACAGGCATGACGAGAAGGTGTTTCACTCCGTCATCGTCGTGACAGACCGTCGCGTACTCGATCAGCAGTTGCAGGCGACGATCTACCAGTTCGAACACAAGATCGGTGTCGTCGAGAAGATCGACGAGGATACCCGGCAACTCGCCCAGGCTCTATCCCAGGGAACACCCATAGTCATCACGACCATCCAGAAATTCCCCTTCATTTCGCAGGCACTGTCGACCCTTGAAAAGAAGGGCTCTGACATGAAGATAGACACGGCGGGAAAGCGGTTTGCTGTTATCGTCGATGAGGCACACTCTTCCCAGAGCGGAGAGACTGCAGCCGCCCTCAGGGGCATGCTGAACAAGGAAGGGATAGAAGCAGCCATTGCCGCTCAGCTCTCGGATGAAGAGGACTGCGATCTCTCCGATGATACGAAGGTGGCGGTGTTGCGCGATGCGCTGCAACGCGCCCGTCAACCAAACCTCAGTTTCTTTGCTTTCACGGCCACGCCGAAATTCAAGACCAAGGCCCTGTTCGACGAGCCCGGCCCGTCGGGAGTGTCACCCTTCCATGAATACACCATGCGGCAAGCCATCGGAGAAGGCTTCATCATGGATGTGCTTCAGAACTACACCACCTACAAGCGCTTCTTCGGCCTGATCAAGCAGATCGAGGACGATCCCGATGTACCGCGCAGAAAGGCCGCGAAGGCTCTTACGCGCTACCTTGAGCTTCATCCCGTCAATATCGAGCAGGTCGTTTCCGTAATCGTCGAGCACTTTCGGCTGTACGTCATGCACGAACTCGGCGGGCGCGCAAAGGCGATGGTTGTCACAGGCTCCCGCCTTGCCGCCGTGAGATACAAGCTTGCCTTTGATCGCTACATCAAGGAGCAGGGTTACACCAACATCCGTTCGCTTGTGGCCTTCTCGGGCACTGTCGAGGACCCGGACGACCCCGGATCGTCCTACACCGAAGTGGGGATGAATGACGGCCTTGCTGAGAGTGAGCTCCCGAAGGCCTTCGAGCACGACGATTACCGGGTTCTACTGGTCGCGGAGAAGTACCAAACCGGATTCGATCAGCCTTTGTTGCAGACGATGTATGTGGTGAAGAAACTGGCCGGTGTTCAGGCAGTTCAGACCCTCTCACGGCTCAATCGGATCGCGGTCGGGAAATCGCGCATCTTCGTCCTCGATTTTGCCAACGAGGAAGACGACATCTACACGGCATTCAAGCCCTACTATGAGGCAACACCTGTCGGAGAGAATGCCGATCCGCATCGCCTGTCGGAGTTGCAACACCGCTTGCTTGAATGGGCTATCTTCACGCAGGCAGACGTGACTGCGTTCGTCGTAGTCTGGTATCGCGGCAAACGAGACCACTCGGCGACCGATCATCGGGAAATGAACGCCGTCCTCGATGTTGTTGTTCAGCGTTTCAAGGATCGCGAGGAAACAGAACGGGAGGAGTTTCGCGGGCAGTTGACGGCCTATCGGAACCTTTACGCCTTCCTGTCACAGATCATCCCCTATCAAGACACCGATCTCGAACGCCTCTATGCCTTCGTGAGGAACCTTCTGGCGAAACTTCCGCCGCCAGGTGACGGCCAGGCCTTCGACCTGGACAACGAGGTCGCGCTGCGGTTCTTCCGACTCCAACAGATGACCGAAGGCTCAATTGACCTCTCGGATGGCGAAGCCGATCCTCTGAAGGGACCGACCGATGTTGGTACAGCTGCCGCCAAGGACGAGGAGGTGACACTTTCGAGCCTGATCGATCGTCTTAACGAGCGTTTCGGCACCAGTTTTACTAAGGCGGATCAATTGTTCTTCGACCAGATTCGGACTTCGGCGGAAAACAACGAGAGCATTGCGGAGGCAGCCTGTGCCAATAACCTGACGAACTTCTCCGCCTATCTGGATCGCATGCTAAACGATCTGTTCATCGCGCGAATGGAGGGCAACGAAGAGATCTTCGCAAGAGTGATGACAGACACCGATTTTCGTTCGGCTGCACACGAACATCTTGCCCATGAGGTTTTTCATCGGGTTCGCGAGAAGCAAGGCAAGCGCTTCAAGGATTCCGTCTCCCAACTGAGCGGCCCATCCTAGTAAGCGAAACGCTGTCCATGAGACGTAACCATAACAGTTTGAACCGAAACATCTCCTCGGGGTGTTGGTTCTCAGATAACACTGCGCTCCCGTACAAAAAGTTGTCCGTGCGTTCGCACTGCAGACCTGCTACGCCGGCCGCATGAAGTCACGGAGGCAATGCAGGCATGACCAGATTGTGGATCGTCAGGGCAGGGGCGCAAGGGGAGCGGGAGCTAGCGGCCATCGACCAGAACAAGCTCTTCCCGGGCTTCCTCGAAGTGCGTGATCTCACGAAGCTCGACAGCCGTGATGCGATCTTTGCCCACCTTCAGGAAGTACTGCCCGACGAAGGAAAAAAGAGGCTGCTCAACTTCGCTGCTCAACTCAACCAATTCGTGAACCAGATCAGGATTGACGATTATGTGGTGATGCCGCGCAAGCTCACAAACGGTGTGGCCATCGGTATCGCCAAGGGCAACTACCAGTTCGACGCAACCAGCGATTCCAAGCACTCCCGTTCCGTGGAATGGAAGGAGGAGTCATTGCCCCGCGACATGTTCAAGCAGGATTTGCGTTATTCCTTCGGGGCGTTCTTGACCATCTGCGAGATCAGGCGCAACGCGGCCCTTGAACGAGTGAAGGCCGTCCTCGCAACAGGCTGCGATCCTGGCCCTCAACTTGGTCAGCAGGGGAAAACCACGAAGTCATCAGTTCCCGGCGGTGCGGATGACGACGAAACCTTGGCCGAGGAGTCGCAAACCGACATTGAGGACATCGCCGCCCAGCAGATCATCTCGCTGGTCAACTCCGAATTCGCAGGCCATGCGCTTGCAGACCTCGTGGCCGAGATCATGCGCATCGAAGGCTACACGACGAAGGTATCACCTCCCGGTCCCGACGGCGGCTTTGACATCCTGGCAGCGGGGGGAACCCTCGGACTTGGCGAGGACCGCATCTGCGTGCAGGTTAAATCGGGAGACGGGGCGGCCAATCACGATGTGGTACTGCGCCTGATCGGATCGGTGTCCAACACACAGGCCACAACGGGACTTCTGGTCAGCATCGGCGGTGTGAACGCCGCTGCCCGGAAGGAACTGAACAACAACTTCTTCAAGTTGCGCCTGTGGCAGATGCCAGACCTGTTGAAGGCTCTGTACCGAACCTATGACGAGCTGTCGGATGAGACCCGCGGCAAACTGCCACTGAAGCGGATTTGGGTTCCAATGGCGGGAGGGGCATCGTGACGGAGTTTCCTGTCCTCGAGTACAAAGAAAACGCTTCGGCCCAGAAGGTGCCGTTTTGGTAAACGCAGACAGCAATTCTCGGAAACTTCCGAGCGACAACCCGATTGTGAAGCTCGACGAAGACGTTCTGCAGCGCACCAGCGCGGTTGAGAACTTGGTTCAGGGAGTTCTCAATCTCGATGCAAGCCGGGGGGCAACCGTCGGAGTTTTCGGTCCCTGGGGTTCCGGCAAGACTTCCTTCATCAATCTGGCTCGGCAATCGTTTGAACAAGAAGGGGTGCCAGTGCTCGACTTCAACCCTTGGCTCTTCAGCGGTACGGAACAGCTTGTGGCGCGGTTCTTTTCGGAACTGTCAGCTGAAATGGATCAGTCACAGTGGTCAAGAAAAATCGCGCCGGCGTTTAAAAAGTATGGTCAGGCATTGGGCACAACGGTCAGTGCGGCCTCAGCACTCCTGACAATACCACAAATCGTGGCAATCATCGATGACCTCACAAAATTTGCGGACATTGCTCTACAACAGGACAGCATCAACTCTCTGCGAAAGAAAACGGAAAAGGCGCTTGAATGTCGCAACGAGCCGATCATCGTGGTCCTCGACGATGTTGATCGTTTGTCTTCCAAGGAAATCCGTGAAGTCTTCAAGTTGGTACGCCTGACGGCCGGCTTCCCCAATCTGATCTACATTGTTCTTTGCGACCGCCATCGTGTTGAACGGGCACTTGACGAACCGGAGCAAAAACTCTGCGGAAGAGACTATTTGGAGAAGATCATTCAATGGCCATTCAGCCTGCCGGAAATCCCGATTAACTTGCTTAAAGAACAATTGGCTGAAGCAATAGATCAGGTCCTTGCCGACATCAAAAATCCCAACCCACTCAACGTCGAGGTCTGGGACGATGTCTGCGAGAAAATTATCCGGCCACTCATCCGTAACATGCGAGATATCCGGCGTTATGCGCTTGCCATTCGGGCGACTGCAGCAGGGCTGAAGGGGCGGGTCGCACTCACCGATGTTCTGGCCCTGGAGGCTATTCGCCTGTTCCTACCCGACATCTTCAGGCTTCTGCCCGGCGCAATTGACGGGCTTACTGCATCCTCTCAGTGGGTCAAAAAGTATACCTGATTACCACCCTGCATCAGTGAATTTTTCGAGAACATCTCTTGCCATTCGGAAACATTAAGAGTATAAGCAAGAGTGCGAAACAAGCACTCCGGGAAAATCCATGGCGAAGAGAAACATAGTCCAGTTCCAGAAAGGAATGAGCATCACAATGTTCCTGGAGGACTTCGGCACGGAGGTGAAGTGTGCCGAAGCGCTGGCGAAGCTGCGATGGCCCTCCGGATTCAAATGCCCCTCCTGCGGCTGCGCGAAGCACTGCCGGCTCGAGCACAGGGATCTGCGGCAGTGCGCCGAGTGCGGGCGACAGACATCCGTCACCGCCGGAACGCTGTTCGAGCACACGAAGCTTCCGCTCGCGACCTGGTTCCAGGCCATTTTCCTGATAACGCAGGGCAAGAAGGGCATTTCGGCGATGGATCTCATGCGCAAGATCGGCGTGTCCTACAACGCGGCCTGGCGTATGAAGCACAAGATCATGCAGGCGATGATGGAGCGCGAGGACGAGAAGCCGCTCGCGGGCCTGGTTCAGGTGGACGACGTGTATCTCGGCGGGGTCCGGGAAGGCAAACGGGGGCGCGGGGCGGAAGGGAAGACGCCGTTCGTAGCGGCCCTGGAGACGACGGAGGATTGGCTGCCGCACAGGATCAAGCTCCAGGTTGTGGCCGGCTTCCGCCTGAAGGCGATCGAGAGCTGGTGCCGCCGGAACGTCGCCCCGGGAAGCAAGGTCTACAGCGACGGTCTGCAGTGCTTCGGCGCGGTTGCCACCGCCGGCTGCCTGCACGCCCCGGTCGTAACAGGAGGCGGGAAGGCTTCCGTTCGCGTCAAGGAATTCGTCTGGCTGAACACCGTCATCGGCAACGTCAAGACGGCGCTGCGGAGCACCCACCATTCCATGAAGGGCAAGTACGCGCAGCGATACCTGAGCGAGTTCGAATACCGGTTCAACCGCCGCTACGACCTGCCGAGCATGGTGCCGCGCCTCGCCTGGGCGGCGGTCCGCACGCCGCCGATCCCGGAGAAGCTGCTCCGCAAGGGGACCGCCGGGCGGCTTGAAGGCTAGCGGCGCGCTACCACCGCTGAATCCGGTGCGCCTCGACGGGACCGGCCCGCCAATTCACTCCTGAAAAACTAGAATTCCCCCGGAAGTTGCGCCCGACCGCGCTCCCAGGCGCCGTTTCGGCGAATCCGATCTCGAAAAAGTTCTCCGTACTAGGCTATCCAGGATTTCAGGCAACGAATCCGCGAGCGTCGCGGCAAAAAATCTGCTTACGCAGGATAGTAATCAGGAAAGGTTATCACCGCAACACATACGGTAGCGGCAAAGCTCGGTGCCGCAAACATAACGTTCCGTGCGATTGCTGATGAATCGGGGATCGGCTTGGGAACATTGTCCTATCACTACAATGGCCGAAAGGAGATCATTCGCGACGCCACAGTTTTTGCGCGCAAAAGATTTTTTTGGAGGTTTCGCACCGCGCTTGAGCAATCCAGTACCGAAGACGACCTCTCCGTTGTTCTCGCAGAGGTCGTCGAGCACATCACTTGCAACTGCTATGCGGAAATGGTTGTGGATTATGATTTTTTTCTGACTGGGCTCGACGATCCGGACACTCGTGAAATTTCAATTGCTTGGTCACAAGACACCCGATCAATGCTACGTGAGCACATGCCTGCAATTCAAGCTGACACGATAAATTTGGTTCTTGAGGGCGTATTTTTGCATAGCGTCAAGATAGGGCGGAAATACCCCGTTCGGGATATCAAGCTGTCCTTTGCCACAATCCTGGATCAAACCACTCAAGCGAACTGATCCAGGCCAGATTTTATAGGTCGATTTCGACTATACCATCCTTTTCTGCGGCTCGAGACTGGCACAGGATGATGGTATCTTCTCGCTGTTTTTTTGAAAGAACGAAGTCGCGGTGCTCCACATTGCCAGAAATCAGCCTACACTTGCAAACGCCACAGAGACCGTCAGAGCATTTGACGTCTATCTTGATACCGCTTTCCAAAAGAACTTCAGTTGCGGCTTTATCAGCTGGAACTGCTAACTCCTTCCCTGATTTTGTCAGTCGCAACACAAAGTCGTGATTTTCGTACTCCGGTTGTTCCGGAACAGAGAAGTATTCTAGATGCCGCGCTTCTTCTGGATAACCATTTCTTTCGGCAGCGTCCATCACGCTTTCCATGAACCGGTCTGGGCCGCAGGTATAGACATGGTAGCCATCAACATATCCCGAAAGTATCTGATCAAGATCGGCACGTGTTCCCTGATCTGAGAAATGCAGCGAAACCCAATCGGCCCATGGAAATTTGGCGAGATCGTCAAGAAACCCGGCACCGTCCTGCCTGCTGGCAGAGTAGTGCAATTCGAATTCCGCCCCAAGTTCATGCAGACGATGTCCAAAGGCGATCATCGGCGTAATACCAATCCCGCCTGCCATCAAAAAGGTCTTCTTGGCGTCTTCTACCAATTCGAAGTGATTGATGGGGTGTGACACAAAAATTTTTCGCCCCTCCCTGAACAGCCTGTGGAGCATTCTCGACCCGCCGCGGCCTTCATCCTCGCGTAGTACACCGATCTGATACCGCGAACGGTCTGACGGATTGCCGCTGATAGAATATTGCCGCAAGAATTCCGGCGCGACTACGATGTCCAGATGTGCTCCGGCGGTCCAAGGTGGTAACTCCGATCCATCCACTGAAGCAAATTCAAATTTTGTTACTCCATCGGTCATCTTCTCTGCGCGAACGATTTCAACTTGGATGACTGGTGCGACCGCATCGGCTCGGTAGGTATGCACATGAGACGTGTCACCCTGAGCAATCCGCTCGTGATATTCTTCGACTGTCACCATCGCCTGATACGCCTCTATTCCCGCTTCACGATCCATCGGAAACGGGTAGGGGTAAGGGTGCGGAGCGAGCGTTGCAGGATAAACCGCCAAGGTCTGGTCTTCGTATTTTAGGTCTATGTCCTTTTGAAGGTCGCGGCGATTGACCGGTTGCGCGGGTTCCCTGAAACCGCCGTCTTCTTTCAGTTCAAGGTCCCACCACCACTTCTTTACCACGTTGAGCCCACCGTTGTTTGCAGCGTCATCGAGTTTCGCAAGCAATGGAGCTGCGGCCGGGATGTTCATCGCAGCCCAACGAAACGGGGCCTCGGAGAACAAACCCTCGAGATTCCAAGGACAGGTCTTCATGCAGCGTCCACACATTGCACCACCTGCCTGTGTCACCCGATAGGTCGTGCACTTTTGGCTGTCCGATTTCCAGATCTCATACCCATTATACATTAGCTTGGGGCCGGCAGTGATTGCTCCCGACGGACATTCGCGTGCGCACTTATTGCAGTTGTTACAAAAGTTCTGCAGACCGAAGTCGATTGGCTTATCGTGCACCAACGGCATATCGGTGGTTATGACACCGGTTTTCAATCGCGGGCCCATAAAGGGATTGAGAATTACTTCACCAATCCGACTGACTTCTCCCAGCCCGCTGAGTAGAACCAGGGGTGGTTGCAAGACTTCGCTGTCCATCACTGTGTGGGCCTTGGCGCTGTATCCCAGATCTCGGATATGCTGGGAAATGATCCCACCCAACAAAGAGAATCGCAGATACGCTCTCATGGATTGACTAAGCGCTATCCAGTCATCGCCACTTGATCCATCCATTGTTTCAAAGCCCTGATCGATGATCATGGTAATGGCGTTATCATGGGGCGGATTTATGGGTTCGCCGGCCGCGTTGTGCGAATACCAGACCCAGTCAGGGCATCGCGAAATTCCAACCGCATCAATTCCGAGAAAATAGCCGGCAGCCTTAACATTTTCCGCATTTCGTTGAGAATCTGACGGGCAGGGACCATGAGGATTTTCTCCGCCTGATTGCAGAGCAACTAAAGCCCCCAACACACGCAACTGCGCCAGTGACGACGGAGCCTTTGATACATAGTATCCTCCAGCCGCATTGTCCTGATTGGCCTTACCCATGTCTCCGAACTGTGCTCTCGTAAACATGTCAGCACGCATCGGGATTCTCGCCACGCGATCCTCGTCAATGTATGTCGTAGGTGTTTCGACTCGCTTGAGTGCTTCAAACGGGTATGACCCCGCCGCATAATTGCGATCCTTGTACGGATCTCTTCCTGGCCGCGACGCAGCGTCCTTCTGCTGGCTCATGGCCGCAAGAGCCTCGTCTGCCGTCATGTCCAAAGTGCAGGTTACGGCGGCCAGCCCAAAATTCGGCCCTATGAAGGGCGCATCCATTCTGCCATCGGACACGCACGCGACACCCGCCAACACGGCAAGTTTGTTAAGGTCGAAATGGGTGTTGCTGGGCGAATGAGCCATGGCGTCGTAGCCTAGCAAACGAATATAATTTGCCAAAACGACGGCGGTTTCGTTTGCGCGGATTGCTGCTCTCTGATCTTGGGCACCAATGATCCACTCGCTGCCCGGCTCGGATTTAGACGGATCTCTGAAATGCTCGTAAAGTACGACAATGGCGTGGCTATGGTCATGGCCGGTCCCCTGCGGCAATTCTACAGTGTCTTCGAGATCAGCCATGATCTCTTCGATGCCTGCCGCAAGTGACTCAGAATTAACTTGTTTCAAACTTTCAATCAGACGTGGAATGTTCTCATTCTTTACCGGTTTCTTCAGCTTCGCATCGTCGTGCAGTTTGCAAATGCCCACGAGGGATGCGTCGGAAAAGTATCCGAAGGCCTTCAGATGATTGGCGCGCTCATCCGGATCAGCGGGGACAGATGCTTTCTGCGCGTTTACCAACCCAGACTGGATTGCATCCATCATTGTCTGATATTCACCCATTGCGCCAATGATGCTGTTACTCGCACCAATGCCGAAATCGACGACTCTCATGGGTGGAACACTTGCAAGTTGAGGGACGTTGCTATCTCTTCTAAGCGTCTCAGTAGGATAACTTCCGAGATGTACGGGACGCCTCCTATTCGAGAATAGCCTTCTTTTCATTAACCTGTCGCGGTTCCTTTGTTGATCGGCTGGTAGGAATGCTCTGGTTGGCGCAACCTTGCATCAAGCAAAACATTCAGATGTGTCAGACGCCAGTCGATCGGCTTTGACGCCAGTATTTTATTTGGAAGAACAAATGCGTAAGAATCGCGATTACGATAATGGCAAATATTGTTCCGGATATTGGCCTGTTGATAAACTCATAGTAATGATCAATGCGAGCCATTGATGTACGGAATTTGGTTTCCATGATTTCACCCAATACCATTCCAAGAATGATCGGAATCGTTGGCAGATCGAGCCGTTTAAAGACCAAGCCGATAACCCCGAAAACGGCTGCCAATAAGCAATCTGTAACTGAATTTCGCAATGCGTAAATCCCAATGAAGCAAAGGGTTAGCGTAAGCACTCCCAGATATCTGTTCGGGATTGAAGAAACGTTCACGATGAAGCCCGTCGATACCAAAAGAAAGATGAGCGTGATGACATTAATCAAGATCAAACAGAGGTAAAGCGCCATCACAAAGTCAAACTCACTTAAAAACAAATTGGGGCCGGGTACGACGTTATGCACGTAGAATACAGAGAGCATCATAGCGGTAAGCGCTTCTCCGGGAATACCAAGTGCGAGCAACGGGATCATGGCCGCGGCAGGCACGGCATTGTTCGCCGCTTCTGAGGCTACTATTCCTTCCGGTGCCCCCGCTCCGAACTGCTCTGGGTTTTTTGATGTTTTTTGTATGATCGTGTAGGAAAAGAACTGCGCGATGAACTGCCCGACACCAGGTATCACGCCCATTATCACTCCAAATGTCGACGAAATGATGGACGCGCGGGGCATACGCGCCACTTCTCCGAGCCTCTTTCCAACGCCGACGGGTTTTTCAACTTCGATAGTGTCCTCATCATCTGCGGTCAGAAGGTGGAATGCTTGCGACAGTGCGAAGATGCCCAGAATGACAACGATCAAGTCAACGCCGGAAGACAGCCAGGTCATGCCAAATGTGTAGCGCTGCGTGAGTTCAGAGGTTTCCAATCCAATCGATGCCAGGAACATTCCAAAACAGAACATGAAACCGGAAAACAGTCCGTGCCCGCGATGTGCTATAACTACGAGCACGCCGCCCAGCAGCGCAGCCATAAAGATCTCGCGTGATCCAAAAAGCGGTGCCACGTCTGCCAGGACCGGTGCGAAAGCCATTAAGCAGACAACAGAAAAAATGCCGCCAAAAAAAGATGCGCCGTAACACAAGGACAAAGCTCGTGCACCTTGCCCGCTTCTCGTCATCGGGTATCCATCATAGGTCGTTAGAGCATTCACCGCGGTCCCAGGAACGTTCATCAAAACCGCCGGAATGGCACCGCCATACATTGCCGAACCATAAACGCCGAGAAGTAGAGTCAGACCGACAATGGGTTCCATCGCAAATGTTGCAGGTAACAGGATCGCAATCGCCATTGGCGGACCGACACCAGGAATTGCGCCTATGATAACGCCGCCAATAGAGCCGATTATTAGCGCAATCAAAACACTCCAACTCGTAATCATGTCAAGGCTAGAGAGGAAAGTTTCCATTTCTGACGCTCCTAGAAGTTGGAAATCATAAAGTTACGCAGCGCCGGCGGCAGGTATTCATAGATTGCTCCACCGGGGATGTTCACCCGAAGAAATCCTTTGAATATGGCGATCATGACTAGATCAAAGATCAATGCCCAAAGGAAAAAATTCCGCTTGGAATATCCGACTCGGAACAGGAGCAAAATAGAAAATGCAATAGTTGACAGCAGGTATCCGAGCCAGGGAACCAGCATTACATAAGCCATGAACCACAGAACGTACTCAACCGCAACAACCCACTGCAGAAGTTCCTGCGGCACAGATGCACGACCGTTATCGGCGCGTGCTTTCAGGATTACCGTAACCAGATAGGGAGTGCCAAAGAGCAACATCCCAACGATGCTAATCCACGACCAAAATCCGGGTTGTCCAGCGAGTTCCTTACCTTCGATGACCCTTGTCTGTGCCTCAAACTGAGAAAAGAGAAACACCGACAGAACCACCAAAGCGATAGCGAACACGAGTTCGGCAGGGTGAAATTTTGGAATGAACAGTTCCGCGAGTTCAACTTTGCGTTCAGAGTTGTCGGACATTCAGCTCTTGCTCCACAAGCTTAGGCCATCGGGCGAAGAACGCCCGATGGCTACACTTCAATTCAGACGATCAGTTGGACGAGACAATCTCGTTCACCCACCCGTAGGTTTGCGCGTCTTTTTCGATCCGTGAAGTCGCTTCGGCGGCATTCTGCCAGTAGACGCCCGCACCAGTATCGTTTGCAAGTTTTTGGGCGCGTTCCCCCAAAACCACACGTTCGGCAACTGCGGCAATCTTGTCGCGGACGTCCGCCGGGGTATCCTTGTGTACAAACAGACCATTCCAAAGAGTCAGGTCCATCTTAGGTAGAGCTTCAGCAACCGTTGGAGCGTTAGGAGCTAGAGAGATGCGCTCCTCAGTGATCGCCAACAACACATTCATATCCTCCAGGCAAGGCCGGATGGCTGGGATCGTGGTGTTCATAACATCCACGTCGCCTGACTTGATTGAGTTACAATCCAGCAGGTCGTATGCGGCGTCTTTTGAGTAGTTAATGCCAACCTCCTTGGCGTGCGCCAAAGTGATCTTTGTCGGCGTCAGGTATGTTCCGTAGTGGCCCAGCAAAACTGTATTATTTTGGGAATACTCCGCCAGTTCCTCGATGGTCTGATATGGTGCGTTCTTGCTTGCTGCGACAACAAATGGGTAGGTCAAAAAGACACCAATTGGCTCGAAAGGATTTGGCGCAAGTTCGGGAATTCCCACGTGTGGACCCGACAGAGGAACACTCATCACAAATGATCCGACAGTATATCCATCAGCAGGAGCGTTTGCCACCCCGACCGCACCAGGGAAAGGTCCCCCACCACCGCCGGGTTTGTTCACTACTGCAGCCGCAACACCATATTCCTCCTGAAACTCTTCCGCGATCATGCGAGTAAGCAAGTCTTCAAGATCGCCTGGTGGCCAGGGGACAATGAACGAAACGGGTCTTGAAGGGTAGTCTTCAGCAACAACTGAAAGTGGCGCGAGTGCCAAGACCGTTGCAGCAACTGATACAAGCTTTGATAGTTTCATGGTAATCTCCTGAGTTTGCTTGAGACTGTCAGATATCTCAATTGAGCTAGTTCGATACCACCTCTGCAAATCGCATTGTCGATATCGCGAGCACTCTGGGCGGAAAATCCGTAATTACCCGTGCGAAGCTGCCAAGCAGCGGGCTGTCGAACGTAGGTTATAGGCGTTTCCTCCCATCGAAACTTGCTGTTTTCCCTACGGTAACCACAATTTTCCCTACGGCAACCACAATGTTGTCGCGGTTGACGAACAGGTCTGTTGCCTGATCGTGTCAATCGCGCGTCCTCATTTTTCAGGCCTTGACCAACTCTTGCTTGCGGAAATTGCAGAAATGCACGCCAGCTATCTTTGGACCTCCAGGTTCGCCATTGAAGCACAATCTCGGCAAAAAGGGTCAATACAGCCACGTGTTGCGGTGCATGAAGTTGCCCTGTGGCGCGGTTAATACCATTTCCCGAAAGTTTTGACTCATCAAGATATAGGTCGCTTTTTCGTCTCGACGCAACATGTAGTCTTGCGCCGCGAATGACGCGTGCAGCCGGTTTGCGATGCCGTCATGTTGGGGTTCTCAAACACCAGCCCCGACAGGAGACAGGACATGCCCGCACCCTTGACGATCACCATCACCAACACCGACCGCACGTCGCAAGAACTACTCGAGTTCGCCCTCAACTGCAAAGACCATCGCCAGCGCCGGCGCACCCGCGCGATCGCGTTCCGGCTCGACGGAATGTCCCCCGGAGACGTGGCGGCGAGGCTGGGCACGACGGTCCAGTCCGTGAGGGACGCTGCAAGTGGACGGCTATTCCGGGTACAACCGGCTGCGCCGGCATGACCGGCCCGGCGGGGCGGTCACCCTCGCAAACTGTTGGGTATATGTTGCGGCCCTGGATATGTTGCGGAGCGGTCGCACCGGACTGCCACGCACGGGAACCCTCCGTTTGGCCGCAACATAATTTTCCGACGGGCGGCCGTTTGCCATTGTCATGTCTCCAACCAAAAAGGAGACATGACAATGTTCGAGACTCTCTTCACCTGTCCAGGCATCGTCGGACGCAATCGCGCCGCGCCGCTGCTGGATGAACGGCTCGATTTCCCTGAGCACTGCGCCCTGGGAGGCGCCCGGCGCAATACGTTGCGCACAATCGCGGCTCACCAGGTCAGCCTGGTTCGCATTCTGGAACTGCACCAAGGCGAGCGCGTCAGCATGGCACGCGTGGAAACCGCGGCCGATCAATGGTCGCTGCCCGGCGGGCGGCGATGCCGCCGGCCCGCTTCGTCCGACGCACGCAGGCGGTTCATCGGCCACGCAGTGCGATGGCTGCGCTTCGCCGACCTGCTCGACGAACCGGCCAAGGCGCGGCATGTCCACAGCGGGGATGCCACAGCGTTCGATGCCTGGATGCGCGACGAGCGCGGGTGGTCCGAAGCGACCGTTTGCGGCTGCCTCCATGCAGTCGACCGTTTCTTCGAAGGGCTGGACGACCGCAAGGTCGCTCTCGCCGAGGTCGGGATCGCCGACATCGATCGGGAGGTCGCACGCTGGCATGCCCGCGGCTGCAGCCGGATCACGATCCACGACTACTCGGCACAACTCCGCACCTTCTTCCGTGTTCGCGGAAAGCCAAGGCTGGTGCGCGCCGGGACTGGCGGACGGGATCATGCCGTCTCGGTTCCATCCCGGCAAGCCGCTCCCGAAGGGGCTGGACCGGGACAAGGTCCTGCGCCTGCTCGCGACTTCCGAGGGCGACCGTCCTGCCGATGTGCGCGACCGCGCGATCCTGATGGTGCTGGTCGCCTACGGCCTGCGTTCCGGGGAGGTCGCCGGCCTGCGGCTCGACGACCTGGACTGGACGGAGGAGATCCTGCGGGTGCGCTGTCCGAAGCCGGGGCGCACGCATCTCTATCCGCTTTCGCGCGGCGTCGGGCAGACGATCCTGCGCTACGTCCGCGACGCCCCGCTCGCCCTTGCGGCTTTCCAGCACGTAGGTTTCGTCGGCCTCGAGGATGCCGGCAAGCTTTCGCGGATCCCGGCTTCCGGCGGCAAGGAACCGGTGCCGCCAGCGGAAGGCCGTGTTGACGGCAAGCCCGCAACGCACGGCGGACGCGCGCACCGTGTCCCCGTCCGCGAGACAGGTTCCGAACGCCAGCCATCTCTCCTTGCGGTGAAGGCCCGCCAACGGCGTGCCTGTCGCTGCATTGAACGTCTTTCCGCAACCCTTGCATTGATATCGGCGCAGGCCGCGCGCCTTGCCGCGCGACACGGCGCCGGGAGTGCCGCAATGCGGGCACCGGCGGTCCTCGCCCACGCCCGCCTCGATCGC
>Ga0209543_1001347_pt1 | contig 22678 bp, 26 predicted proteins | sample MesohylFT_FD_187296 | JGI IMG/M metagenome (GOLD analysis project Ga0209543, IMG submission 187296) | Host-associated microbial community of the marine sponge Aplysina aerophoba from Gulf of Piran - sponge mesohyl, lysed by freeze-thaw... | ecosystem: Host-associated > Porifera > Sponge >...
GCCGAGCGAGCCGCTTCCCGGACGGCCTGAAGCGTGCATCCCGCTTCCGCCACGACGGCATCGTCGCTTTCCGAAATGCTTCGAACTTCATTCATTCTTTCCAGCGACAGCAGAACCGATTCGGGGAGTCCGCTGGCGATTTGGCCGCCCACCAATCCGGTTCCGCCTCCAAACGGCACGATGGCAGTGCGGGCCTCGACGCATAGCTTCACGACCGAAGCCGCCTCTTCCGCGGATTTAGGAGCGACGACAAATGCGCCGTCGGCAAAAATCCGTCCTCTGGGTTCGGTTAGATACTTTTCGCTCACGCTTCTAAATGCCGACGACGGGAGGGCGGCGAATAGCGCGCGGCGCAATGAATCCCCGACCGGATTCAAATGCGCGAGCGACGAAAACGGAATTCTTGGCCTAGCCATTTTCAAGTGGGCTTGCCGCTACGGCGAGCCGTTCGATTCCGCATGCCGGGCGACCTGTCAGAAACCGGCCGGTCCGCGCCTGTCGGAGCGCAAATTCGCGTATAGGACATGGTTGCTCCATCTGCCGTCGATTTCAAGATAGCTTTGCGCGACGCCTTCATATTTGAAGCCGGTTTTTTCCAGCAGCCCGCGAGACGCGACGTTGTCGGGCAGGCAGGCCGCTTCGATGCGGCTCAGGTCCAGCACTTTGAACGCGTGGTGAACCAGCGCGGGCACCGCCTCCTTCATATAGCCGTTTCGAGCGTGCCGCTCGCCGATCCAGTAGCCGATAGACCCGGACCGGGATGGTCCTCGCCTGATATTGTCTAAAGTAATTCCGCCGAGAATTCTTCCCTCCTCCTTGCAGACGAGCAGAAGCGGCATCGCCGTTCCCTGCCTGTGCGACCTGTGGGCCCATGCGACCCGAGAAATAAAGGCTCCTCGACTTAGATGGATCGGCATCCAGCTCGGCTCCCAGGGCCTTAGAAAATCTTCGCTTTCCGAGCGCAATCTCGACCATTCCGCAAAATCGCCGCGCTCGGGCAGTCGCAGTTTGATCCTATCGGTGTGAATGGCCGGCTTTTCGAAAAATTTGAACATCACTCGGAAAGGCGCGCGGTCAGATATTCCAAGCGCGGCGCCGATTTCACGCGCCCATATACGGCCATGGCCGCACTTTCGGATTCAATTAGCTCCTTGGCGAAGTCGCGCGCCTTCAGCGCGTCGACCGCGTCGAATTGAGCGATGATTTCCTCGGTTCCAGGTATCCGGCCGAAAAAGCCCAGATACCGGGCAAGGCGCTCGATCCGGCTTGTCGGGCTTTCCAGCGACATCAGGAATCCGACCCGGATCTGCGTTCGAGCGCGCTCGATCTCGTCCTCGCGAATATCGCTAGCGGACTTTTTTATTTCATCGACGAACAAATTCGCCATTTCCGGCAGCTCTCGCTGGCCCGTTACCGCATGCAGGAGCACGGTTCCGGTATCCGCATAGGAGTTGACGCTGGCCGACACGGTATAGCACAGCCCCCGCTTCTCCCTTGCTTCGGAAAACAGCCGGGACGACGTTCCGCCGCCCATGACGGCGGAATAGACTCGCGCCACGTGATCCTTCGGGCTGAGAAAGCCCGGGGCCTCGAATACCAATGCCAGGTGCGCCTGCTCGATTTTTTTCGACTTGCGGAATTCTCCGCGCGAGAATTTGCCGGGCGCGTCCGGATTCGGCTGCTTCCCGGCCATGCCGCCGAAATAGGATTTCGCCAGCCGCGCGACCTCCTCGTGGTCGATCGCGCCAGCGGCGGCGAGAATCATGTTTTCGGGCACGTATCTTTCGGAAACGAACCGCTTCAGATCGCCGGAATCGAATTTCGAAACAAGGTCCTGAGTTCCGAGTATCGACCGGCCGAGAGACTGGCGGGGATAGATCGATTTCTGCAGGCCGTCGAACAGCATGTCGTCGGGCATGTCCGCCGCCTCGCCGATCTCCTGCAGAATGACGTTGCGCTCCAAATCGATATCGTCGGAATGAAATACGGGGTTGAGTATGATGTCGGAAATCAATTCGATCGCGAGCGGCACGTCTTCGGCTAGCACGCGGCTGTAGAACGCGGTCGCCTCCTTTCCGGTATAGGCGTTCAGCATGCCGCCGACGCCTTCGATCGCCTCGTTGATTTCGGTTGCCGTGCGCGTCGTCGTCCTTTTGAACGCCATGTGCTCGAGAAAGTGGGCGATGCCGTTCTGCTCGCGCCTTTCGTGGCGGCCGCCGGCGAAAACGTAGAGGCCAACCGCCGCGGATTTCAATCCGGGCATGTCTTCGGTCGCGATCCGGAAGCCGTTGTCGAGCGCGACTGTCCGGATGCTCACGCCGGAAGCCCTCCGCGTATCGCGTCCTTGATTTCATCGATATCGTTGTCGACGGAATGAACTCTCTCCGCCGCCCGGTGAATTCCGTCGAAGCGAGCCGGCAATTTCGGCGAAATTCCGATCGCCCTTTCGACGGCTTCCGGAAATTTCGCGGGATGCGCCGTTGCCAGCGATACCATCGGCGCGGTTCCGCGCGAAGCTCCCTGATCCGATGCGACCTTGACGCCGACCGCCGTATGCGGGCAGACGACGGCGCCCGACCGTCGAAATGTTTTCGCTATTGTTTCAATCGTTTCGGCCTCCGTGCAGGTTCCGCTCGCAAAGCGTTCGCGAAGCCACGTCAATGCGGGCTCGGCGATTTCAAAGCCGCCTTCGGATGCAAGCCGAGCCATCATTCCCGCGATCGCGTTGCCGTCGCGTCCGCAGGCTTCGAATAGCGCCCGTTCGAAATTCGAACTCACCTGAATATCCATCGAAGGGCTTATGGAAGGCTTCACGTCCGCCGTGCGGTAATGCCCCGAACCGATCGCCCTGTCCAGAATATCGTTCTGATTGGTCGCGAGCACAAGGCGCTCGATCGGAAGCCCCGACGCGCGAGCGGCGTGGCCCGCGAATATATCTCCGAAATTTCCCGTCGGCACCGTAAAGGAAACCTTTCGCGCGGGCGCCCCGAGAGCGGACGCCGACGCGAAGTAGTAGACCATCTGGGCGGCGACGCGAGCCCAGTTTATGGAATTGATGCCGGCCAGCGACATCTCCCGCCTGAAACGGGCGTCGTTGAACATGTCCTTGACGCGAGCCTGGCAATCGTCGAAGTCTCCCCGTACGGCCAAGGCGTGAACGTTGCTGTCGCGCGGCGTCGTCATCTGCCTGCGCTGCACTTCCGACACCCTGCCTTCGGGAAAGAGAATGAACACGGATACCGACTCCAGGCCCCGGAACGCCTCGATGGCGGCGGATCCGGTATCGCCGCTGGTGGCGCCGATTATCGTCGCCCGCTCTCCGCGCCTGGACAGGGCCGCCTGAAAAAGCCGGGCTACGAGCTGCATCGCGAAATCCTTGAACGCGAGCGTAGGTCCGTGGAACAGCTCCAGCAGAAAGACGTTCGGTTCGATCTGCGCAAGCGGGCAGCGGGCGGCATGGCCGAAGCCCTCGTACGAGCGTTCCACGTAATCGCGGAGATTCGCGTCGGAAACCGATTCTCCGACAAACGGCTTCATGACCCGAAACGCCGTTTCCTCGTAGGTCAAGCCGGAGAATCCGGCTATGTCCGCTTCGGAAAATCTCGGCCAGCGTTCGGGCACGTAGAGGCCGCCGTCGCTCGCCAGTCCCGCGAGCATCGCCGATTCGAAGTCGAGCGGCGGCGCCTTGCCCCTCGTAGAAACATATCGCATTGGCTTCAGTCCCGATGATCCAGGCTAGGCGCGCTTCAGGTGTAGGCGCCGCACCCAGTAGGCGGTCATGGCGAGCCAGATCGCGGCGAGCGAAAACCACGTGGCCGCGTATTGCAAATGATTGTTGGGAACGCCGCGCGAATCAACCGGCCACGGCTCCACGGCGCTCGCCTCGCCTTCCGAGCTGCGCGCAACGACCATTACCGGCTCCGTGCCGAGCGCGTCGGCCATGGATTCAACGTCTCGCGCGAACCACAGGTCCCCGTCCGGCTCCGGCGTAAAGATCCGGTCCCATTCCCTGGGCCAATGGAGATTGCCTTCGACATCGAGACGCGCATCCTCGGATATCTCGCCGATTCGGCTCTCCCTGACAAAGCCTCTGTCGAGGAGCACGCGCCTTTCGCCGGATTCGAACGCGGCGACGATTCTGTAGCCGGGACCGAGGCCTTGGCGGCTGGTAAGCACGCGGAGCTGCCGTCCCGTCAAGCGCCCCGAGAGGGAAACGGCGAGAAAGTTGTCGATCGACGGCGCGGGGCTTTCCGGCAGCTCTACTGGAAGGGCGGCGATTCGGTCGCTGATTTCGGACAGCAGGCTTTGCTTCCAGTTCAGGCGCTGCACCTGCCACGCGCCTAGGGAAACGAGCACGGCCGCTCCCGCCAATCCGAATGCGGCGGGGCCGATCAGCCCGCGAATCACGGCGCCGGCTCCTTGTCCGCCCGGCGGGCCCGGACTGCGTCCGCAATCAGGGCGGCGCCTTGCTTCCGCTCGCCGAACGAAAGGCTAGCTGCCCCAGATGTAGACGGCGCAGAACAGGAATAGCCAGACGACATCGACGAAGTGCCAATACCATGCCGCCGTTTCAAAGCCGATATGCTGCTCCGGCGTGAAATGGCCGCGCCGGGCGCGAAACAGGCAGACGAGAAGGAAGATCGTGCCGATGATGACATGCGCCCCGTGGAATCCGGTCGCCATGAAAAAGCTCGCCCCGTAGATGTTCCCGGAAAACCCGAAGGCCGCGTGGCTGTATTCGTAGGCTTGGAAAAACGTGAACAAGCAGCCGAGAATCACCGCCAGTATCAAGCCGTTGACCAGATCCTTCCTGTTGTTCTCGTGGGCGATCGCATGGTGGGCCCAAGTGGCCGCGGCTCCCGAGCTCAATAGTATCAGCGTGTTGATTAACGGGAGATGCCAGGGGTCGAACGGCTCGATGCCGACAGGCGGCCAGACCCCGCCGGACCCCTCCTCCATGGGATAGATCGCATGCTTGAAAAAGGTCCAGAACCATGCCGAGAAGAACATGATCTCCGACATGACGAACAGAATGAACCCGTATCGAAGCCCGAGCCTAACAACCGGCGTGTGGTCGCCGACGCCCGATTCAACGATCACGTCCGACCACCACGCGACCATCGTGTAGGCGATCATTGCGACTCCGGCCAGCAGGACCCACGGCCCTTGCTCGTGCATGAACAGAACCGCGCCGAAGAGCATCGTGAAAATGCCGACCGCGCCGATGAAGGGCCAGATCGAGGGGTCTAGGATGTGATAGTCGTGCTGTTTCTCGTGCGCCATTACAAGTTTCCTGAAAAGTTATCCATTGGCGGGTTCGGTTGCCGCCGCGCTGCTCAGCGCCAAAGCTTCCGCCTCGTCGGCGACATGGAAAGTATAGGACAGCGTAATCGTATTCACCGAGCCGGCTTCGATATCGTCGACGATTTCGGGATCGACATAGAAGCTTACCGGCATCCTCGCGGTTTCGCCCGGCTCCAGCAGCTGCCTCTGAAAGCAGAAGCACTCGATCTTTACGAAATACTCCCCGGCCGAATACGGGTAGACATTGAAGCTAGCGGTTCCCGCGACGGGCCGATCCGTCGGATTGTAGGCGACGTAGTAGGCGAGCGCGGTCTCGCCGATTCGGATTTCGGTCGCGGTCGTTTCGGGCCGGAATTCCCAGGGCATTCCGCGCTCCAGGCTCGCGTCGAATCGCACTCGCACCGTCCGGTCCAGGATGTCCTGATCGGCCGTCGCTTCGCCGACTGAAGTCGTGCCCCCGAATCCGGTCACGCGGCAGAACCAGTCGTAGAACGGCACGGAGGCCCAGGCCAACGCGCCCATGAGCGCCGCGACCGCGGCGAGAGCGGCCAGCGACCGGCGGTTTCGCGCGATCGCCGTCAACGCGAATTCTCCAGTAGCGAAGGGCGAATCGCGTGGTCGAACGCTTCCATCATGTGGCCGCCGGACAATTTCACGATCGTAATGCCGAAAACCAGCGCGACGAACAGTCCGAGAATCCCGCCGACCAGCGCATTGCGCCGCCAGCGATTGGCGAAAGCCGGATGCTCCTTTCGAAAAACCATCTTCACACCCATTGCGGCCAGGCGATCGCCTCGCCGAGCGCCCAGCGAAGGGCCGCGTCGGCAACGAGGCCCGCGAACAGCAGGAACAGAAAGGCGATCGAACGGTAGAAGAACTTCCTTTCGACCGCGTAGCGGTCCAGCGCCGATTCCGCTTCGCTCCGCCGCGCCACCCGAACCGCTTTCCGCAGCAAATCGGCATTGAGGCCGACAGCGAGCAGCAGCGTCGCCGGCCCGCCGATGCTGCTGAAGGCGAGCGCGGCCGAAACCGGGACGAGTAGAACGGCGTAGGCGAAAATCTGCCGCCGGGTCGAGCGCGGCCCCTTCGCAACATTCATCATCGGCACGCCGGCCTTCGAGTAGTCGTCGGAAACAAAAAGCGACAGCGACCAGAAGTGGGGGGGCGTCCAGAAAAAGATGACTAGAAACATCAGGACGCTTTCAATCCCGATGCCGCCTGTCGCGGCCGCCCAGCCGATCATCGGCGGGAAGGCGCCCGCGGCCCCGCCGATTACGATATTCTGGGGCGTAAGCCGCTTCAAATACATGGTATAGAAGACGACATAGTATACGATTGTCAGCGCGAGCAAGGCGCCGGCCAGCACGTTGGCTGCCAATGCGAGCATGACGACGGATATGCCCGATAGCAGAAGGCCGATCGAAAGAGCGTCCTCGCGATCTATTTTGCCGGCGGGTATCGGCCTGCCGCGGGTTCGGCGCATAATTGCGTCGATGTCGGCGTCCCACCACATGTTCAGCGCTCCCGACGCGCCCGCTCCGGCGGCGATGAATAGAATCGACGCGAACCCGATCAGCGGATGAAGCTGAGACGGCGCCACGAGCATGCCGACCGCGGCCGTAAAAACCACAAGCGACATGACGCGGGGCTTGAACAGCTCGAAGACATCCCGGATTCCGGTATCATCTCCCCGATCTATGAATTCCGCGTTTGACATTCGCCCTTTTCCTTGCCCGACCGGACAGCCGGCCTTCGAACCGGCGTCAGTTGGACGCCAGGATCACCTGATCGCCCTTCTCGACCGACGCGAATTCCTCAATGGCGTCTTCAAGCCATTTCTCGTACGCTTCCTGGCTGACGACCTTGACGGTGATCGGCATGTAGGAATGGTCCTTTCCGCATAGTTCCGAACACTGGCCGAAATACACGCCCTCCACTTCGGGCTTGAACCACAGCCCCGCCAGCCGCCCGGGAACGCCGTCCTGCTTCACGCCGAACGAGGGAATCGTCCACGCATGAATTACATCGGAACCGGTCACGTGGACCACGACGGTCTTGTCGACCGGCAAAACGACGGCCGTGTCGGTGGCTAGCAGATACTCGTCCTCCGAGTAGCCGTACTCCTCCAGCTCCTCCTTGGCCAGCATGAAGCTGTCGAACTCGATTCCGTGGTCGGGATATTCGTATGTCCAGAACCACTGGCTTCCCGTGGCCTTGATCGTAATGTCCGCCTCGGGCAGAATCTGCTGCTTGAAGAGCATCGGCAGCGAAAGAACGCCGATAAACACTAGTATGACGACGGGGATGAGAGTCCACGCCACTTCAATCGGCGTATTGTGGGTGAATCGGGCGGCTTGCCTGCTGACTCGGCTGTTGTACCGCACGACAACCCAGAGCAGCAATCCCAGAACGAAGACGCAGATCACGCTAATGATGACGAGCAGCATGTCGTCCAGCCAAACTATATCCCGCGCAACTTCCGTTGTCGCCGGCTGAAACCCGTACGCGCCGTCAACCGGGCGCCCGATGATTTCGAGCTTCTGGTCGACATCGACCGCCCCCGCGAACCCGGTCGCCGCCAGCGTCGCGCCGAAAAAGCCGAGCAAAAATCTTTTGTCGATCATGGATCGCTTCCCGAATTGATTCCGCCAGACGGCGCGCCGTGTCGCGCCGATAGAATCCTTGGTTGTTAGGCGGCTCTGAAAAACATAATAATGCGGGAATCGCAAGAACCTTGAAGACGCAATTCGCTGTCGCGCCGCAAGCGGCGGAGCAAATTCCCGGCGAGGATGGAAATGGCCACGAACGACGACAGATTTCGACCCTTTGAAACATCGCTGGATCAAGCCGCGACTCTCGCGATTTTGCGGGAAACGGCCGCCGGCGCCGACGACAGCGAGCTATTTTTCGAACGCCGGAAAAACGAATTTCTCGTCTTCGACGACGGCAGGATATCGAATGCGAGCTTCACGGCGCGGGAGGGCTTCGGACTTCGCGCCGTGAAGGGAGAAGCGACCGGATACGCGCACTCCAGCGAAATCACCGAAGCCGCCGTCAGGCGGGCGTCCAAAACCGCCCGGCTCGCGGTTCGGCAGGGCGGAGGAACGCTGTCGCCTCCCCCTAGGAGGACGAACCGCAGGATTTACAGCGACGTCAACCCCGTGGGCGAGCGCGAATTCGCCTCCCAGGTGGATCTGCTCAAGGAAATCGATGCCTACGCGCGCGGCGCGGATAAGCGCGTCGTGCAGGCGACCGCGATGCTTTCGACGTCGTTCCAGGAAATCGAGATACTTCGGCCGGACGGCGATTCGGCGAAAGACTCCAGGCCGATGTCGCTTATGCGCGTGGCCGTAATCGTCGAAGAAAACGGCCGTCGCGAAACCGGCTCCGCGGCCGCCGGCGGACGAATCGGCATGGCGAGCCTCGGCGAGAAGGATCCCTGGAAGAGCCTCGTCGAGGAAGCCTTGCGAATCGCGCTCGTAAATCTGGAAGCGATTCCCGCGCCCGCCGGCGAAATGGATGTCGTTCTGGGCCCCGGCTGGCCCGGAGTCCTATTGCATGAAGCCGTCGGCCACGGACTGGAAGGCGACTTCAACCGCAAGCAAACCTCGGCTTTCGCGGGGCTCATGGGCAAGCGCGTCGCGGCGCAAGGGGTAACCGTGATCGACGACGGGACGATTCCGGATAGGCGAGGATCGATTACTATCGACGACGAGGGCACGCCTAGCCGGGCCAACGTTCTTATCGAGGACGGGATTTTGGTGAAATATCTTCAGGATCGGCAAAATGCGCGGCTCGTCGGCGTTCAGCCGACCGGAAACGGCCGCCGGGAATCCTACGAGCATTCTCCGATGCCCCGCATGACCAATACGTTCATGCAGGGCGGCGATGCGAAGCCGGAAGAAGTGCTGGCCGAATTGAAGGACGGCGTATTCGCCGTCGGCTTCAGCGGCGGGCAAGTGGACATTACGAATGGAAAGTTCGTGTTTTCCTGCACAGAGGCCTACCGGGTGCGGAACGGAAAGGTGGGCGAGCCTGTAAAAAGCGCGACCATTATAGGCGACGGCGCAACCGCATTGCAAAGAATCAGGGCGATCGGCAACGATTTGAAACTCGACCCGGGCGTCGGCAACTGCGGGAAAAACGGCCAGTGGGTTCCGGTCGGGGTCGGCCTCCCGACCCTTCTAATCGGCGGCCTTACCGTCGGAGGCAGCGCGGCTTGAATGCGCGCGTGCAGCCGAAACGCCACACTCTCTCCCCATCGGTGTCGAACAAAATTGACTTGTTTTGAATTCTCGTTGATTCACGACACTCCTCCCCGATAACCGCTGGAGTCCCGGATGCCCGTCGTCGTCGTAGAATCGCCTGCAAAGGCCAAGACCATTGAGAAGTACCTTGGCAAAGGCTATTCGGTTTTCGCCACTTTCGGACATATCCGCGATCTTCCCAGCAAGAACGGCTCCGTAGAGCCGGAAAACGATTTCGCGCTCAAGTGGGAGCTTCATGCCAAATCCCAAAAGCACGTCAAGGATATTGCCAGCGCCGTCGCCAAGGATTCCCGCCTGATTCTAGCAACCGATCCCGACCGCGAGGGGGAAGCCATTAGCTGGCATCTGTACGAAATCCTCAAGAAGCGGAAGCTGATCGGCGACAAGCAGGTTGAACGAGTGGTTTTCAACGCGGTGACCAAGCGGGCGGTCCTCGAAGCCATGGAATCGCCGCGAGAATTGAATCTGGAACTGGTCCAGGCCTACCTGGCCAGACGCGTTCTCGACTATCTCGTCGGCTTCAATCTGTCGCCGGTGCTGTGGAGAAAACTTCCCGGCGCCAATTCGGCCGGGCGAGTGCAGTCGGTCGCGCTTCGGCTAATCGTCGAGCGCGAATTCGAAATCGTTTCGTTCAAGCAGCAGGAATACTGGACGGTCAAGGCCGACCTGGCCAAATCCGGCGGAAACGGGTTTTCGGCATTGCTGACAGTTCTGGACGGGCAAAAGCTCGAAAAATTCGATCTCGCCCGCAAGGAGCAGGCCGACCGCGCCGTAGCCGAAATCGAATCGCGCGATTTGAAAGTGCTGTCGGTAAAATCCGGCAAAAAGGCGCAAAGACCGCCACCTCCATTCGCGACCGCGACGCTCCAGCAGGATGCGGGCAGAAAGCTGGGATTCAACACGCGCAGAACGATGTCGCTCGCGCAGAAGCTCTATGAAGGCGGCCATATCACCTATATGCGCACGGACGGCATAGAAATGGCGCCGGAAGCCGTCGCGAGTTTGCGCTCGACGATACAGCGGCGATACGGCGACGCATACCTGCCCGAGACGGCGAATTACTTCAAGAACAAAGCCAAGAACGCGCAGGAGGCTCACGAGTGCATCCGGCCTACCGACTTCGAGGCTTCGCAGAATGCGCTGCGCGTCGAAGAGGATCAGCGAAAGCTCTACGATCTGATATGGAAGCGAGCGGCTGCGAGCCAAATGGCGAATGCGAGATTTGAGCAGACGACCGTCGACATCGGATCGGGCGACGGACAGGTGGTACTTCGGGCCAACGGTCGCGTCATGCTTTTCGACGGATTCCTTAAAATCTACGAGGAAGGCAGGGACGACGCTTCGAAGGAGACCGCCGAGCGGCTGCCGCCTCTCGTTGAAGGCGACGAACTCAATAAGCTGAAAATCGCCGCCGAACAGCATTTTACCAAGCCGCCCGCCAGATTCAGCGAGCCGATGCTCGTTAAGCGCATGGTTGAGCTTGGCATCGGCCGCCCGTCGACCTACGCTTCAATCGTAGCGACGATTCAGGAAAGAGGCTATGTCGCCCTAGAGAAGAAAGTTCTGGTTCCGCAGGGAATCGGCGTTTTAGCAACCGTTTTCTTGAAACAGCACTTCGAACGCTACATTCAGTACGAGTTCACGGCGAGCATGGAGGAGAACCTCGACGACGTTTCCGGCGGCCGCAAGCACTGGAAGGTTGTTCTGAACGAATTCTGGGACGACTTTTCCAAGGTCGTTCTGGCTACCAGCGATCTACGCGTAGGCCAGGTTCTAGAGGAAATAACCGAGGGCCTCGTGCCGCTGCTCGAAACGGACGATTCGGAAGAAAGAGATCCTCGCACGTGCCCCAAATGCGGGAACGGCAGGCTAGTCGTCAGGACGAGCAGGTTCGGGAAAGCGTTCTTCGGATGCACCGAATATCCAGACTGCAACTTCGGCAAGAACCTGCTCGGCGACGGCGACCAGGCGAACGGAGCCGCAAGCGACCGCGAATTGGGAACGGATTCCGCTGGGCTCCCGATCAAGGTTCGAAGCGGTCGATACGGACCCTACGTTCAGCTGGGACCGAGCGGCGATCGGAAAGTCAAACCCAGGTTCTGTTCGATTCCGAAGGGCATCGATCCGGCGTCGGTAACTCTGGAAACAGCAAATTCGCTGCTTTCGCTACCTAGATCCATCGGCAACCATCCGGAAGACGGTCGGGAAGTGCGCGTCGGCATCGGGCGCATGGGACCCTATCTTAAGCATGGCTCCAAGTATGCCTCGATCGCGGACGCGAGCGAAACTTTCACTATCGGGATGAATCGAGCCGTTGAGCTTTTGGCGGCAGCACCGGCGAAGGGCCGAGCGGCACGCAGCGTAATCAAGGAGCTAGGCGACCATCCGGAATTGGGCGGGCCCATCCAAGTCTTGAACGGTCGCTACGGTCCCTATGTCAATTGGAGCAAAGTCAACGCGCCGATTCCTAAAACCGTAATTCCCGAACAGGTCGAACTGGAACAGGCGATCGAATGGATCGATCAGCGGAAAAAAAATCCAAAGGGCCGCTCGTCGGCCCGGAAGCAAAAGCAGCAATGATCGGAAAGCTCAACCATGTCGCAATCGCCGTTAAGGACATTCGGGCGGCGGCCGAGACTTATAAATGCAATTTGGGCGCTTCGGTCGGCGACGTGTCCGAACAGCATGAACACGGCGTCAAAGTCGTTTTCATCGACTTGCCCAACACGAAGATCGAACTGATTTCTCCGCTTGGCGAGAGCAGCCCGATAAGCAAGTTTCTGGAAAGGAATCCTCTCGGAGGAATCCACCACGTTTGCTACGAAGTCAAAGACATCGTTGAAGCTCGCGACCATCTCATAAGCAGCGGCGCCCGCATTCTAGGCGACGGCGAGCCGAAAACAGGCGCGCACGGAAAGCCTGTACTGTTCCTCCATCCGAAGGATTTCGACGGCGTTCTTGTGGAACTCGAAGAAGCCTAGCCGATGTCCGTAGTTTCGGCGCTGGTGCTTTATGCTGTAATTTGGTTCCTGTGCCTGTTCGTCGCGTTGCCGATGAACATCCGTTCGCAGGAAGAGGAAGGCGACGTAGCTCCCGGAACCCCCGCTTCGGCGCCGTCCAACCCCAAGCTAAAGGTCAAAGCGAAATGGGCGACGATTTCGGCGGCGCTGATCTGGATTCCGTTGAGCCTTGCAATCGAATTCCGCCTGATCACAATCGAAGATATTGATTATTTCAGTCGGTGGGGCGACGGTCGCTACGGATAAGTCCCGCATATTTGGCCCGGCGGCCGTTCCAAGCCGAATCCGAAGGCATCGGGGGAGCAAAGTTGCCGCCGCCGGCGCGCGCAAGTCACTGGACGCTGCGGGCGCTCGCGAAAAAGGCGGGGATCGCCGTCTCGACGGTGTTCGGCATCCTGAAGCGCAACGGCCTCAAACCCTCAGGGTCAAGACATTCAAGGTCTCCCGCGACCCGAGGTTCGAGTTGAAGGTCCGCGACGTCGTCGGCCTCTACGTCAACCCGCCCGACCACGCTGTCGTCATCTCGGCGGACGAGAAGACACAGATCCGGGCATTGGGACGGAGGCAGACGCCCCTGCCGATGAAGCACGGCCATCCCGAGACCCGCACTCACGACTACAAGCGCAACGATACTACATGCCTGATGGCGGCCCTCGATGTCGCCGCCGGAAAGGTCACCGGCCAGATGGTCGCGCGTCACCGCTCGGCGGAATTCCTCGCCTTCCTCGATCTCGTCTCCGAAGGGATCAAGCCCGGAACCCAGGTTCATGTCGTCCTCGACAACGTCTCCTCCCACAAGTCCACCGAGGTCAACGAATGGCCGAAGGACAACGCCAATCGGACGTTTCACTTCACTCCGACCTCGGCCTCGCGGATGAATGCCGTCGAGGGTTTCTTCTCAAAGCTCTCAAGGCAGAGGCTCAAGCACGCGATCTTCAACTCGCTCGACGAGTGCATTGCGGCGATCAAGGGCTACATCGAGCACCGCAATGCGAATGACGCCCGCCCGTTCCGCCGGAGCAAGAAGCCGGAAGACCTCGTGGAGGCGTGGAAGAAAGGGCACCGGAAGCTGCAGGAATCGGCATCGTGAAAAAGAACCAAAACACTAGAGGGCGAGGCCTCGCCGGCGCCTTCGAGGCGGCCTGGAACGGTCACGTCAAGGCCGTCCCGGTGGATCAAGGTCAGGCCGGCTTTCTAGCCGCGCTGCACGAGTCGGCGGGCGGGGGCGCGCAGGCCCTGGCGGTGATCGCCTTCGAGTCGGCGGACCTGGCCATTATCCGCTAGTCGATCAACAGGGAAAGCAGGCGCAGCGGGGAGAGGGTCACAGACATTCGAGCCCTATGACACCGGCTCCCAGAGCTCGATCGCGTTGCCTTCAGGGTCGTGGATTCGGGCGAAGCGGCCGATGCCTGCCATCTCGCTTTCGTCGCTGACCTCTATTCCTGCGGATGTCAGTTGCGCGACCATTGCGTCGAGATCGACGACGCGAAAGTTGAGCATGAACGTCTTGTCTGCCGAGAAATAGTCCGTGTTCGCTTTGAAAGGCGAGAAGACCGTGACCCCGGCCTCGGTTCTCCAAGGGGTCATCTCCATGTTCGTCGGGGCCTGATCGATTCCAAGATGATCCTTGTACCAGTTCGCTAGCCCCTCGGGGTCCCTGGCCCGAAAGAAGAAACCGCCGAATCCCTGAACTTTCTGCATGTCACGCCCTCCTGCCAGTGCCGAGACTATCAAGGACGCCGACGACTGCCAACACCGGAAAGGCCTGTGGCCGGCAGCCGGGCCAGCCGAATGCCAAGTCGCCGCCGGCGGCGCGCGCAAGTCACTGGACGCTGCGGGCGCTGGCGAAAAAGGCGGGGATCGCCGTCTCGACGGTGTTCGGCATCCTGAAGCACAACGGCCTGAATCCCCACAGGGTCAAGACATTCAAGGTCTCCCGCGACCCGAGGTTCGAGTTGAAGGTCCGCGGCGTCGTCGGCCTCTACGTCAACCCGCCCGACCGCGCTGTCGTCATCTCGGTGGACGAGAAGACACAAATCCAGGCATTGGGACGGACGCAGACGCCCCTGCCGATGAAGCCCGGCCATCCCGAGACACGCACTCACGACTACAAGCGCAACGGTACTACCTGCCTGATGGCGGCCCTCGATGTCGCCGCCGGAAAGGTCACCGGCCAGATGGTCGAGCGTCACCGCTCGGAGGAATTCCTCGCCTTTCTCGATCTCGTCTCCGAAGGGATCAAGCCCGGAATCCAGGTTCATGTCGTCCTCGACAACGTCTCCTCCCACAAGTCGGCCGAGGTCAACGAAGGGCCGAAGAACAACGCCAATTGGACGTTTCACTTCACGCCGAGCTCGGCCTCGCGGATGAATGCCGTCGAGGGTTTCTTCTCCAAGCTCTCGAGGCAGAGGCTCAAGCACGCGATCTTCAACTCGCTCGACGAGTGCATTGCGGCGATCAAGGGCTACATCGAGCACCGCAATGCGAATGACGCCCGCCCGTTCCGCTGGAGCAAGAAGCCGGACGACCTCGTGGAGGCGTGGAAGAAAGGGCGCCGGAAGCTGCAGGAATCGACATCGTGAAAAAGAATCAAAACACTAGGGCGGTTATTCGTCATTCGCGACAATTCCTCGCCCGAGACGGTCACAATCTTGCTTCCGCCACCCGAAAACGATGGAATGCATGCGTAAAAGCGGCGATGCCGACCAGCGGCACAACCAGATTCAAGATCGGAATACTTAAAAGAAACGCAACCGCAGACCCTTCCAGCCAAATTGCAATGCGGTTTCGCCTGCGGATACTATCCGTATCATCCTTGCTTACGCGTAGCTCCGCGCACAGCGTATAATACTCGCGTCCAATCAAATAGCCGTTCATGGCGAGAAAAATCACCGGGGCCAGCGGCGGCACGGCCAGGTAGGCCGCCAAGGCAATCAAATTGGCGGCCGAGACCAACAGAAAGAATTTCAACGATCCGGCAATCTGAGCAATTCGGCTCATTTCCTTTGGAAAACCGAGGCCGGGGTAGTGCTTTCTCTCGACCGCGCCTGCGATTTCATCGGCGAAAAGGCCTATGACTGCCGATGTTACCGGTAGCGCCAGGAACGCCATCGTAGAAAATATCGCCGCAGCCGAAAAAAACACCCCGACGAATTCGTTGCCAATCCAATTGGCAATTCCGAAATTCCGGGACCAGTCGCCCAGGGTCCAAATCAATAGCTCGCGGAGTCCCCAGGCCGCAAGCACAAGAGCAATGATCGTCAGGAGAATTGCCCTAATCAATACGCTCCGAAGTTCCGGTTCGACGACTTGTTCGAACGCTTTTAGAAAGTCGCGGAAGATCAATTCTGTAGCCAGGTAGTTATCGCGTCGATATTTGGCCGCGGTCTTTCAGGGGGCGCGCTGGATTCCGTTCCCAAATGAATAAATCCGGCGATAAACTCCTCCGTCGCCAGTCCGTAAACTTCGCTGCAAAATTCATCGTCGTAGGCAGTGAATCCGGTCAGCCAATTGGCTCCCCAGCCCGCTGCGAGAGCAGCGTTCAGCAGCGACAGGCAAACGGCTCCGGCCGAAAGGACTTGCTCGCGGACAGGAATAGTTTCGGATTTCCTTGGCGACCCAACGACCGCGACTACTAAATTCGCGTCGCCGAAAGCGGAAACGGCCTTGTTCAATTTGTCCGGGTCCATTCCAAGCCGTTCGCCGCGACTCCTTGCCAATTCTGAAATCCTTACTAGCTGATTGCGCTCCATTACGATAAACCGCCAAGGCTCCAGCTTCCCGTGGTCGGGCGAGCGCGCTGCAGCGGTAAGGAGCGCGCGCAGCTCTCTGCGATCCGGCGCCGGCGCTTTCAGGGTTTTTGCCGGCCTCGACCGGCGGCTCTGCAAAAACTCGAGCGCTGCAATATTTCTTTCTGCCATTGTTCCTCGCTGATCTAGCATCCTATCCGCTAGCGGCAAGCGCGATTCAAAATGCTAACCTCGATGACACATAACTTGGCAACTGCGAACACGTATGCAAGCAGTCTAAATCGATTTTGCACATTTAATTTCAGCACCTTAGCCATAGCGCAGGCCGCCGCTTACTCTGCCGTTTTCAATCCGGACGCGCAAGCTGCGTGAGGTCTTTACCACGAAGTCTTTCAGGAACAGAGCGTTCTTTGCGCCCTTGAAGCGGGTGCGGATCAAATTTCTTGCCGGCGGCAAAAAAGCGATTTGATGCCGCGAGTTGAACAACCGAATCCCGAACTATTTACAGTGGCGTTCAATAGCATGATCACGAAATTTGATTGGCAACCGGCATCGGCGAAACCGAACGGCAAGAATTCCAGGAAATCTGAGCCCCGCCTATTGTTCCAAGCCCTTTGCACTCCACCGAACACGAACAACGTTCTCCCGTTAACTGGCGTACTTTGGTCGGGCCGAATGCCGACGGAGACCACGGTAGCCTAGTAGCTTCTTGCCCGCGAGCGGAACATAGAGCCGGTTCGCATGCTCTGCGCCGGATTCGCTATCATTCCCAATAACCTCCCTAAATTGTCGACGGCAGTTTCACCAGGCGCTTGGGACGCAGGTTCGTCCGCTCTTGAAAAGTCATGTTCAGCTTGTCGATGGTCGCGTGGGCTGGCAGTTAGGCGAGGGCTTCGCGAAAGGCGCGCTCGGGCGGCGAAACCTTGAGCGACCGGCGCTAGGGACTCACCGTCGGGCCGTGCCCCTCCCCGGGCACGTTCTCGCACCGGTTTTCGTCCTTCTCGACAAAGCCGGGCCGCGTTCAGTGCTTATGTACAGCCAATGGGCAGGCTGCCGTGCCGGGCAAACCGACAGCCACCGTCAGGATGCATCGGACAGCACGAAAGCTTTGCATCACTCCAAGCCTGCGTGCCGATATATTCCTCGGCGGAAAGGTCTGTCTTGCAGAGGAGCTGCACCGAACAGTCCGCGGTCCGGCGGACGGCTATCGGCGCAGGCCATTCTTTCATCGTAGTCGACGGCTGCGCAGAAGCGCGGGATTTTGGCGACTCCCCGCGCTTTTGCTGGATTGCATTTTTTTCCTAGTGCCTGAGACTCATTGTCGCGAGCGGCATCTTCGCCGGTTGGCATCGAAAACACTTCCGATTTGCCATTCCAAATGCCCCCTGCGAAGACTGAATGCGATCTGATTTGCTTCGCTATTGTTTCGAACTTGCAAAAGATAATCACAATTCTTCACAATTTCGGCGTATAAATATTGCATGCTTTAGACGATATGAAAAAACAGTACCGCTTCCATTTTCAGTTGGCAGCAAAATTTTCAGTGATGCGCCGGTTCCTTCTGGAAAACAGGTTCGAATACACTGGCAATTCAAAAATAATGATATTCGGTGTTACGCGCTTGCAGCGGCTTTTGCCTTTCCGTCAATCGCACAGCTCATACTTTGTCGGCATGCTTGCCGATCCGAGGTTTTGTCCCTAATTGGGCACGGCTTTCCGAATCGCGTAATTTTTCCCTTCGAGCAGATTTATTGAGTGGGTCCCGATCAAGTCTGAATTTTTGAGGCGAAATGCAGGCAATCTAGATGACAGGCAATAGAAGCTCCATGGTCTCCGTCGCTCGGGAGAAGCGCAAGGTGCAGAATTCGCCGAGCCACGCAAGGCGTTTGAGTAGTTCGAGAAGCGTTCCAGCATTCCGCTTCAAGCGGATAAATGCGAGTTCACGAGGTCTAGGTATTCCGACCGGGCGATCGCATGCACTGTCGGTTCATATGCCTTTGAAACGGGAGGATTCGTTCGGCGACTGCTGCAAGAATCCGACGAGCAAGCAGCAGGTGCCGGAAGCAGCGATGCAGGTAAAAGTCAAAACCGGGTTCTCCGAAATCAGTAGCATACATTGCGTCCGCAACGGCGCGTCCGACCAATTTCTGCTCCGCACTTCGATAATGAACCAGCGCCGGGCCGATGCCGCCGAAGTTTGCACGGATCAAACTGATTTCGCTTTATCCTGTTTTTCAACTCGGGCGAGCCACTAGAAATGCATGTCCGAATTCGCCCTTGCATTAACCGATCCTAGTTAACTCTTTGGAGCTTTCCGCCGCATAGCCTCCAATCGAAATGGCAAAAATAGGACACGACAATGTTTCATCTTCTTGCTTCAAAGGCCGAGCGTATTCACGTCTGCGCTCATCGGGGAAATTCCATCGACCGTCCGGAAAACACGATGGCGGCATTTCAGCGAGCTGTCGATCTCGGCTGCGATTCACTTGAAATCGATGTCGTGCTCAATGCAGACGGTGAAATCGTCGTTCTGCACGACCTCACTGTTGATCGAACTACGAACGGAAGTGGATTCGCCGAGGACTTGACGACTTCAGAGATAACTTCGCTGGACGCGGGGTCGAAGTTCGATCCGAAATTTTCGGGTGAACGCATCCCGTTGCTGAAGCGGGTTTTAGAATTCGCTTGCGATCACGGAATTGGAATTTATTGCGAAACAAAGGAATACTACAATACTGATAAGCTTATTACGCGATTGCGGGAGATTCTCGAACAATCCGGGGCTGCCGACCGAGTCGTCGCGATTTCCTTCGATCACCTTCAACTCGCCGCTGCCAAAAAGGCTATTCCGGGACTTCGTACAGAAGGAATTACACATTCTCGCCATGTTGACCCGGCCAATTTCGTTGTTAAATCCGGTCTAGACGCGATCGCGGTTGAAGCCGATAGATTTAAGCGGGAAGACGGTAAAGCCTACCACGATGCCGGAATTGCGGTACGTTGCCACGTTCCGAGACCGGAGATTCTTGCGGTTTTCGAAAACTACGGTCGATTCCCGAGATCAATTATTGGCGGGTGGGTCTCGTGCGGCGCACTCGACACCTTGTCGGGGGACGATGTTGGCTATCTCGCGGCCATAGCCGAGGAATTTTCGCCGTTTTGAAAGCATCGAATCCTAAGCTTGATCTTCGCAGCCCCGAAAAAAGCCTGCTTCCAACTAAGCTTCTTCGCGAAGCCTGACGACACGGAATCCGAATAAGGAGGAAGCCGCTCCTAAAAACCGCGCGGACCGCGCCGGGAAAGGATTCGGTGCGAGGAAAGCTGCAGAAGGCCACCTAGCGAAACGACTACCTGATCAAGACGATACGCGCAGCGTCCCGCCTGTCGAAATCCGAGTTATGACGGAAATTTCAAAAGCGATTGCTCTGATTGGATCCGACCAATGCCTTGCATCGAAGATGGATTTTAGGACGTTGAACCGTCTCGGCAATCCAAGAAATGAGATAGCTTCCCTTGGAAAGGATTTACAAGCTCCCCGGGAGAGCGAATGCCGGTTCCAGCGGCCGAATTGACCAAATCGGCGTGAATTAAAATCAATCTTAGATTTAGAGACCACTACGCCGAACAAGGCGGAAATCGCCGTTCTAGTCGATTCCGTTGGCCCGAGCTTGGCTACTCCTATGCCCGCCTAATCAACGACCAAGAGTACAGCGCAATGCCGCGGGCGACAGCATGGCCGTCTACCCTTAATTTTGTAATTTTGCAGACTCCATCGCAAATCGTGGTTGTCGGTGGTTACAAAAAATCGCGAAACTTTGCAGACGAGCTGCAAAGTGCAGCGGCGCAATGCCGCGCCCTGTTCTCGCAGCGATGTCGGCTCCAGCGTCCAAGCGACGAGAAATCGCGCCGGGTTCGCCTGCCGCTGCGACGACGCAGTGAAGAGGCGTCCATTCAAATCCGTCCTTCCGTTGTCCGGACTCCGCCTTCACCAGCATCTCAACCAAGTCCCCCTTACCGTGCACGGCGGCATGATGCAGCGGAGTCCAGCCGTCCGGATCGAGCTCGTCGGGGCGGGTTCCGGTCGCAAGCCGCTCCGCGAAATCCTCGCGAGTCGTATGCTCGAAGAATTCCAAGCTGTTCCATCGCGCAGTCTCGGCGGGAACATCCTGAGTTCCGTTATCTGTCGGCGGTTACTTGAAAACGCGGGAAATCGCCAAAGTGCCGCACTTATGCAAAGCCGTCGATATCGTCGGCTTTATGTTGCCGTGAATCTCGCGCTTCAGGATTGCCTGCACCTTTTGGTGCTCCCGTTTTTCTCAATCCAGTGCCAGCCAAAATACGCAATTCATTCACTCGATTGGCCTGCTCCGCGCAATTTCAGCAGAAGTTTTGAGTGGAATAGATTTTGCCGTCCTTTGCGATAGCTACTCCCATGCCTGCACTATCGTACGATGAATTAAGAATATTTTCCTTGTGTTCCTTGCTGTTGATCCAGCCAGACACAATTCTTCGTGCAAGTTTTTCCAGCGTTAGCCAGTTGTACGATACAATTCTGCCATTTAGCGTTTTGTATGAATCGAACAGCCAAGCCTGATGAATATTTTCGCCAATCCCAAAAATATATTGGGATTTCGATCCCTTTCGGCAGCTGTATCCCTTCAGATTTCCTCGTTCCGTGGGACTGCGTCCTTCGGGACTTATATGCGCGAAGAAGGCGCGTTTCGCCATGTCTTTGCTATGGGCGCGGGCTATCTGTCTAAGTTGCCTTTCGTGTTCTAGCGCGGGCAATCCACGTCTGACACGTTCGGCATTGACAAGCTCGTGCAATCGGCTCTCCAATTGACTAGCATTTATGGTCGGCTTGTTCTTCGAACGATAGTCTTGGGCTCGCGCGTCGTCGTTCGGCGCGAGCAGGGATACCAGGATCGCGAGCAGGAATGTCGCGGCCAATCGGGCAGAACGGTAAACTCGGCGCTCGGAAACGAATTCAAAGCCGAAAAGCAGTCGCCGCCGCCATCCGACGATGCCGCCCTCATTCATCCTCTCATTCTTTGAATTCATTTTTGGTCGAACACCTCCCGATTTGCTTGTTGCGCCGTGAGCACCCGGACTATCCTTTTCCATCGACCGGCGCAGGCAATGACCGGGCCAGTTCGGGATTCATGCAAAGAGCATCAAGATTACACGAAACAACGAATGCGCGCGATGCATTACGGCTGTGATCTTCAGGCGCCGATCGCTCCCAAGCTTTTGTACGCTGCGCAAAGAAAGGCGAGCAAGGCAACGATCAAGGAACTGACAAGAAGCGTTCGGCGCCTGTGCTCGAGTTTCGAGACCCTCGTCGCAGTGAGCCCCGTCCCGAAGCGCATCCCTTATGATATCTCGAAAACTCGTTTCAATCCACCAGCGCTGGGCGTAGCATCGAATTCGTGCGCGTCCTCGGGATCTCAATGCAACGTACCTGACGCACTCGTTTTTATTTTCCTTTTCCATTTTCTTTGGGTTTGCACTGTATTGACGCCGCACCAGAGGAATTTCAGTCCCTGCCAGAGCTTCCGGGTGCCCGGAAGCGGCTGGCGCTTCGAGGCGCGGAACCCCGCCAGCTCGGCCGTGTGGACAACGAAGGTCCGGATGTCCATGTCCGGGGACCCGCGCGGGACCTTGAAGCCGCGATCCTCGGCGAGGAATCAGACCGTTCAGATGTCGTCCTGCGCGACGTGGAGCCGCCCCGGGGCATCCGGCCTCCCGCAACACCAGCATGTCGCGAGCCGGTCGATGGTCACGTCGGCCGGCGCGGTGGGCGGCATGGCCGGGAACGCGGCTCCGAAGGCGGCCAGGATCCTAGCGTCGACCCTGTCGGTCTTCGCCAGCTCGCCGCCGGCCTTGGCGAAGTCCCGGGACTGGCGGGGTTGACCACGCAAACGGCAAATCCCCCGTCATGCAGCGACTGAAGGAGGGCTCTGTGCAATCGTCCCGTCGCCTCGATGACGACCCTTTCCGCCCCGCCGCCTTTCAGGATGCCGGCGATCTTGCGGAATCCGAAAGCGTCGTTGGTGGCGGTCTCATCCTTGCCGTTCAGGTGAATGTTGAGCGACTTCTTGCTCACGTCAATTCCGGCGACTACAATGGTCATGTTCTCCCGCTCCTATCCTCGCGCTGATTCGGTTCTTGAACCCAGCATCCATCCAGGACCCGGGAGACGAACGGGAGGGCGGGCCGACCATGCTGAACCAAGGATCCTGCGATCCAAGGTGACTTCGGTCCGACCCGTCCTGCGGGGCCAAGCCCCGCTCCGCCGTCGTCAGGCCTGGCGACGGCGGTCCCGACACAGGAATGA
>Ga0209543_1001349_pt1 | contig 22664 bp, 17 predicted proteins | sample MesohylFT_FD_187296 | JGI IMG/M metagenome (GOLD analysis project Ga0209543, IMG submission 187296) | Host-associated microbial community of the marine sponge Aplysina aerophoba from Gulf of Piran - sponge mesohyl, lysed by freeze-thaw... | ecosystem: Host-associated > Porifera > Sponge >...
ACGATGAGACCCTGTTCGAAGACGCCGTTGAGCCGGCACCGGGCATCTTCTGCGCCAATCCGGTAGCCACCTACCTCGATCTGTGGAACGGCAACGATCGGGACCGCGAGGCCGCCGACCATTTGGCCGCGAAGTGCTTTCCATGGTTGTGAGGGAGCCCCAGGCCGCCGGCGACTACGATGACCGGACGACAGCGGCGGTCAAGTCGGTACTCATCGAGATCGGCCAGATCCTCGGCAGCTTTGAAGGCAAGTTTGCGATCATCGGCGGCGCCGTTCCCTGGCTGCTGCTGGGCGAAGCCGAAATGCGGCACGTCGGCACCGCCGACGTGGACCTCGGCCTCGATCCGGCCGCCTTGGGCGACGGTGAATACGCTCGGCTCGTCGAAGCCCTGGTCGAACACGGCTACCTTCAGCGAGACAATTTGCGGCGCTTCCAACTCGTGCGCACTGTCCCCGCCGACGACGACGGGCCCGACATCGACGTCGTCGTCGATTTCCTGATGCCGAGAGACGCCGAGATCACACGGAATACACCGCCGCTTATCAGCCAGTTTGCCGTCCAGCGTGCAGACGGCGCCGATCTGGCACTCCGGTTCTATCAAATGGTGGCCATCGAGGGGCACATGCCCGACGGTGACCGCAACCGGGTGAGCATCGCGGTGGCGTCGATTCCGGCCCTTTTGGCCATGAAGGGTTACGCAATCGCCAACCGTCTGAAACGCAAGGATGCCTACGACATCTACTACTCCGTGAGGAACTTCCCGGACGGAATCGACGCCCTCGTCGAGGCAACCCGGCCGCTCCTCGACGTCGAATCGGCCCTCCAAGGCTACAGCTCGATTTCTGCCAAGTTTCGGAATGTCGAAGACTTCGGACCGGCGAGCGTGAGAAGGTTCGTCGAAGGCTCCGACCTGCTTGGCGACCGTACGGCTGACCAATGGCAGCAGGACGCCTTCGGACAGGTCGACGCCTGGCTCAGGGGCCTTGGCCTGAGGTCGCCATGACCGGAACCTCGAAGACCAGGATCCGTACCATGGGTATAGGAGCAAGCCGGCGTGCCCCCTTCAGTTGAACAACACAAACCGCTTCGCGCACACGGTGCGCGGTCCGGCCGAGCACGATGACGCCGGGTGCGTTCATCGCCAAGTGGCGCGCGTCTGAGTTGAAGGAAAGCTCGGCCTCGCAGGAACACTTCATCGACCTGTGCCGTCTGCTCGACGAACCGACACCGGCGGAGGCCGACCCGTCCGGCGAGTGGTATTGCTTCGAGCGCGGCGCCAGGAAGGACAGCGGCGGCGACGGCTGGGCCGACGTATGGAAGCGCCGTTGCTTCGCGTGGGAGTACAAGGGCCGCCGCGCCGACCTCGACGCGGCGTTCGATCAATTGCGGCAGTACGCACTCGCCCTAGAGAATCCGCCGCTGCTGATTGTCTCCGACATGGTGCGGTTCCGCATCCGCACCAACTGGACGAACAGCGTGAGCGTGACGCACGAGTTCACGCTCGACGATCTCGCCGACGCCGCGACCCGCGACACGCTCAAGTGGGCGATGTCGGAGCCGGAACGGCTGCGTCCGGGCGAGACGCGGCAGGCGGTGACGGAGCGCGCGGCGGCGACCTTCGCGGAGCTTGCCCAAGGCTTGCGGGACCGGGGCCACGATCCGCAGACGGTGGCGCACTTCGTGAACCGGCTGGTGTTCTGCATGTTCGCGGAGGACGTGGGCCTTCTGCCCGGCAACATGTTCACCCGGATGCTGGAACGTACACGGGGCGACCCCGAGAAATTCGCCGACTACGCTTCGCGGCTGTTCGGTGCGATGGCCACGGGCGGCGATGTGGGGTTCGAGCCGGTGGCATGGTTCAACGGCGGCCTGTTCGACGACGACGCGGCCTTGCCGCTCGACCGGGAAGGAATCGAGACGGCGCTCAAGGCGGCATCGCTGGATTGGTCGGAGATCGATCCGTCGATCCTGGGGACACTGTTCGAGCGCGGTCTCGACCCGGACAAGCGCTCGCAGCTCGGAGCGCACTACACCGATCGGGACAAGATCATGCGGATCGTGGAGCCGGTGATCGTCCGCCCGCTGCTTGCCGAGTGGGAGACGGCGAAGGCCGGGATCGCGGCCACGGTCGAGCGCGCGGACGCGGCGGGCTCGCCTGCGGCGCAGACGCGGCTACGGCGACAGGCGGACCGGGCGCTTCGCGCCTTCCTCGAACGGCTGCGGAGATTTACTGTCCTCGATCCGGCCTGCGGGTCCGGCAATTTTCTCTATCTCGCGTTGCACGCGCTCAAGGACATCGAGCACCGGGTCCAGCTTGAAGCCGAGACGCTCGGCCTCGCGCGCGGGTTCCCGGCGGTCGGCCCGGCGAATGTGAAAGGCATTGAGGTCAACGCCTACGCCGCCGAGCTTGCCCGTGTGTCGGTATGGATCGGTGAAATCCAGTGGATGCGGCGCAACGGCTTCAGCAACTCGACCAATCCGATTCTTGACCCGCTGGACACGATCGAATGCCGGGACGCGATTCTCAAGCCAGACGGTGGGGAACCCGCTTGGCCGGAGGTCGATGCCGTAATCGGCAATCCGCCGTTTCTCGGAGGCAAACTGCTGATCGGCGGACTGGGGGAGGATTACGTCGCCCGGATGTTCGGCCTGTGGAGGGGCCGCGTACCGCCCGAGGCCGATCTCGTCTGCTACTGGTTCGTGAAGGCTGGCGAGCAAGTCGCATCGGGCAAAGCGACCCGCGTCGGACTCGTTGCGACCAACTCGATACGAGGCGGTGCGAACCGCCGGGCCTTGCGGGCCGCAACCCAAGGTCACCCGATCTTCGATGCCTGGTCGGATGAGCCATGGGTGATCGACGGCGCGGCGGTACGGGTCTCGCTGGTCTGCTTCTCCGGCACATGCGACGCGTACAGGCCGGAGACGCGCATGGATGGCGAGCCGGTGGACGAGGTCCATTCCGACCTCACGGCCAAGCGCGACGGGACCGGGATCGACCTTACAGTAGCGAAGCACATCCCGGCGAACGTCGGAGTTGCTTTCATGGGCGATACCAAGAGCGGAGCATTCGACGTTCCCGGTGACCAGGCCCGCGAATGGCTTCGCCTTCCGGCCAATCCGAATGGGCGGCACAACGCCGACGTTCTGAAACCCTGGGTCAACGGCATGGACCTGACCCGCCGCCCGGCGGGCAAGTGGATTGTGGATTTCGGGTGGGAGATCTCAGAGACCGAGGCCGCGCTCTACGAGGCCCCGTTCGGGCACGTCAAGGAACACGTCTGGCCCAAGCGGCGGAAGAACAGGGCCGCGTCTGTCAGACGACTTTGGTGGCGGCACGAGCGTCCGCGTCCGGAAATGTGGAAATCTCTGGACGGTTTGCCGCGTTTCATCGCGACCCCGACGGTTGCCAAGCACCGGCTCTTCGTCTGGCTCGATGCGGGGGTCTGTCCCGATCACCAGTTGATCGTCATCGCCCGCGACGACGATGTGACCTTCGGCATCCTGCACAGCCGGTTTCATGAGGCGTGGTCGCTGCGGCTGGGCACCAGCCTCGAAGACCGCCCGCGCTACACGCCGACCACGACCTTTGAGACCTTTCCCTTCCCAGACGGGCTCTCTCCTGACACCCATGCTACCGACTATGCGGACAATCCGCATGCATTCGCCATCGCCGAGGCCGCGCGGCGCCTGGTCGAGCTTCGCGACCGTTGGCTCCATCCTCCGGAATGGGTGGCGTGGGTGGATGAGCCAGTGCTTGGCTATCCGAAGCGCCCAGTCGCCTGCGACCAGGCGGCCGCGAAGGAACTCAAGAGTCGCACGCTGACCAGCCTCTACAACGCACGCCCGCAATGGCTCGTCGATGCGCACGCGGAACTCGACGCCGCCGTCGCGGCCGCTTATGGGTGGGATGCGGACATTTCCACCCATGATGCACTGGAAGCCCTCCTTGAAAGCAATCAAACGCAGCCGGCAACGAAGGGGAGACCAAGCCGGTGAGCTTGATCTTGGAATGGGTGTCCTCCAACCACAGCATCGTCACCGCTGCCGCGACTGTAATCGTGGCGGCGGCTGCAGCTATCACGGCGTGGCTGACTCGCAGTCTTGTTCGGGAGAATAAGTTACTGAGGATGGTGGGCGAGGACCCCAAGGTGATCGCGTATCTCGCGGGTGACACGAAGCATCCATCGTTACTTAACTTGATTCTGGAAAATGTGGGGCGTGGTCCTGCAAGGAATATCGAGTTCGGTTTCAATTTTGATGAACGATTCTACGGTAATGGCCGCGTCGCCCCGATGAATAGATCTGACAGAACACCATTTGGATTTCTGCCGCAGGGCGAACGCATCTCTATGTTTTTCGGTAGTGGAGTTGGGCTGCTGGGAGACGACAGGCTTCCACCCTTCCAGGCAAAGATCCAATGGCAAAATCTTGATGGAAAACAATTCGAAGAAGAATATGAAATGGATGTGCGTCAGTTTCTCGGAATCTATCCCCCAAGTGCGTCCGCTGACCACGAAATCGCCGAGTCTTTGAAGAAGATTGCCAAGCGTCTCGACAAATTCTCCTCTGCCGGAAGTTCGGGGCGCCTAAAGGTGGAAACGATGACGGCTTCGGAGGCACAGCAACAACGGTCCAAGCATTATACTGAGGCAACAACAAACCCTCACGGCCAGCCCGAGAGCTAACGAACTAACGGTCAGTGCTCACCATGAGCGAACCGGCCCTACTCGCGGGTTACCGCGATCGCCGCAAGGCTCTTACACCACGGCACGCAGCGTCTGACTGCACCGATATTCCCGGACAAGCCTTCCACTCACGGTCGCCGACCGGCCCCAAAGCGCCAGCACGATCCACAATATCCGCGGTCTAACGGCCCGGCTCGTCTCCTGGATCGCGTTCTCCATCCAACGGTGTATGCGTTACGGCAAGCTCTCTTGACCATGATCCTAAATTCGCCTTCGTCAACTGCGCTCTATCTAGATTTCGTCCAACAGCCTCCTGCTCACTAAGCATATCTACTATGTTTATCGCGTCTGATCCTGGTACGCCGCCCTCTGGACAGAATGGTAGTGCCACAAACTCTCCCATCTGGTGAAAAACCATGACAAAAAGCCATTCTTCCTTGTCAGTGGGAAACGGCCCACCAATAGTGCCTGCAAGAGAGCCTCTCGACTTGTCGGCTTCTTCTCCTACAGTACCCGAGATCGAGGAAGAACTGTTAAATCTCCTTGATACCCAACCGACCAAACAGCCTAACGGGATATCGCCTTCTGGTGCATTTATTGTCAGCTTATCGATTGGCTCTTCCGCTCCGCTCGTTAAGAAAACAGCTTTGTTATCCCACATGGGGACAATCCAAAATGGAATATTCTCGGTTCGGCACAAAAATACAACGGGTCTGTCTAACTTTTGAAATTCATCCGATTCAAGTCGCATCGTTCCAATGAAACCGTCCTTCAGAATTTTGCTCCCAGGATTCATTATTTGCTCACGCACTGGTTGAAGCCCGATGTTCTCGGCAAACTTGTACCCATTTTCACCCATCAGGGAAAATACCATCAGATAAGCAGACTTGATCATGCTAACGAATTCGTAGTCGTCTCGTTGCGGAATCCTGAAGCTCATCCCTTTGCTTGCATCCAGGCGATGCTTGGGAGGTAGGGGACCTAGCTCAATCGTGCCATTCCGAAACAAATGCTTGCGAGCCGGGAAAGGCGCGCTTGGATCATCCGGAATGAACCGACGTGACCTCTTGTGCCCAAACAAATCAACTACGATGGGGGCTCCTTTACCTTCCGCCCATTCGTGTCTCGCTTTCGCGGACTGATATGCATGCTGGTCTATAACGCTTCCATTGTTGTTGCATGTCTTACAAGTCAAGCAAATTGCAGTCCCGCCAAGAGATTTCGGCGGTGCATGTTCCAACGTTACATTTGTACCCGCCAACACATCGGACTTGTCAAAGTCAGAGAGACATAAGGGACATCTGTTATTGCCGGCATTAAACAGCCGTTGACGTAATCGCCGCTCTCGTCCGCGTCCACGGCTCGTTCTTGCCATCGTTGAAAATGCTCCTCGTCCGCATAAGGTTCTTAACCCGGATATCGCGAGGACGGCTGCAGCCATGGGCCTCGTCCACGTCGCCCAGCCCTTGGCCTACGGCCTGAATTTGCGTCCATTCCGTCGATCTCATGCGGCCACATATACCTCGCCGTCCACGATTCCTCCATCCCAATGCCCGCCCATGGGTTGTCCTCTGGCAAACCCGGTCTACGCACACGACTGGAATGACCGCGGCAAAGCCAGATTGGGCTCCAGGTCAGCCGCCGCGAGGTGCCGACCCTTCCCCCGTCGCGGAACGCTCAGTGCGTTCAAAGCTACTTCCGGAACCTTCCCCTTTCGACCCGGTGGACATCACCCGCCTGGCGCTCCCCGAGCTACCGATCATTCATGAATGATCGGCTTTCCCGTTCCGGTGGCCCCGATGTAGCAACGCCAATCAGGGGCGATCATGCGCGCTTGATGGCCGTAGTGCTCGCTGAAGAAATGCGGATCGTCGCCTAAGACTGCCAGTTGTCCGGCAAACTCGCGAACAAAATTACGTTCGATCGCCGTCACCGCACTGACGAACATCGCCGTGTCCGACGAACAAGACGTGCCTCGAATCACCGCCAGCCATTGCGCTGGATAGTATCTTGCAACCATGCCCACGATGTAGCTCATCAAGTAGAGCTTCAACAGCTCGCTCCACTTGTCCCCGTTGGGCATCGCTTCGCATACCGACATCTCCCCCCAGTCCTCATAATGAAACACAGGGAGCAAGTCGGGTTCACCGTTACGATCATGATCCCCTCGGGGAAATACCGCGCCAGACGGTTTCGCATCGGACCCCAATAATGGCAAGCTTGCCCGTTTAGCGTGTTCGATCAGCCAACATTCCCCCTGCCGTTCGGCAATGTCTACATTTACATGCACTCCGCTTGGCCCCCTCCCGGGATTCATCCATACAGTAGCGCGAAGCAGGGAGCGTCTTCGCCGCGTCGCCGACCCATACAGTCCTCCGGTATAGCGGGACCTCGACACCAGGTCGGCAAAGGTCACGATTGACCCGTCGTCGATAAACCCGATCTCTCCCAGCCGGTGCGTATACGGCGCGGTGTCGCGTCGATCGTGTCGACCGTAGAGCACAGTCTCAATGTGCCCGTGCCATACCGTCTCTACGACATGTCGAAAGGTGCCCTTGGTGGCCCTGACAGCAAGTTTCAGCAAGTCTCCGCCGGTATCGTAAAGAACATTTCGCCATCCGACTGGCGTTAGTCCGTGACTCGAAGGCCACAGCCTTTGAGTCAGTCGGGCGTCCCGCGTGAGCGCCAATCCAGCCAGCAGCGCAGAGGCCCCGTAGTACAGCAACACCGGCTTTACCCCGAGAGGTGCCAATTCCGCGCTTTCGAAGTACATCCTGCCCTGACTAAAGGCGCTCGCGATCTGCGCAATCTTGTCTTCGTCTGGGTCCGCGGGACCATGCAGCTGGGTGTATATCTCCCGAATGTGCCCGTGCGTCTCAAACGGACTCACGTAGTCCCAATGTTCCTGAGGCGAACTCCGCATGCCGATCCAAGCCATCCTCGCTTCTCCCAGATCCAGTCGACTATCGGAAACAAACGACTCGGGGGTTGCGTGGGCCCGCAATTCCAAAGGCCCGACATTTAGTAAAGATTCCGGTCGGAACCGTCTCAATTCTCAGATTCATACTGTCGCCATTAACGGCAGACCCGACCTTCTCGCTCTTCGTGCGCCGTCGCACATGACCGTCACGCCCGTTGTCACACGCTAGAGAGATACTCGTCCGCCTGTCCCCTTCGCCGTGTCTCCACTTCTTGTCCACGCAGCCGGACATGCCTCCCTGTTCCCCGATGTACTAGGCAGGATGCTACGTGTCGAGCATGTCCCATTCATCGCCAAGCACCCAACGAATTGCCGACAGCTTCCCGTTAATCATTCCCCACTCGAAATCGTCCCAAGGACCCAGGAGCTCACCGCCGACCTCGTCTTCCGTCTTCCTTGCTGCCTTCAGCGCTATCTCCCAGACCGAATCGATGATGACTTCGGGATGGTACCCATCAAGTTTCTTGAAAGCCTCGCTGGTGACAAGCCGTACATCACCGCTCTCTACTTGGAACCGAAGGTTCATATGCCGATTGTACCAAACCTGCCTGAACAACAGATGCTCGGCATCGATAAGTTCGGATAGTCGGCGTGGTTCCGGATCGTAGGTCCGTTCCCACTCGTACTCCGCCAGCATCTCGTCATCAATGCGCTTGATGACATCAACGATCGATATCGCATAATGCCGCTTCGCGGATGCGAATACCGCCTGAAGGTCGGCGTGCGGAACACGCTGGTCACCATCTTGCTGCGAGAAATCCCGCGTATTGTGGGTTACAAAGAAGAATTCTCCACCTTCGTCTTTTTCGGCGTCTGCGGCCTCGACAAAGGCTTCCAGAAGGAGCCCGTCTCCTACCGAATTCCTGGATCGGTGGAATGGGGCCCGCTTCGACAACGCGCGTTCGATGACCTTGCCTTTCACTACTTCGCTTGCCGCAATCGACGGGCACGACGCCATGACGCTCCCTATCGTCTCGAGGGTGCGTTTAGACGCCTCTCCCTTCATTGCAATCTTGTGCTCGATTTCGCTGAGCTCCCTGAGAGTGGTCGCGCGTCTCTCCTCCTCGCCGAACTCGGCGACGGCCTCTCGCACCCGCTTGATATGCGACGAGAAGCTGCGCCGGCTCTGCTCGATCACCCTATCCCTGTTGCGTGCGAATTCATCCAAAACGATTGTCGGCATGATCAACTCGACGGTGCCCGCGTTGATCAAGTTCTCAAGTGCCGTGAGCACCGCGGATAGTCTGTAATCCTTGCGAGGTCCAGCCAGACGCTTGTGTCGATGAGCAGTTTGTCGGACATCCTCGGTTACCTCCTGCCCCACACGGCGCCTTCGCCGACCCGCTTGCCCGAGCGGGGTGAGGTCGACGAAGCCGGCCAGCATGTCCGATCGGGGCGACACCTTCGCCCATACAACCTGCCGCCAATCCAGCGCGATGAAATTCGCGTGTTCCTAGAATGCAAAGTCCGAGCGGTTTCCCTCCCGCACCTCGAACCCCTCCGTGAACGGTCCGACGTGACCCTAATTTCACTCTCCTTCGATGGACCCGCGCATATAGGCATCGAAGCTTGCGAGATCTTCGTCGCTCGGCACATGGCGTTCAACCAACACCCTGATGCCATCGGCGATGTCCCGACGATTGATCGGTCCGACACTGTAAACGCCGTCTTCCACGTCGTAGTCGAGCGCCCCACACCAGAGATTGATTCGACCATATCCAGGCTGCACCGCCACAGCATTCCTTTTCCTTCTCACCTCGTGCTTCGCCAGGGAAACCCGAACCGCCTCCAAGTGGGCATACAAGAAATACGTCCGCTTCAAGTCTTGCCCTATTGCTTCCATTCGCCCCGGGTTCTCAATTGCGCTCCTGATCTGGGACGCTCGCACCTCCCGCGCAAAATGCAGATAACCCAAATCCCTCTCCAACTCGGACAGCTTCCGTTCCAAGCCTCCGGACTCGCTCCATTTGATCATGTCCCGACAGCGTTGCCGCCAGGTCCTCATCAGTTCGTAAGCCGCAAACAGCCACATTTGCGATTGCGCTGACAGGAAGGCCGCTTCCGGGAGCGGCGTTCCGTCCTGCCGAACCAATGCCTCCAGCAATCCCTGCTCCAGACCGGTCAGCCATTCATCGATCATCCCGAGATTGAACGCCTGCATGCGCAAGAAGGGATCGTCGCCGAGGAGATTGAGATCCGAGAGCGCCCGACGAAGCTGCGTCGGGTCCAGAGAGGATGCCGGCGCGTAGGGCGGCCGATCCTCGTGCATCTCCTCCGGTCCCGGTACGATCGGCTCTTCGTCCTGCCGACCATCCTTCACCGGGACGCCTCCTCGGTACGTTCGACCCGATGCGGACGGTCGGACCATTGTCCGATCTCTACGATATCGCTGCTCATGCCGACGGTATGTCCTCCTACAGGTTTGCTACCTCGGTCTCGCGCAGGTTCAGGAAGCAAACCAGACGATGATCGCGAATGACGAAGTTGGACAGGTCATCCCTCTCCTGCTCTCTGAGAAGGAACGCAGACACGGTCCTCCGTCGGCGTTGGCGATAGTTTCCACTCTGCAGTTGGGCAGCATCCCGCCACTCGTCCCGGCACAGCCCTCTCGTGCCCTTGCTCCATTCCCTCACGGCCATCGTAATGCGGTAATAGCTCTCGGGCCGCCGCTCTCCCCCATCCCGCCCCCGACGACCAAATCGCCCGGTTCAGATATACGACTAACGTATCGTTTCCGATGCAAGCGTCCTTAAACCTGACCGGTGCGAAAAGGATTTTCCGTGGCCAGCGGACATACCCCGTGGTTCCGCTCAATTTTCCGAAGAGCCCGCTATATGTCGCCCTCGGGCAACCCGAAATGGTGAGTGGCTCTCCCCTCTTCTCCGGATGGAAACTGTAATGCTCCGCCACCGGCCGAAGCGTCGAGACCGTCCGACCGTGCGTGCCGGGCGCCGCTTCGCCCCTGTCCCGCCTGACATGCAAATCCTCATGATCCCCCGCCTCCACCGGCTGCCCGGCCCTCCGGCGCTGCCGGCGAAGTGCGGGCAAGCGAAGAGCCGACGGCCCCTCCCCAGCCGTCGAATGGTTCCTGACCGCGACCCGGACGTTCCTGCTCGCGGTGGGCCTTTCATTTCCATCCGCATCGCAATCCCGGGCATGGCGTTCGATCGCCCTGAAATGCGGAGACACCCTGAAGCGGCCCGCACCGCATGCCACCGCCGCCATGGCGGCACCGCACGCCCGGCACTGCCAGGGTCCCACGGCGTTTCCGACTCCCCGTCGCAACGCTGCCGCCTGCATGACCCTTCCCGTTGTCGTGTTTCTCGCCGCGTCCGCCATGCACCATCCGCCCTCAGTGCCGTTTCAACCTGTCTTGCGTCGCCCGCGAACCCGGCCGACGGGCCATTTTGTTCCCCTGCCGCAACAGCCGCCGTTTCAGTTCCGCCGAAAGCACCAGCTCCCCATCGTCCACCTTCTTCAGGCAATGGCGAAGGATTTCCGCGAGGTCGTACTGCGCTGAAGCGACGGTGTGATTCTGGTGCAACTCCAGTACCGCCGGTCCGTGGCAATCGCGCAATTTGGCCCCGCTGCCGCATGGGCAATCGTGATGCCCCCGGTATCCGTGTTGCACGAGGTACAGTGCGACCTTGAGCGCCTGGACCTCGCCCGGCAGGCCAAGCCAGTCGATGTAGAAGCGGGCGATCCCCTCTCCGCCATGCTCCCGCTCGCCGAAGGGGTGAACGCCGTGCCGTTCCCAATAGCAATAGCCGTAGCAGTACGGAATCACGAGGTTGGTTACGAACCCTCGCAAACACGGGTCCCGCCCGAAGCGCAGCCGCTCCTCCACCGGAACCGCCAGGCATAGTTTTCCGTTCGTGAAGACGTGATCGTAGGCCTCGCAAATCCTGCCGCCGGTCTCGCGCACCCAAGGCAGCGTCTTCGGGTAGGCTGCAGGAACGATCAGGTCGATCTCGAAAGCATCCGCTATCGTCTCGTGACCGTCGCTCGACGCCTCAAACGGCAGCGGGCCCGACACGACCAGACCATCCTCCCTTTCCCGGAGGCGCGTCAGGCCCTCATACTCCCTCCGCAATTCTGCGATCTCCGCCACCAGGTCTTCCCGCACTCAGGGCCTCCAGGGCCTCGCCGCTCCGCCGATATGCACCCGTGCCGGCGCCGCGGCGGCCTCGGTTAGCGTGACCAGGCCAAGATGCGCCGTCACCGCGGCGGCACCGAGCGCCGCTCTTAGCCGGTTCCTTGCCGTCCCGAGCCGGTTCTCTTCGAGAATGTCGACAAGGTCTTCCTGGAGTGCGTCGACCCACTGGAAGAACGCCCGGGCCCGCGCATGATTGTCCTCATGCCATCGATCGGCAAAGTTCTCCGCGGGATTGACCGGATTACCGATGTACCACTTCCCGTCCCGCGTACGCTGTATGAGCCCCAAGGAAGCAAGCGCCACCTCGATCGAGCGATTCTCCACCAACCCCGCATGTCCGTGCAGCTTCGAGACGATTGCCGTCAGAGCCGAATACACATCTGGCTCGGTCCCGTACAGATGCGCCGCCAGGGTGGTCACGATCATCGAGATCGGCGCGTAGTCGGCGCCCGTCCCACCGTTAAACATCACATCCCGGTGTCGCTTCATGATCTGGATCGACCGCTGCAGTGGCGTGCGGACCAGCTGATCGGGAACGTCGTCCACCGACGCATAGATCGTCGTCGCCCGTGCCCTGATCGAGCGCTTCTGCTCCGCCAGCACCCGTATGAAGGCCGCCCGGTTCTTTTCGTCGAACCAATCGCCATAACCTTTCGGGTTGCTGGCTGACCAGTCGTAGAAGGCGCCCTGCCGGTTGGTGATGGCGATGGACTTGTCGAAGGCGTGTTGGGAATCGGGAACCGACGGAAGGACATCCAGGTGAAACCCGATGCCGTCCTGCTCGGCATACTCAAGCGTCCAGCACCGCTTCCCTTCGTCATCGAGCATCCTGCGGTACCGGTCGTGCTCGCGCAGTCGGTCGCCCACCATCCACTTCACCGCGCGCGCATCCGTCCGATCCTTCGCGATCGGCAATTCGCACACGAGGTCTATGTCGTAATCCGCCTCCTTGCCGCCCCGTATAGGCCGTACGACGGTCCCTAGTCGGAACGATCCCTGCGGATAGATGTCCGGCGCGTCAGCGCAACCCGGATACTCTCCGTCCTCAAGCCAGTGCCCGACCGCTTTGTACCTGTCGACCGCCTGCTGGTACTTGCCGGGTGCGATGTCGATGTCTTCGGCGACCTTCTCCAGGAAGCTCGCGTACGCGTTTTTGTCAATCGTCATGACAATCCTCATTCAAGTGGTAGACGGGCGTGAATTCCTCGACCGGACGATCGAAGAACACGGATTTCAGGACCGGCAGCCGGTCCCGGCCTTTCGAGTGTCCAAGGCCCTTGAGGTCACGGATCGTTCGGGTGTCATCCATGGGGTAGGCGTTGTACGGAACCGCATGGTTGACCCGGTACACGGCATCCCGGTCGTGCTCGTGTCCTGTCAGCAGCTTTGCCATCCCCATCGCGCCGTGCGACTGACCGTCCATGAACAGCTTCAGGGCCTTGGCCCCGAGAGTGCCGAGGCCCGCCCATTTCGGGACCGTGTAGGTCTCCTCCAGGCACCCGAGGCTCAGTATGTGCAGGTTCTCCCGAGGCCAGCCGAGCACACCTATGGCCTCGACTACCGCGATGGCGACCGGGTTGTTCGCCCACACTCCCCCGTCGAGCAGGCCGACATCGTGTTGCGTGATGTGCTGGCGGAAATAGGTGGGCGCGGCCGCGGTCGCCAGCGCCGCGTCCACGGCAAGCGACCGGTAGTCCGTCCGGAGCCGCTGATGATGCGCCGTCTTGTAGATGTAGACGGATTGCGCAACCGGATTCCATGCGGGAACCACCAGACGGGTCCGGGCATGGCCAATCCGTCGATCGCCCAAGACATCCTGGAGCGCGTCCCGCAAAGCCTCCGAGCCATACTTGTTTCGGTAGAGCCAGCGAATTCCGCGCAGCCTCCTGCCCACGAAGTTCCCGAGAGCGTTCCGGTCCTGGCCGAAGATTTCCGGCCCCTTTTCTTCGTAGAGACCCAGTATCTCCGAGGCAGGATGCCCCAGCGCCAGGGCGATGCCGATTATTCCCCCCGTCGAGGTGCCGGCAATCAGGTCGAAATACGATCCGATCGGATGATCGAGGTGCTGTTCCAGTTCCGCCAGGAAGGCCGCCGGAAACGTGCCGAGAATGCCGCCCCCGTCAATACACAGGAGGCGGCGCTTCCTTTGCCCCGGCCGTTCGTCCTCACCCACCAATGGCGCCTCCTCGTCTTTGCACCAGCCGGTTCCGCCCTGGGCCGCAGAGGCCACCGCACCGATATGCCAGCACAGCATGTATTTGGGCCGGCGCTGCATATTGTCAGGTACGATTATCAATCTGTCAATGGAAGCTTTTGACATTATATGTTCGATATTGGAATATGCGCCCGATGCCGCAGCAGCGGCATTCCAAGAGGGAGGAGCAGAAACCATGAATGCGAAAGATCTGGGACGACGATTGCGCTCGGCGCGCGAGGCACGCGGCCTCAGCCAGCAAGCCGTAGCCCATGCCTTGAGCCTTCCCCGAACCGCTGTCACGCAACTCGAGGCCGGCAGCCGATCGGTATCGACCCTCGAACTGACCCGACTCTCCGAACTCTACCTGCACCCTGTCGCCGACCTCCTGCATGAGGGGCCCAGGGACGAAGACAGGGATGTCCTCGTGGCCCTGCACCGCGTCGCCCCGGGCCTGGAGGAGGACCCCGTCACGCGCGAGCAGGTCGCCCGGTGCGTGCACCTTTGCCGGGAAGGCGTTTCCCTCGAACGTCTGTTGGACGCGGAGCCCCGTTCTGGCCCGCCCAGCTACGAGATGCGGCTTCCCCGCTCACCCGGTGAGGCCGTGGCCCAAGGACAAGAGGCGGCCGAACAGGAGCGCCGCAGACTCGGAATCGCCGACGCGCCTATCGCCGACGTTTCCGAGCTCATTGCTTCCCAAGGCGTCTGGGCATCCGGCGTCACGCTTCCCGACGGCATGTCAGGCCTCTTCCTGCGCCACCCCAGCATCGGGCTGGCAATTCTCGTGAATTCGTCACACGCGAAGGGACGAAAGCGCTTTTCCTACGCGCACGAATACGCGCACGCCCTGCTGGATCGTAACGGCAAGATCACGATCTCCAGCACCGACAACTCGTCCGAAATGGTCGAAAAGCGCGCGAACGCGTTCGCCGCCGCCTTTCTCATGCCGAGAGGTGGAATCCGTGCTTCCCTGCGGAACCTCGACAAAGGGCTGCCGAGCCGCCAAGACCACGCCATCTTCGATGCGGCCAGCGGAGGCCATATCGAAGCGGCACAGCGCACGCCAGCCCGCTCGCAGCGCATCACCTACAAGGACAACGCCATGCTTGCCCACCACTTCGGTGTGAGCTACCAGGCGGCCGTCTATCGACTGAAGAGCCTTCGGTACATTTCCGCGAGCGAGTCTGGCGAGCTCCTCGACCGCGAGCGCTTCGGCCGCAAGTACCTCAAGGCGCTCAGCATGTTCGGCGACGTTGGCGAGCGCGAAAAGCAACGCTACTGGGACCGGGAACTCCGTAATGAAATCGCGCATCTCGCCATCGAGGCCTACCGCCGCGAGGAAATTTCCCGTGGCCGGGTGCTGGAACTGAGCAAGACCCTCCGGATCTCCGGCGACACGCTGCTCAACCTAGCTGAAGCGGCGCGCGGCGAATGACACAGGTCGTGGGAGAACACCAACCGGCGATCATCGTCACCGATGCATCCGTTCTCATCAATTTTCTGCGCATCGACCGGACCGACCTGCTCGCCGGCCACTCCCACGCATTCCTTGCCACCGACCATGTCGCCGCGGAAATCACGGACCGCTATCCCGATCAGCAACAACGCTTCGCCGCCGCTCTTGCAGCCGGCGCAATCTCGGAAACCCGCGTTACCACGCCGGAGGAGATACGGCTCTTCGGATCCATGTTCGCCGCCGGGCGGCTCGGCGCCGGCGAATGCTCCGCCATCGCCCTCGCCATCCACCGCCGCTACATCCTCGCCATAGACGACCGCCTTGCCACCACACATGCCCGTCGTGCCGACGCAACCCTTCGCATCCTCGCGACACAGGACCTGGTCGTCTCGATGATTCGCGAGGGCTTGCTCGACGTCGCCGAGGCCGACCGCATCAAGCAGGAATGGGCAACGCGTCACCGATTTCGGCTCAATCTGGCCAGCTTCAGAGACCTGGTGGAGTAACTCTCAATGCTGACCGTCATCCAAGCGCAGACCTCGATCACGGTTCGTTCCTCCGGCCGTCGGCAGCCTATCTCCCGCTCAGGACGTCGAAGAAGCCGCTAAGCAATGAGCACACACAATTGGCGACACAGCTTCGCGTCCCGCGCGCTAGCCCTCGGAGAAACCCTGTCGGTGGTCGGCGAGCTGCGCGGACACACACTCGCCGCACCGCTGTCCGGACGGTTCTCTGCGATAACTTGCTGGGGGCGCTGCCGGCTCCGCGGAAGTCTCTCGGTGCTCGGCGGGCACTGCATACAGCCAGGGTGTGAAATGGGGCATCTGTATCGTGTCTGCCGATGTGCATGCTTCCGACGGATCAGCGCGACCTGGCAGAATTCTCATTCACACGCATGAGGACCTCTCCCATTGGTATCGAGATGACTAAGTTGCCACAATTGTCGTCTGACGCGACAGATCTGATCGTGACCGCTACGCATATCGTAGGTTTAGACGGCTCCCCCTGGAGCGCCTGGATGGTCGGAACCTATTCCGGCGAGGCAGCTAGACTGTACGAAAGGGCGGAAATCAAGGGCAGAGGAGTTGGAGAAGCCTGGTTCGGAAAGACCAAAGACCGAGAGGAAGCTACTGAGGTCGTTCGCTTGCTGGTGGGCAAAGGTTGCAGATTGGACGAAAAGTCCGACACCGCAGGCATCCACCTCTATTTCGTGCGAAGAGAGAAGAGGCCCGATCATTCAGGCGACCGATCACCCTACAGCTCCGTTGACCATGTGCGTGAGGCCGGGCGCTGGATCGCCGAGGACTATGCGCGGCACAAATCCGTGACCAAACGACGTGCCGATCGCGGCGAAAAGGCCGAGGAGTTGGTTCGAGTCGCGCTCCGTGCAGTTTTGCCCGAATGGATTGGCGTCGAGCACGGATTCGTCGTCGACAGCTACGGATTCACCAGCCAGCAACAAGACGTCGTGCTATTCGAGCGTATGCGAAGCCCCGTATTTCGGACGCTGACCGATGGCATCGGCCCCGGAAACTTCCCGTGTGAATACGTGATCGCCGCCGGCGAAGTGAAGGCTAGCACATACAGTGGCTGGGTCCGCGATGTATTTCAAAAGAGTGAATCCGCCAAGCGAATGCGGAGGGCAATCGGACATGAAGAATCACTAGGTACGACTTGGTTTCCTTGGCGCCACTATGGGGATCGCTCCAAGCCCGCGGAAGACCAAGTACGCGGTCCCATCTTCGATCAAGACAGAAATCCTAAAGACCGCATCATGACATTTGGTATCGCTTTGGAGTCGCAGAACAAGCCGCAGACCATCGCAAGACAGGTAGCCAACGAGATATCACAACAAGAACGCCCGTTGGGTCCAGATACGATCGTTGTTCTGCAACGCGGAGTGGTAGAAGGAAGGAGGCTCGTCAAAGAAAGTGACAAAGTGACGAAGATCGAAATTTTCGGCCTGCAAGATCAAGAGGCTACAATGACGAGCGTGCAGGAGTGGGACGAAAGCAGTCGACATTGGGATCCGTTCAGCTACCTGGTGACCAAAATAGTGGAGCACGCGTTGCACGGGCGGACTGCTTCAGAGGCTTCCCTCTTGAGATACATAAGCAGGATGGGATGGGCAATGTCTGGTTTTCGAGACGTCACTTTTCCGATTACTCGCCGGCGATAACGCCGATTCATCTTCCATTCGCCCCTGCTGATAGCAAACATTTACCCTCGCCGCGCTATCCGCATCGCCCTTTTGTGTCAAAACCGCCGAGCTCCGCCCAGACCTATACCTAACGTAACTTCAGCTCGCCCAATCGATGCTTTAACGGTCGCCAGTCGCCGCCAACCGCAAACTTCAGCAAATTCATCTTCATCTCTTCCAACATAGAACCCGCTTCGTCAGGGCGCATTTCCTCCGCCATGGCAAAGTACCTCTTTGCATTCTCTACCGCTTCCTCGAGCCTTGCCGACATCCAGGAACGGTAACCAATCAACGCCTTGTTTCCTCGAAGCAGCCAAGGTACCCAGTTGTATAGGTACCCGTCGATAATCCCCGCGTGTCCTGTCGCCCCCTGTTGGTACTCGACGAAAAGACGGCCCAACGTTTCATAGGCGTCGCTTAGACAGGGACGTGGTTCATTCGATCGACCGGTGCACAGATCACTTGACTCCCCTCACTTGTCCGCCCGACTAGCCCGCTCCAATAGGTGTCAGTGTTGCAGGCACCTTGAACCAGGCTCCCCCAAAACCGCCTCAACGCCTCGTTCTCGATGCCACATTGCCGTTTCCGTACAAACCCAACGTACTTCCCTAGGCGGGTCCCACTACTGCACTTGCTGCCGCCGTGCGGCGATCGCCTTGATTCAAATCTAAGATAAGAAATACGACTCTAATGGGCCCCATACCATTTGAATAAATGGCATAAAATCCGCGAGGTGCAGAACCGCTTGTGGCAAGGTCCACAACATCCACACACTTGAAACCCTCTGGTGGGTTGCTCTCCGCAACCAAGCGAAGACGGCGCACGGTTTCTGAAACATCCCGAAAAGTGTATGTAAGCAAGAAGTTTACGCTGCACGAGGAGTACCCAAATAGCTTGTGAAAATGAGCTCGGAGATTATCTTCCCTAATCGCATCTCTGCACACCACTGCTTCCACGGCAGACAGCGTCGTGCTCCCGCGGCGAAGAACCAGATCTGGTTTGCCAGGATTACCCCGAGCGCTCCAGCCCTCGCGGGAGTGATCTGCCACATGCCAATCCAGTAACTCCAACTGACCAGTCAGCAGTTCCCGGACAAGTGCGGTAATGTCATCCTCGTATGAATCGAGCGCCAGGTTTCGCATTGCCGGAACTAGGTTCTCTACACTTGACGTTGCTGAAACGATTAGATCAGTTACCAGTTTTGCGAACGGGTCACTCCACGGTCGTAATACCTGCGCCTGCTGAAGTGGATCCATTTGCTTCAAGCGAGTTAGCGCTTCTTTCGTGGCAGGGATTAACTGATCATCCGGTGTAACTCCCAAAACTTGAAATGTCCCAGACCCGCTTTCAATGTACGCTTTTGCCGCGCGCAAATGCCGTGTTTCCCCAAACGTTCGTGTCGCCTCATTTAGCATCACCACTGCTTCCGGCTGGCGGCCCAGTCGTGTCACCGCCACAGAATCAAACGCAATAGCCGTATCCCTAAGTTGTACTGACTCGATCGAGTTCAGAATTTCGTGCGCCTGTGCAGCCTTCCCAAGTGAAAGTAACAATAGTGCCCTATAGCACGCATAAACTTCGGCGTCTGCTTTGCTCAATCCGCGTATCTTTTGTAAATTGATCTCCCCGTCCGCCAATACATTCTCCGCTTCAACCGTTCGATGGTCGTCTAGTATTTCAAACAACCCGTCTTCGAGTACCCTTCCGATATGTGCTAGGAACAGATTGATAGCATACGCCGCGACATCGCTGCTTCGTCTGTGCAACCGCGAAAACAGCTCCACTGCTTGGCTGCGGTCGGCCGCCGGATTATTGAGAGCTGCCACCGCCTGATAGAACGCTAGCGTCTCCCGTGAAGTCTCCTGCTCCTGGGGAGATAGATCTTCAGGTAGTTCTGCCCCGTTGATTCCTCTCCAATCCTCCCTCAGCAACTTTGCACGAAGCGATTGCCGAAAGCGAACAGTCCTTCGCCCCGGTACCTTGCCCCAAGTACGCAGATCCATTTCGACCCGAAGATACTCCTCGGCAATCTCTCCGAGCCCCGCCGCCAGAAGAGCATCTATGCGCAATTGCACCTCATCGAGCGAATAGGTCGGCGCTGCATCGTCGGGCGCAATCTCGGTGATCCGATCTCTGATACGTTTTTGGATCGCAATTGGGCAATAAACAAGCAGCTCCGCAAGGACCGTTGGTTCATCGGTCTCTAGTATCGCGTCCGCTAGCCGATTCGCGTCTGATTCAGCGATCGCCGACAACGCTCCTCCCATATCTGCCGCAATCGTCCGATCCTGAGACTCAAAAAAGCTCCGTGATTCAAAATTTGGCGAAAACGCACCAACTCTGCCTGCCTCCAAGTCGGTTACTGCTCCCGTGCGAATAGCCGAGGTCAGAGCATCAAATATTGCTTCCGGCGCCTTCGTCGACAATCCGATGACCATTCGACACAATATCCTGATGTGAAGTCTAATGGCCTGACCAATCGCGCGCTCAAGAGTAAACTGGTTTTCCTCCGTGCAGGCGGATAGTCGCTCAATGATATTCACAGGCGACAAGATGTTATGGTAGACCTCCTCCGGCATTCGCTTAGCCAGCGTATGCAAAGCTACTGCCATGCGGGGCGTGACTCCGGCCGCCGACAACATTGCTTCGTCTTTAGCAAAGGAAGTTAGGTAACCCTGGGCCAAAGGCATTGGATCGATCTCGTCGGCGAGGCGACCGACAGAGATTGCATCCAAAGCGGCGTGGAAGTTAGCTGCCCCCAAACACATAGATTTCGTGTCTTCTAGCAATATTTCAATAATATTACCTATCGTTGATTGTGGCAGACGGACCAGCTCAGTTGAGAACCTCGCGAGCATTTCTTCAAAACTCGTCTTCCGGTCGCCGGTGTTTATTCGCACACTATCGTGTAACCAGCGAAGAAGAAGGGCGACTTCGCGAGTATGGATATTCTCTTTATTGAGATGATATTGGAGAACTGAAACAGCATCAGAAAATGCGATCAATCTGTTTGACTGATTATCCTTGTCAAGGAGCGCCCGATCCCAGGCACTTGTGGGCGCTTGCCATTGCGCAATTAACAAGCACGCTACTGCCGAAGTCGGCGGATGCAGAAGCAATTCCACTATGAGAGATGGATTGCGTTGCGCATGCATGAGAAGACTCAAGAAGACCGGCGCGCGATCCAGGGCTAAATCGGCGAGACGAAGAAACGTGGGATGCGGGGCACTAGAGTACTCGGTGTTCGTGATCTCTGCTTCTAACAGATAAATCAAATGGGCATATTCCTCGAGCTGAAGATATTTTTCGTCGACCAACCGTTCAATAGACGGATTTCGAAGCCAAAGAGCGCGTTCAATCAGACTAGCCGGAAGACTTGGAACATAATCGTCGGACGATGCGAGGTCGCGCCCGGTAGTTAGTGTCACGCGATTTATCAATTCGTTTCGAAAATCCTCAAACGTGCAAATTCCATTATCTTCGGCTAATGCATAAAAGATGGACTCACGAAAAGCAGTGCGGGCTGGTTCATTCCATGCTCTTGCGATCTCTATGTGGGGAGAGCCAAGTAGGTTCCACCGATCTACCCAGAGACGGAGGGCTTGGGAAGGTTCCGAAGTCATTGAGTACGAGCGATCCCAAAGGCGTGCAGCCACCCAGCTGGGAGTTTGACAATAAATGTCGTCTATTCTTAAGTCACCGGAATCGATTCTGTTGACTAGGTCAATAAGGAGTGTGTCCTTGGATACCTCCGGGCTCCAGACATTCGACGTGCAAAATCTCTGTTCGACCAGAGCAAGAAATGAAGGCATGAGTTCTGAAGAGCTATTCCGAGCGACAATTGCTACGTCAGTCGGTATTGATATTCTTCCCCAAATAACTTGAATCCAACCTTTATCTATTAGGTCATCAAAGTTAACTTCTGTAGAATCATGCCCTTGAGCTTCGCTGTAAATGGTATGAGCTTGTTCAAGCGTAGCGGCATATTCGACAGTCAGATTCAAGAGGAGCTGCAGGAATAGTTCATCTGTAACGTTAGTGGACCCCCTTTGCTCAGCCGGATGGACGTACGTTGCAGGAATACAACGATGGAATCTTTGCCTCAGTGTTCGGCGGGTCTCTGCGGGGACCGTCAGCAGACTAGAGAATTGGGTCATGGTCTCGGCAAGTTTGAAATGGGCAACACCAGCTGCCTTTGCTTCTCCCGGCGTCGCCCCGATAGCTCGCGGAGTGCCGGACATTGCATAGCAATCGGCTGAGTTCCACATGCGGGCGGGCTGAGTCCCCGCCAGAAGCGCCCGGTTGGCGTTGCAGCATTATGACCCGACACCTGCATTGACGGCGTCCTTGCGCGTCTTCCCTGCCTTGACCGCCTCTCCGGTCCTCGCGTTGCGTCCGGTAGTGGCCGGCCTGCTTCTGGTGTCCAGGGTCCCGAATCCCGCAATCCGCACTTCCTCTGCATTGGCAAGCGGGTCGCCGATGGCCCCGAACACACCCTCCACCGCCTCCTTGACAACCGCCTTGCTCAGGCCGCTTCGCGCTGCGAGCCGATCGGCCGTCTCCGCCTTCTTCATCCGTACTCCTCCCCCACGAACCTGTGCTGTCGCCTTCTCCGATTACCCGTAGGGCATAGCGCCGGTCAACGGCAGCGCCCCAGGACACTGCCCGTCGCCGGCAATTCCCGTTCCCGCACTGGCTGGCACGCCGCCCAGCTATTCGTCCAGCTTCGACCAGCGACAGCGTGCCGCCGCAATCGATTCGAGGGCACCCCCGCCCCGCCATCCCAAGTTGCTCGGCGACCATGAAGCACTCGTCAAACATCGGAGAGAACGCATTCACGGTCAGCAACCTTCGAGGTCCGCACTAGGCCCTGTACCCATAAAATAATTGTCTGTGAGAGCGAATCATGATTCAAGCTCCCAAATTGCGGGAGCCTGGCGATGAACCGTTACGATCTGACCGATTTCGAGTGGAGCGTGATCGAACCGTT
>Ga0209543_1001353_pt1 | contig 22584 bp, 17 predicted proteins | sample MesohylFT_FD_187296 | JGI IMG/M metagenome (GOLD analysis project Ga0209543, IMG submission 187296) | Host-associated microbial community of the marine sponge Aplysina aerophoba from Gulf of Piran - sponge mesohyl, lysed by freeze-thaw... | ecosystem: Host-associated > Porifera > Sponge >...
CATCCATGACCGCGCCGAACTACGAGCAGATCCTTGTCGAGGACCGGGGCCGCACCCGCATCCTCACCCTGAACCGGCCGGACAAGCTGAATGCCTGGACCCGGCAGATGAACTTCGAGTTGGTCGACGCGATCGAAGCCGCCAACGAGGACCCGGGGCTGGCGGCGATCGTCGTCACCGGCGCGGGACGCGGCTTCTGTGCCGGCGCCGACATCGGAGTGCAGTTCAAGACCCGGCTCGAGGGTGGCGAGGCCGCGGCGGAGGTCGACCGCACGCCGCCGCGTCCGTGGGTGGAGCTGGTGCGGGAGTCGAAGCCGATGATCGCCGCGATCAACGGCGTCGCCGTCGGCGTCGGCATCACGCTGGCTTTGCCCTTCGACGTGATCGTGCTCTCGGAACGGGCCCGCGTCGGCATGTTCTTCGTGCGAATGGGCCTGGTGCCGGAACTCTGTTCCTCCCACTTCCTGGTGCAGCGCGTCGGCTGGGCGAAGGCGAGCGAGATGTGCCTGAGCGGAAGTCTCTACGACGCCCCCGAGCTCGAGGCGATGGGCTTCGCGAACGCCGTCGTGCCGCACGACCAGACGCTGGATCGGGCGCTCGAACTCGCTGCGCGGATCGGCGAGAACGCGGACAGCTCGCTGCGCGCCGTCAAGCGGCTGCTGACGAAGAACGGCTCATCGCATGACCTCGACGCCGTCCATCGCCGTGAACTCGAGGAACTTCAGACGGCCTATCAGAGCGACGCTCACCGGGAAGCCGTCGCCGCCTTCATGAAGCGCTGACAGGGTGCGCCCGCGTCGGCGCTTCCGGGACCGGGTGCGCCGGCCGTGGCGCGGGCCTTCTGGCCCGCGTTTACGGCATCCGGCGCGAAGCGCCGGCTCTCATGGTCGTGCGTTCAGGGCCGCCGCACCGTCAGCCGGCAGAGCAGCGTGTTCTGCGTCTCGAGGTCGGCCGACCAGATCAGGCGGGCTCCGTCCCGCCACGAAATGTCGTCGTAGCCGCCTTTCGGCCTGACCGCCGCCGCGCTGTGTTCAACCGCCGACGGCCATTCGCTGTCATCGAATCCAGGCATGCGCCAGCCCTCGGGCTCGGGAATCGCTTCGAACCGGCAAGGGCCAACGCCAGGCGAAGGCTCGGCCTCGTCCTCGCAAGCGCGATCCAGCGGCGCCTCGTGGATCACCAGGCAGCGCCAGTCGGCGTTCGTCACCGCGACTGTCTCTCCCGTGGCCGTATCCGTGAACTGCGCGATGAGTCCGCCGTCGCCCATCTGCTGATTACGGCGGCCGATGTACTCCAGACCCGTGTCGTCCTGCTTGAAGTCCTTGGCGACGAAGTTCAGTTGCAAGGGATAGTCCGCGTTGAAGACGAACGCTTCCGCGTTGAACGACCGCTCCGTCGTGATCGGTGTCGAGTCCTCGATGATCAGGCGGTCGCCCAGGTAGAAGGCAAACCAGTTGTCGGCCCAGACCTCGCCCTTGATGGACGAGGTTTCCGGACCGGCGACGACCGTGGCCTCGGGCGCATCGCCGCCGCAACCGGCCAGCGGGGCCGTCAGCATCGTCAAGCCGAGCGACACGATCCCGGCCGCTCGTGAACCGGTTCGTGTACCCCTCATCGGGCGAAGGGTAGCGCGAACGCCATCAGCTCCGGCACGCCGTCCGTCTCGCGCCTGCCGGCGACCGTCAGCGCGATGTACTGCCGGCCCTCCCAGAGGTAGGTCATCGGCGTGCCGAGCCCGCGTGCCGGCAGTGGCACCTCGGCGATCACGTCGCCGGTGCGCTTGTCCCGGGCCACGAGCCGGTTGCCGCCGTCGTCGTCCGGGGCGTGCTGGCCGTGGATCAGCAGGGTCTTCGTCAGCAGCGGGCCGGTGTAGGTGTCGCCGCCGAGGGGTGGGAGATCGAGATCCTTCAGCCGTGGGTGGTTCCGCAGCGTGTCGTTGTTGCCGAGCGGCTTCATCCACACGTGTTCGCCGGACTTCAGGTCGATCGCCGTCATCCGGGTGTAGGGCGGCTTGAACAGAGGCAGGCCCTCCGGCATCTCGGGCCGCCTGCCGCGGCCGCCGTGGGTGTAGCGGAGCGTGCCGCCTTCCAGGGGATCGGGTGTGTAGAACGTGACCATGCTGAAGGCGTTCCGCGACGGGACGTAGAGCCAGCCGGTTTCCGGATCGACCGCGGCGCCGTACCAGTTCGCGCCGCCGCCGGCGGAAGGCCGGAAGATCGTGCCCTGCTTGCCGCCTCGTACCGGCAGGGACGGAGGCGTGTAGAGCGGGCCGATCTCGTAGTCGGCGATCACGTCGAGCGCCATCTGCCTGATCTCGGGTGTGAAGTCGGCCAGATCGTCTTCGGCGACGCCCTGGAACTCGAACGGTGCCGGCCTGGTCGGGAACGGCTGGGTGGGCGAGGCCGTGTCGCCGGGCATCGTCGCCGGGGGTACCGGAAGGTCCTCGATCTCCCATACCGGCTCGCCGGTGACGCGGTCGAACACGTAGAGGAAGCCCTGCTTGCTGACCTGGGCGACGATCTGTTGGGGATCGGCGCCGTCCCCACCCGGAAGGTCGATCAGCGTCGGCGCGGCCGGGAAGTCGTAGTCCCAGAGGCCGTGACGGACCGCCTGGAAGTGCCACAGCTTGTCGCCGGTCTCGACATCGACCGCGACCAGACTCTCGGAGTACAGGTTGTCGCCCGGCCGGTGGCCGCCGTAGAAGTCGTTCGTCGCCGTGCCGATGGGCAGGTAGACGATCCCGTGCTCGTTGTCGCCGGAGAGCATCGTCCAGACGTTCGCGTTGCCGGAGTAACGCCAGGACTCGTCTTCCCAGGTTTCGACGCCTTCGTCGCCCTCCTGCGGCACGGTGCGGAAGACCCAGCGCAGGTCGCCGGTGCGCGCGTCCCAGCCGCGCACCCAGCCCGGGATGGACTCCTTGGTGATCCGGCGGTCGGCGATCGAGGCGCCGGTGATGACGACGTCGCGGACCACGACCGGCGGAGACTGCATCGAGTAGAGCAGGGCGTTCAGGTAGTCCCGCTCGCCGCGGTTGGCGCGCGGCAGGCCTTCCATCAGGTCGACCCGGCCGCGATCCCCGAACTCCTCGATCGGCCGGCCGGTGCGGGCGTCGACCGAGAGCAGGTAGCCGTCACCGGTGCCCCAGTAGACACGGCTGTCGGCAGCGTCTCCCTCCTGGCCGTTCGTCCAGTACGCGACGCCGCGCTGGTTCCAGACCACGGTCATCGTCGTGGTGCCCTTCTCGTAGCTCTTCGGGTTGTAGGCCCACACCGTCTGACCGGTCGCCGGGTGAACGGCGGCTCCGATCGAGATCGGTGTGTTGAGCAGGAGCAGGCCGTCCTGCATCAACGGCGTCGCCTTCAGGTTGCGGATAAAGGGGGCGCGGCCGGCGCGCCAGAGCAGGGGATCCTCGTCCTTCAGCCGATCGAAGATGAGGTCACGGTTGGCGTACCACTCGCCGCCTGCTTCGTTCTTGCTCAGAAACCCGTCCACCGAACGCCAGCGCCAGACGTTCTCGAGCTCGCCGAAGTTCGAGGCGTCGATCTGGTCGAGCGGCGAGTACTTCGTCGATCCCACGTCGCCGCCGTAGCTCGGCCACTCGCCGGCCGGGGCTCCGCTCTGGGCGGCTGCCGGAGCGGCCAGGAAGCCCGCGCAGACGGCGGCTACTGCGGCGATACGGATCGTCTCCATGTTCCTGTCTCAGAGTGGGCGGCGAAGGCGGTCGCCAATCGTACCTGTCCGTCCACTGGGTGCGCCGGCCCTCTCGCCGGCATCCGCCACTGGGTGCGCCGACGTCCTCGTCGGCATCCGCCGAAGGCGGAATCCGGGGAACGAACCGGCGCCGGCACCCGGCGGCTATGCTCCCCGCGAGTCGATGGGAGGTTCAGACCAACTACGCGTAGGCATCGTCGGCGCCGGGTTCCTCGCCGAAACCAGGGCGCGCTGCTGGAAGCAGGTCGTGTCGACACACGTCGCCGGCGTCGCCTCCCGGCGCCGCGAACGCGCCCAGGACTACGCGGTCCGCTTCGATGTGCCGGCCGTGTTCGACGATCTCGACGCGATGCTCTCGCGCCCGGCGATCGATGTTGTCGACCTCTGCGTCCCGAACAGTCTGCACCGGGAGATGACCGAGGCCGCGGCCGCGGCCGGCAAGCACGTGATCTGCACGAAGCCCCTGACCGCCTATACCGGCCAGGATCTGCCGGAGGACGCAGGCGACGTGGAGGTCGCCGGCCGCGACCGTCGCGAGATGCTGCGGGTCGCCGAAGCGGACGCGCGAGCGATGGTCGACGCGGCAAACCGCGCGGGGGTGCAGCTTCTCTACGGCGAGAACTGGATCTACGCTCCGGCCTTCCGCCGTGCGCTCGGGCTGCTGGAGAAGGCGGACGCGGTCCTCCTTGAGATGAGGGGGGGCGAGTGCCACAGCGGCTCTCACTCTCCCTACTCGCGGGTCTGGCGCCATACCGGCGGCGGCGCCCTGATCCGTCTTGCCTCTCACCCGGTCGGCGCCATGTTGCACTTGAAGCGAGTCGAGGGCCTGCGCCGCCGGGGCAAGCCGGTGAGGCCGGCCTGGGTCAGCGCAGAGACCGCCGATCTGAGCGCCGTCGCAGGTGTGTCGCCAGACGAACTCCGCATCGCCGGGGGTTGGGGCGAGGTCGAGAACTGGGGCTGCACGGTGATCGGCTTCGACGACGGCTCCCGCGCCGTCGCCTGGGGCGGCGACCACGTCCTCGGTGGAATGGAAAGCGGCCTCGACCTGTTTGCCAGCAACTGTCGGCTGCGGCTCTCCCTGAGTCCGAACGAAATGCTCCGGGCCTACGCGCCCGACCGCGGAGTCTTCGACGACGCCTACATCATGGAGAAGATCGACTCAGGCGCCGGCTGGACGACCCCGATGCCGGACGAGGACTGGACGTCGGGTCAACTCGGCATGTGCCAGGCCTTTACGGCCAATCTGCTGGACGGCGTCGCAGCGGAGTCGGACGGCGAGCTCGGCCTGGAGGTCGTGCGGGTGCTGTACTCGGCGTATGTGTCGGCGGTGGAAGGGCGGCGCGTAGAGTGCTCGTGAGAGAGCACGGCGCCTGGCCGGGGAGACAGTAGATGAAAGGAGCCGTGATGAAGGCGACCGCGACCGTTCTCGTGATGACCCTGGCGCCGATTGCTGCGAGCTCGGCGACGGCGCAGAACGGTCCCTACCTCGGGTTGGAGGTGGGCATCGGCAGCGGCGCGTCCATGACCGTCGACGGCACGGACAACGATGTGGCGACGACCTGCGACGGCTGGATCGTGCCGATCGACGGGACGAACGCGGGCTGCGATCCGCCGGCTTCGGCATGGTCTTCGGACATAGGCGGCAGCGGCTCCGGGATGATGGGCGGCCTCGCGGTCGGCTATCGCTTCGGCAACATCCGCGCCGAACTCGAGTACACCCACTCCGCAATGACCTACGACGCGACCGCCGATCTGGCGGCGACCGACGACGTCACGGTGGACAAGGCGCAACAGGAACTCGAAGTGGCGGAAACCAGGATCGAAACCGTGCAGTACGAGAGCTTCTTCGCCAATGCCTACTGGGACTTCGTTCCGGGCGCGAGAGTCTCCCCATACGTCGGTATCGGCATCGGCACGGCGGACGCGTCGATCGACTACTTCAACCGATGGAAGCGGAACGGCGACCCCGCCGCGATCACCACCTTCGCCGGCCATCCGGACGAGGAGAGTCTGCGGCGGATCGTCGCGGGAACGACGACGATCGCGAACGTCAAGCTGAAGGACAGCGTGTCCGCCTACCAGTTGCTCGCGGGCGTCGACTTCTCGGTCGGCGACTCGGTCACGCTCGGCGTCAAGGCGCGCCTCGTCGAGTACGGCGACTTCGAGAGCGGCAGATTGCTGTGGGACCAGCTTCGGAGCCATCACTCGAGCCGCGGCCCGGGCGGAGCCGACGTCATCTACTCAGTGTCGACCGATGACCTCAGCATGTGGGGCGTCAGCTTCGGTATGAAGTACAGCTTCTGAGCCGAAGACCGCGTCCCGGTTTCAATGCCGTTGACGATCGGCGCGGCCGCGAGCTGCCTGGTGCGCGCTAAGGTACGCGCCCTCACCGTCCACCCAACCGCACGGAGTCCCGCGAATGCGATTCAGCTACTGGCCCGCCCCGACGATGCCCTGGCCCGACCTGCTGGAGATGTCGCGGCACGTGGAGGCGACAGGCTGGGACGGCATCTGGTACGCCGACCACTTCATGCCGAACGGCGAGGACACAACGGCGCCGTGGGCGGAGTGCTGGTCCACGATCGCGGCTCTGGCGGCGGCCGTGCCTCGCGTGCGTCTCGGTCCGCTGGTCACGGGCAACACCTACCGGCATCCGGCGGTGCTGGCGAAGATGGCGGCGACGATCGATCACATCTCGGGTGGCCGGGTCGTGCTGGGCCTCGGCGCCGGCTGGCAGGAGAACGAGCACCTGGCCTACGGCATCCCGTTCTACACGCTGGGCGAGCGGCTCCGCCGTCTGGACGAAGCGTGCCGGGTGATCAAGGCGCTCTATGGCCGGCAAACCGCGAACTACGTGGGCGATGCCTACCAACTGGTCGAGGCACCGCTCGAGCCCAAGCCGGTCCAGGACCCGCTGCCGCTGATGGTCGGCGGCGGCGGCGAGAAGGTGACCCTGCGGATCACTGCCCAGCATGCCGACGAGTGGAACGTGTGGGGCACGGTGGACATCCTCAAGCACAAGATGGCGGTGCTCGACGCCCACTGCGAGAACGTCGGACGCGATCCGGCCGAGATCGAACGCTCGGCGGTTGCGCTGCTGTTCCTGAGCGACGACGCGACCTTCCTGGCCAAGGTGAGAGCGCGCGGCGCGGCGATGCCCTCGAACCTCGGCGGCGTGCCTCAGATCGCCGACGCGGTCGGCGCCTATCGGGACGCGGGAGTGGACGAGTTCATCGTCCCGGCCTTCAACCTGGGCGGCAAGGACCGGCAGAAGGACGTGCTCGACCGGTTCATCGAGGAAGTCGCGCCGGCCTTACGCTGAGTGACCGCGCTGACTGATTCCGCTCGGTGATTGTGCTGACGCGGTAAGGTCGAACTGCATGGCCCCGCGTGGAAAGGGCGGCAAGGGAGGAGAGGACCCCCGGGCCGCCGATGAGGTAGCAGGCCGTTCCGACCTGCGGATGTCGCCTGAAGCCATGTTGGCCCTGGCCGGCAAGGCGGCGGAGCTCGCGGTAGCCCGGATCGAGAGCCTGCCCCGTGAGAACGCCTGGGACGGGGAATTCAAGGAGGGGCTTGAGCGTCTGCTGCTCGAGAAGCCGCCGGAGGATGGCCGCCGGGCCGAGGAGGTCCTGCGGCAGGCCGTGGACGACATCCTCCCGATGACGACCCGGCTGGACCATCCCCGCTGTTTCGGGTTCGTTCCGTCGGAGCCGACCTGGCCCGGCGTCGTCGCGGACTTCCTGGCCTCCGCCTGGAACGTGAACGCCTGCAGTTGGCTGGTCGCGAGCGGTCCGAGCCAGGTCGAACTCGTCGTCCTGGACTGGTTCCGGCGCTGGCTCGGCTACCCGGAGAGTGCCGGGGGATTGCTGACCAGCGGCGGCTCCGCCGCCAGCGTGGACGCCTTCGTCGCTGCCCGGGAAGCGGCCGGCAATCCGGAGCGCCCGTCCGTCTACATGAGCGACCAGAGCCACAGTGCGCAGGCGCGTGCGGCAGTGATCGTCGGCATCCGGCGGGACGGCATCCGCATGATCGCGACCGACGGGGATTACCGTCTGGACATGAAGGCTCTGGCGCGCGCGGTCGCCGAGGATCGCGCCGTGGGGTTCCAGCCCATGGCGATCTGCGCCAACGCCGGGGCGTCCAGCACCGGAGCGATCGACCCGCTCCAGGAGATGGCGGACTTCTGCGAGGCGGAGGACATCTGGTTGCATGTCGACGCCGCCTACGGTGGTTTCGCCGCGCTCAGCCGGGACGGCGCCCAGCTCCTCGCCGGAATCGAGCGCGCCGACTCGATCGGCCTGGACCCGCACAAGTGGCTCTTCCAGCCGTACGAGGTGGGCTGCCTGCTGGTCAAGGATGCCAGCAAGCTCGAAGATGTCTTCGCCTTCGGCACGACGGTGCTCCAGGACACGATCTGGGGCGCGAACCACCCGAACATCAACGATCGTGGCCTGCAGTTGAGCCGCTCGTTCCGGGCCTTGAAGATCTGGATGTCGATTCAGACGTTCGGCATGTCCGCGTTCAGGCGGGCCGTGTCCAAGGGGATGGAACTCTCGAAGCGAGCCGAGGCCTACGTTCAGGAGAGTCGGACCCTGGAACTGCTGACGCCGGCGTCACTTGGGATCGTCTGCATGCGGGTGAACCCCGCAGGCGCCGGCCTGAAGGACGAGACGCTCGAGGACGTCAACCGGGAGGTCCTGGCCCGTCTCTTCTGGGATGACCGGGCGTTCGTTTCGTCTACCTCGCTCCACGGGACCTTCTCGCTTCGACTCTGCATCATCAACCACTCGACGAGTTGGGACGACGTCCGGGAGACGCTGGAAGCGGTGGAGCGGTTCGGCGAGGAGGCAGCGGCGGCGTGACTGCCGGTTGGCCGCGGCCAGCGCCCTAGGGGTAGTAGCCCGACATCGTTCGCACTTCGGCGCCGCGGCGGTCCACTCCCACCCGGATCACCCGGAAGTCGCTGTCCGGTTTCGTACTCGTCGACTGGTAGGTGAGCAGGTAGCGGTTGCGGAGTTCCCGTTCGATCTGGTCGTAGACCGCATCGAGTTCATCCACGTCTTCGATCAGGAAGGCCTGCCCGCCGGTCTCTTCGGCAATGCGCTCGAGGACGCGCCGCGTGTTGCGGTCTCTGGCCGCGCGCTTGAGGCCGATGGCGTAGATCGTCACGCCCGAGCGCTGCGCGGTTTCGAGCGCGCTCTCGAACGAGAAGGTGCTGTTCTCGTCCTTGCCGTCGGACAGGAGCAGGAGCGCCTTCTGGCCGCTGATGCCGTCGAAGTAGCTCAACGAGTAGACGAGGCTGTCGTAGAGGGCCGTCGTGCCCGTCGCTTCGAGACCCGCGAGGGCCCGCGCGAGCATGCCGGTGTCCTTCGTGAACCGGCTCTCGACCTGGGGACGGTTGGCAAAGGTGAGCACGGCCAGCCGATCCTGGGGCTGGAGCGCCTTGTCCACGAACCGCTGCGCCGCGGTCTGGACCTGCTCGATCGAATCCTCCATCGAAGCCGACGTGTCGATCAGGAGACCGGCGTGGAACGGAGTGTCGTCGACCCACTCGAAGCGGCGGATGGTCTGCGCGGCGCCGTCTTCGGTGATCTGGAAGCGGTCCTGTGAGAGATCGGGGACCGGCCGTCCGCGGTCGTCCACCACGCTGGCGAACAGTTCGACGTACTGGACGTTGATCCGTTCGATCGGATTCGGGCTGTTGATGAAGACGACGTCCTCGGTGCTGCTGCCGTCGGCGAGGAAGGCGGCGGCACGCAGGTAGGTCAGGGCCGGTCCGTCGAGGACGACTGGCTGTACCCAGGGCGGCTGGTAGAGGGTGGCGATCCGTTCTTCGCCGAGGAAGAGTTCCAGGCGTTCGATCTCCTCGCCGTCGGGAGTGGCGATCTCGATCACGGCCCGCGTGCTCTCGAGGAACTGCTCGCCGGAGCGCGGTTCGATGAACCGGGCGCGGAAGCGCTGGCCGCCGCGGTTGACGGACATCTCGTCCGAGGCGACGACCTCGCCGCCTTTCAGTCCCTCGACGCGCACCCGGTGCTCGGTCGGATGGGAGCCGAGGTTCAGCTCGACGTCGAACGGGGGGCGGCGCTTGCGCAGGATCTCCCGGCCGTCGAGCGAGAAGGCGACCGCGTCGAAGTCGCCGATGGCGTGAGTCGAGAAGCGGACCATGCCCACCCGCACCCGCTCGTCCCGCGGAGGCACGAGGCGCAGCAGCCGTTCGCCGCGGGCGGCGGCGGCGTTCGCCTCGGCCAGGGCCGGGAAGGTCTCCAGGATGCTCTTTCGCAACGACTGGCCGTCGTCAAGGTTCGGCACCGGGATCGTCTCGTCGACGATGGCGAACCGCTCGCCGAAGACGTCCTCGATCTTGAGGCGGAGCTGGACATCGCCGGGCCGCAGGTAGCGGGTGAAGACGAGCGGGATGCTGTCCGCTTCTTCGCCGCCGTCGGCCGGTAGTTCGAACCGATAGCGGAAACTCTCGAACAGGTGGTCGTCGCGGATCACCTCGCCGGTCATCTGGAAACTGTGGTACTCCCGGTCCTGGAAGCTCCTCCGGCCGGCGGTCGCGGTCGGGACGAGGACCAGACCATGGGTCACGGTGCGGGTCTGGTTGCGCCCCGGGAACTCCCACCGCGTCTCGACGTCGAAGCGGGGCGCCGTGTCCGGAACCTCCGTGGTGAAGGAGGCGAAGGTGGCGAGCCACTCCTCCGGCGGCGCCGGCGGCGTGGAGACCTGTTCGAGGACCGATGCGCCGGCAAGGTCGTTCTGCAACGTGCGGGCGGCCCACGGCAGCCATTCTTCGGCGCACAGGAAGGCGATGTTCGTCGTCGGCAGACCGCGTCGTGACGCCGGGCGTCGCGCGGCGCTTTCGTGCCAGAGCCGGTAGGGGCGGTTGCGAGTGACCGCCAGAAAGATGACGATGAAGTGTCGCGGCGTGCGGTCGCTGCCTCCGTAGAACCAGATTTCCAGTTCGCGGTTGCGCGACAGGCACGCCGAGCCGGTTCGACCGTCGGGCAACGTGAACCGACCGGGGGGGCCGTTCAGGAGGTAGAAGACCGCGCGCGCATCCTCGAGCGTCCCCCACTGGCTGAGCACGGCGTCCACGCGGTCCTCCCAGAGCACCTGGAGTTCGTTCAGGGGCGTCCTGGGATCCGGATCGCGAGCCTTCCAGAAGGCCTGGATGAACGCCTCGCGACGGTAGTTCTCGGGAAGGTTGACGAAGAACTCCCGTTCCTCTTCGCTGATCAGCGGCCCGACGCGTTCGAGCCAGCGAACGAAGCGGGTGTCGAGCGGCTTCGGCTGTGCGTCCGCATCGGTCTCGATTCCGGAGAGGGGGCTGCCGGTGAAGGCGAGCAGCCACGCGGCTGCTGCTGTAGCGATCCTGAGGCGGGCGGTCATCGGCTTACCGGTCATTCGCTTCAACGGGTCTGGACCGTGATTGCTTCCCTGGGGTTGAGCCGGGTTTCCCGGGCGTCAGTGTCCTGAACGTCCCCGCTTGCGCACGCGGCGCAGGACGGAGACGATCACCGCCAGCCCGAGGACCGAGCCGGCCAGGGCGACATCCTGCCTCAGCCAGGCGCCGGCGCTCAAGCGACCGACGATGACCTGGTCAACGATGCGCAGGAACAGGAAGGTCGCCGCGATGAGCAGGGGCGAGTTGTACTCCCGCAGGATGACGGTGCGCCAACTGAAGCGGGTTTCGGGTGAGGTCCACAGGCCGGGCCGCGGCCAGAAGGTCGGCGTGCGTTCCGTCCAGCGCCGATGACGGACGCCAAAGCGCTCGTCGAGGAAGCGCTCCTCGGCGGCGATCACTCGTTCGTAGAGCAGCCAGTAGATCAACACCGCCGTCACGACGAACCACCAGGATCCGACCGCCAGCGCGAAGCCGAGGAGGACGAACAGGTTGCCAAGGTAGATCGGATGGCGGCTCAGCGAGTACATGCCGGTCGTGTTCAAGCGGCTGGCGCTCGGACCTCTGACGCTACGGGTCGACGCGCCGGGCGGGGCCGATCCGACCGCGATCGCCCGCACCGCCATGCCGAGCAGGGACACCGCGAGACATACGGCGAACCAACCGAGGCCGGGGTCCGCCGGCAGCGCCGCGGACCGGCGTTCCAGGACCGCGAGGGCGGCCGCGGGCAGCAGGAAGACGACGAAGAGGCCCCGGTGCCTGAACAGGAACAGGCCCTGGTCCGCCAGCCGGCGACTGAGGGGTCCGAAGCTCCGCCGCGACTCAGGCCGCGGCGGAGCGGTCGCTTCGGCGGCGCCCTCCGGGACCAGTCGTGGAACCGCGGCGTCGGTTGCCAGCTCGGGGGCCAGACTCATACTGTCGCTGTCGTTCATCGTTCCGGTTCTGAGAAGGCCGCGAGGCGCGGCCGCGGCACTCGCTCCAGCCGTGGTTGACGTCGACTACTCCGCAGCCGCGATACCCGGGCGGCTGCTTCCGGGGTGGTCAGCAGGACGTGGCCCTGACGCGGATCGTGATCCCGGCTCACTTCGATCAGCTCGATCGGAGGGTCCAAAGCGTCGAGGTTGTCTCGTTCGATGAGCAGCCAGATCGGTTTGTCGGTGCGCGCCGCGAACCGGCGCAGCGCCTCCTCGTCCCCCTGATCGTGCGCCTGGGTGCCGCCGTGAAGGTCAACCGCGAAGCGCCGGGTATAGAACAGGAACGCGGCATCGGGAACAGGGTAGATCGCGTACGGCTCGTCGGCTTCAGCCCACTGGACGAGATCGCGCGAAAGGGCACGCGCCGACTTGAAGGCGTCGCCCAACGGCAGGTACCGCACGGCGGTGGCCGACATGGCGAGTCCGAGGCCGGTTGCGAGGCAGGCTATCAGCAGATCGGGGCGTCGCCGCGCCGCCAGCCAGAGGCCCGCCAGGCCGGCGATCAGGGGTAGCGCGGCGAGGACCTGGAGTCCGACGATCGTGCCGTCCGGGAGCGCGCCTTCCGGCAGGTCGCGGGCCGCCACCGGAACCGCCGCGACGACGATTCCGAACAGCACGGGAACCGACGCCGCGGAAGCCAGGAAGGCCGCCCGGTAGCGCGGCCAGCGATCCCGGATGAGCAGCACGCCGTGGGCGGTGAGCATCGCCAGGGGAGCCGCTAGCGCCAGCAGGTAGACGGTGCGCTTTCCGCCGGAAAGGCTGAAGAACACGAAGGTGCTGGCGATCCAGATCAGGAGGAACCGGACCGCCTGTGCGTGGCGGTTTTGAGGCTCCTCGCGGGAGCGCCGGAAGGCGGCATAGACCGCGACCGGGGCCACCAGCGTCCAGGGAGCGAACGTTCCGGGCAGGGTCTGGAAGTAGTAGTGCCAGGGCTTCGGGTGGTACACGCCGGCGGCGTAGCGGGACAGGGTCTGGTCGAGCAGCAGGGCATCGAAGTACGACCGGCCGGCCATCCACACCGCGGGACCGAACCAGGTCAGAACGATGGCGGCCCACAGCAGCAGTCCGCGGCCGACCCGCAGGTCGGCGAAGCCCGCGCGGTCGCGCTCGAAGGCGAGGAAGAGGGTGACCGCGAGCAGCGGCACGATCAGCCCAACCGGCCCCTTGGCCAGCGTGGCCAGGCCGGCGCAGGCGAAGAACGCGAGGCTCGACCAGGTGCCCCGGCCCCGGGCCGGCCCGTCGCTGGTTGCGAAGTACCCCCGGGCCCAGAACAGGATCGCGAGCAGTTCGAGGAACGTGAGCGTCATGTCGATCTGCCCGACACGGGCGTTCCACATGACCAGGGCCGAGGTCAGGAAGATCGGCGCCGCGAGCCAGGCGGCCGCCCGGCCGAACAGCCGGCCCGCGAGCGCGAAGACGGCGAGAACGGAACCGACGCCGGCGAAGAGGGACGGCAACCGCGCGGCCACCTCGTCGACGCCGCCGCGCAGCGCGCCGAAGAACGCGATGTTCCAGAAGTGGAGCGGCGGCTTGTGTGCGTAGGTCTCGCCGTTCAGGCGCGGCACGAAGAAGTGCTCGGGGGCCAGCGGCGGCTCGAGCATCTCCCGCGCGACCTCCGCGTAGCGCGGCTCGTCGGGGTTCCAGAGGTCGCGGCTGCCGATTCCGGGCAGCAGGACGGCCAGCGCGATTGCGCAGAGCACCAGATACGGGAGCAGGCGACCGCGCACGGGCGGATCCTGACACACGGCGGCCGAGCCCGGCAGAAGGTCCAGAAGCCGGCGCTTCGCGCCGGATGCCGTAAACGCGGGCCAGAAGGCCCGCGCCACGGCCGGCGCACCCAGTTTCTGCCGCGCACAGTCCCAGCGCCGCTGTCCGCGTCGAACCGCCTTCCGAACTGTCGTTGCCGGCGATAGGGTAGGCCGCTACCCGTTCCACAAGAAGCCTGCTCCTGAGGGCAGGCGGAGGTATCTGCCGATGGGCCAACTGCCGAAGTCCGTGACGATCACGGACGACACGATGAGGGAAGGGCTGCAGATCGAGAGCGCCGACATCCCGGTGTCGGAGAAGCTGAGGCTGCTCGACGCCCTGGGAGAAACGGGCGCCAAGGTCATCTCGATCGGGTCCTATGCACACCCGAAGTGGACCCCCCAAATGGCCTGCATCGACGAGATCGCCGAGCGCTTCGTGCCCAAGCCGGGCGTGCGCTACACCGCGGCGATCTTCAACCAGATCGGGTTCGAGCGCGCGGACCGCTGGTATCCGAAGCTCGATGTGCGGCAGCGCCGGATCGGGACCCATGTCGAGTTGTGCGACACCTTCGCCCGCCGCAACTACAACGCGACGCAGGCCCAGCAGATCGAGCGCATTCCGGCCGCGATCGAACGGGCGCGAGCGGGAGGGGCAGAGTCGGGCGCGGTGGCGATCGGCAATCCCTTCGGTTCGAACTTCGAAGGTCCGTTCACGCTCGAGCAGCGACTCGACCTGCTGGCGCTGATGATCGACCGATGGCATCAGGCGGGTCTACCGGTCACCCGCTGCTCGATCATCGAGGCGATGGGCTGGAACATGCCGCATACCGTGCGGGAGACGATCATCGCGATCCGGGAGCGTTGGCCGGAGATCACCGATTTCCACTGCCACCTGCACAACACCCGCGGCGCCTCGGTGGCCAGCTACTACGAGGCGCTGAAACTCGGCGTGCGGGAGTTCGACACGTCGATTGGCGGCATGGGGGGATGCCCCTACTGCGGCAACGGCCGGGCCGCCGGTCACGTTCCGACGGAGGACTTCGTCGACTTCTGCCATGAACTCGGGATCGAGACCGGCTACAAGCTCGACAAGCTGATCGAGGCGGCCTGGATCGCGGAGGAGGTCGTCGGCCATCCGCTCTGGGGCCATGTGTCCAAGGCCGGGCCGCGGCCGCGCGGCGAGGACGATCTCTATCCGCGGCAGATGCCCTTCGTCGAGACGCTCGAGGAGGCCTCCCACTTCCGCAAGGGATCGCCGGTCTATGCGGGGCAGCGCGCTCCGTGGCGGCCCGACGCGGCGTTGTACCAGTAGTGACTGCGTCCTCGACCGGCCCTTCCGGCGCCATCCGCTACGAAGCGGACGAGAAGACGCCGACACTGCTCGCGGCGACGATGGGTCTGCAGTACGCGACGCTCTGCGTCGCCGGCATCGTGCTGACCCCGGCCATCATCGTCCGCGCCGCCGGCGGCAGCGACGAGTACCTGGCATGGGCCGTGTTCGGGGCGATCTTCGTCAGCGGCATCACGACGATCCTGCAGGCGCGGCGGCTATGGCGCATAGGGGCCGGCTACATCCTGCTCATGGGAACCTCGGGCGCGTTCATCGCCGTCAGCATCGCGGCCCTGAGCGCGGGCGGTCCGGTACTGCTCGCGAAACTGGTCATCGTCTCCTCGTTGTTCCAGTTCCTTCTCTCGGCGCGCCTGTTGCTGCTGCGAAGGCTGTTCACGACGACTGTCACCGGCACGGTGATCATGCTGATCTCGGTCAGCGTCATGCCGATCGTCTTCGATCAGTTGACCCTGATTCCCGAGGGGGCTTCCTCGGCCGCCGGTCCGATCACGTTCACCGTGGCGATCGTGGTGATGGCCGGGTTCGGCCTCTGGGCCAGCGGCATCTGGAGGTTGTGGGCGCCGGTCGCGGGCGTCGTGTCGGGCTCGATCGTCGCCGTGCCGCTCGGGCTCTACGACTTCGGTCAGGTCGGCGGGGCCGCCTGGATCGGGGCTCCCGCCGGAGGCTGGCCCGGGTTCGACCTGTCCTTCGGCCCGGCCTTCTGGGCGTTGCTGCCGGGCTTCATCATCGTGACGCTGATCGGCGCCGTCGAGACGATCGGCGACGCGGTCGGCATTCAGCGTGTCTCCTGGCGGACGCCACGGGCGCCGGACTACCGGGCGGTGCAGGGCGCCGTCGCTGCCGACGGGCTGGGCAACCTGCTCTCGGGCCTGGCCGGCACCGTGCCGAACACGACGTACTCGAGCAGCATCTCGGTCACCGAGCTCACGGGCGTGGCGTCGCGCCGGGTCGGGATGTGGATCGGGATCATCTTCATCGGCCTGGCCTTCCTGCCCAAGGCGCTGGCGCTGGTGCTGGCGATTCCCGGCCCGGTCGTCGGCGCCTACGTGTTGGTGCTGATCGCCGTCCTGTTCGTGCTCGGCGCCCGCATCGCCGGTCACGGGGGGATCGACTACCGCAAGGCCCTGGTGATCGGCGTGTCGTTCTGGATCGGCGTCGGCTTCGAGAACGACCTGATCTTCGCCGATCAGCTGACTGGTTGGGCAGCGTCGATCCTCGGCAACGGCATGACGGCGGGAGGGCTCACCGCCATCTGTCTGACCGCGTTCCTCGAATGGACCAAGCCGCGCCGCCGCCGTTTGGAAACCGAGGTGAACTCCGCATCCGCTGCCGGGATCGGCCGCTTCCTGGGCACTCAGGCGACGCGGGCGCGCTGGAGTAGCGAGGCCGCGGAACGCCTGTGTTCGGCGGGCGAGGAGGCCCTGCTCAGTCTGTTGGGCAATGACGAGGAAGGGGACGGCGGCGCGAAGCGACGGCTGCTCCTTTTAGCGCGTGTCGGCCGCCAGACGGCCGAACTCGAGTTCGTCGCGGCTCCGGGCGGGCGCAACATCGAGGATCGTCTGGTTCTGATGACTCCCGAAGCGCCCGCTCCGATCGAGCACGAACTCTCGTTGCGCCTGCTACGTCACTTCGCGTCCTCGGTGCAGCACCAGCAGTACCACGAGACGGACGTGCTCACCGTCACAGTGAGCAGCGACGCCAAGGAAGCGAGCGGGCAGGTCGACACGGCCGGAATCTGACTGCGCTCGGTGGCATTGTAGGATGCACACAAGCGGTTCCGCGCTGACCAAACCACGTCGAAAGCCCTGAACGAAGTGAACGAAAGCCCCCACCTGACATTCGTCGAGGAGATTCTTCTCCTCCTCCTGGACGACGACACCGGCGCGATGAAGCGGGTCGCGCCGAACGTGATGGAACTGCTCATCGCGGGAGCCATCCTGATGGACCTCGCGCTGCGCGGGCGGCTCGATAGTGACCTGCAGAAGATGGTCGTCGTCGACGCGACGCCGGTTGGCGAGGCGATCCTGGACGGCCCGCTGGCGGAGATCGCCGGCGCCGAGGACGAGGCCGACCCCCGTACCTGGGTGGTCCGGCTCTCGGCCCGGAGCAAGGAGATCCAGGAAGCGGCGCTCAAGCGCCTCGTGGAGCGCGGGATTCTCCGGGTCGAGGATCGGAACTTCCTGTGGGTGTTCGGCAGCCGCCGCTACCCGATGGTCGACGACCGGGAGGAGCGGGAGGTCAAGCTCCGGATTCTGGACGTCCTGTTGAGCGACCGGATTCCGGCGCCGAGAGACGTCGCGCTGATCTGTCTGGCCGACGCCTCGAACGCCTTCCAGGTCATTCTCAGTCCGCAGGAACTGCGGCACGCGGCGGCGCGGATCGAGTTGGTCCGCGGCTTCGATCTGATCGGCCAGGCGATGAGCCGGGCGATCCAGAAATCCGTTCAGGACATTGCCGCCGCGACGGCGACGGCTCACCACCCCTTCTATTGAGACCAGGAGAGCATTTGGCGTGATCGAGAGCACGAAAATAGGCGACGTGGTCGTCTGGGCCCCGGAGGGGCGGATCGACGCCGCCGCCGCGCCGAACCTGGAGCAGGCGATGATTTCCTCCATCGGAAAGGGTGCGGAGGACGTGGTCCTCGATCTGAGCCGGACCCGCTACATGAGCAGCGCCGGCCTCCGGGTCGTGCTGGTCGTGGCGAGGGACCTGCAGGCGAAGGACGGACGCTTCGCGGTGTGCGGTCTGAACGACGAGGTGAAGGAACTGTTCGAAGTCAGCGGCTTCAGCCTGATCGTGAACATCGTGGCGGACCGCGACGCCGCGGTGGCCGCGGTTCAGGGCGACTGAAGGGAGCGCTGCAGGCCGCGAACGACCTCCGCGAACTCGTCGAAGACCTTCGGGTCGTAGCCCAGGTGGGAGTAGACGACCTCCCCGCTCGGGTCCAGGACGTAGGTTGCGGGGAAGGCCTCCGGGGCGAGCTTCGAGATCAGGGCGTGATCGCCGTCCCAGACGACCTCCAGCTCCAGGTCGAGTTCGCGCACCAGCCGGTCGCGGCCGCGCTCGGTCTCGTCGACGCTGACGACGACGACGCGCAGGTCCGGCACTTCCCGGGCCAGCGCCTGTAGCCGGGGCAGGGCGCGATAGCACGGGGTACACCAGGACGCCGCGAAGTCGAGCACGGTGTACGTGTCGGACGGCGCGGTCAGCAGGTCGAGCGCGTCGTCGGCCGCGCCGGCCGCACCGGCCGGCAGCGGAGAGGCTAGAGCCAGCGCTGCCAGGACGGCGAACAGCTTTACCGGCCTCCCCAGAACCGGGTGCCGACAGCGAAGGAGATCGTGACCGCCTCGAAGCCGTCGTCGCGGTCGTAACGGTTGAGTCGCACTTCCAGGTCCTCGAAGCGCCTGCCGACGACGCTGGGCAACTGGAAGCGGATACCGAAGCCGTACTTCAGCAGATCGAACTCGCTCAGGTCCGGGTCGGCTGTGTAGAAGTCGTGAATCCTTGAGAAGTCGCCGGGCCGGCCGTAGTAGTCGGTCCCGCTCTGCGTGTGGTAGCGGAAGATCGGGAACGCCCACATCTCGCGCTCGGTCGGCAGCCGGAAGTGGACCTCGTAGTCGAAGGACTGTGCCTCCAGGTTCCAGTCGTCCTCGTACCAGCGGAGCCGAGGCCGCTGCACCACGCCGCGGGAGATCATGTGGTTGAGCCCCAGGCCGACGGAGTAGCGGCGGCGGCTGTCGGGCAGCCGCTCCGCGACGACTTCCCCCCGCGGGAAGAGAACGCTGGGCGCGAAGACGACCTCGTGAAACGGCGTCGACAGGAAGCCCGACTGCTCGATCGCCGACACCTCCACCATGGCGACCGCCCGCCGGCTGAGGACGCTGGTGAACGACAGCGAGAGATCCGTCGTGTCCCGGTCGGACTGACCGCGCTGCACGCCGTCGATCTCGTACAGGTCGACGATGTCGAAGAAGTGCCTCAGGCCGACGGTGAAGCTGCGCAGACCCTCCTCCACGTCATAGGTCCAGGCGCCGCCGAACGCGACGGAGCGATAGTCCCACTCGGCCGAGAAGCCGGTGAAGAGTGAAACCGAGGAGCGCTCGAAGGACCGCGTGGCCGTCGCGTTCAGGTAGCCGCGGACATCGACCAGGGACGCGCTGGAGGTGCCGTCGAGTTCGTTGTACTCGTCTTCGTCTTCGTAGTCGTCATCGTCGTCGGCGGCGCGCCGCAGAACCGGGCTCTGAAGCCCGTCGACGTCCATGTTGTTGGTCGACGCCGAGGTGATGCTGTCGGCTCCGACCTCGAAGTTGAGCCGCCAGTTCTCGCTGACCGGCCAGTTGATCAGCACGGTGGGCGCGGCGACCTGGAGGTCCTCCGTGCCGATGCCTCCGGTCACCGGCGAGCGGTCGCCGTCCTGGTCGTAGTAGTTGAACAGGAAGGTGACGGCGAGACCGTCGCCGTCACCCGCGGCTTCCCGTGGCGCTTGAGGCGCCTGCTGCGCCCCGGCCCCGGCACCGGCGAACACCAGCGCGGCGAGCAGCAACGGCACGCGACGTCCGAAAGCCGAGGACTCAGGTGCAGCCACAGCCCCCACCGGACTTGCCTCCGTTCGCGCCCACCGCGCCCTCGCGGTAGACCTCGATGCTGCGCTCCGGCCGCTGGGACTCGGCGTCGCCGACGGCCATTGGAGTGGCTGCCAGGTCGCCCCGCTCCCAGGGCTCGAGCGACGTGGCGCAGCCGCCCATCGTCAGGGCGGCCAGGAAAACCACGACAGCGAGCGCTTCGGCTCCTCTCTTCATCCTCGATCCTCCTGGTTCAGATGCCTGCGTATATTGGACGTTGAGCGCACTTTCCCTGTTTCGGTCACGAACAGGGCGTCCACGCCCTCCATGCGCTCGACCAGCGCGAGTCCCTCCTCGATGCCGAGGACGAACGCCGCCGTGGCCAGCGCGTCTGCTAGTTCCGCGTCCGGGCAGATCACCGTGACCGCCTGCAGCCCCGAGGCCGGCCAGCCGGTGCGCGGATCGATGATGTGCGAGTAGCGCCGGCCATCGTGGATGAAGTACTGCTCGTAGTCACCTGACGTCACGACGGCCTGTTCCGTCAGCGGTATCCGCGCGAGCACCCGCTTCGGGTCCCTGGGATGGGCGATCGCGATGCTCCACGGCTCGCCGTCCTCGCGCCGGCCGAAGGCGACCAGGTCGCCGCCGGCACTCACCAACCCGCCACGGACGCCGTGCTCCTTGAGCACGAACACGGCCCGGTTCGCCGCGTAGCCCTTGCCGATCGCCCCGAACCCGATCCGGGCGCCCGGATCGGCGAGGAACACGGTCCCCCGCTCCTCGTCCAGGACGATTCTTCGGTAGCCGACGTGCCGGAGCCCGGCGGCGATCCGCTCCCTGCCCGGAACCGCCGGCTCGCCCGCCCTGAAGTCCCAGAGGTCGCCGACCCCGGCGAACGTGATGTCGAAGGCGCCCGCCGTCAGCTCGGAGACCTTGACGGCCCGCCGGATCAGCCGGAACAGCTCCGGCGAGACCCGCACCGGACGGGTCCCCGCGCTTCGATTGACGGCCGACGTCTCGGAGTCCTCGCGCCAACTGGAGATCATCGCCTCCAGCCGGTCGATCTCGGCCCACGCCGCCTCGACCGCCTCGCGGGCAACGGCTTCCCGGTCGTGGACCGCCGTCACCTCGAAGCGTGACCCCATCTTCGACCGGACGTCCTTGACCGTTGCCGCGTGGGCCGTCGTCGCCAGCACGACCAGCAGCCAGCACGCGGCTGCGAGACCACGAACCGTCGCCAGTCGGATCGTCGACGTTGTGTCTGCGACCATGGTGCGCCCTGAAGTCACTATAGCCGCCAGCGTCGGGTGCGTCAGTTACTTCGTCCCGCATAGCATGAGCGGTTCTCGGCTTAGGAGGCACGGACGAATGGGAACCTTCGGGCGGCCGGCGATCTGGTTCTGCATCCGGCAGCGCGGCAGGGCAGAGAAGAGCGGCTGGATCGACTACCCGGCTCTGCCAGAGCTGCCCGCCCGGATCGGAGCCAACGGGGACAGCACGGTCGAAGTCTGCGTCACGGAACGCTCTCGCCCGGTTTCGCCGGATCAGACCTCCCGCGTCTTCTGCAACCGTGCTCGCGGGGTGATTGGTCTCGAGATCGCGTATCGCGACGAGACGGTCAGGCTGGCACCGACCCGCATGCTCGCTGCGAACCTCCGCTTCGGGCGAGCCCTGGAGCGGTTCCGCAAGGAGAGGGACCTGAGCGCGGCCGAGTTCGAGGACCACCGCCGGCTGAGCACGTTCGCGGCCCGCCAGTTCCTGCTTGCCGGCGACGGTTGGGCCGGCGCGACGGAGCTGTATCGGGGTTCCCCTCTGGTCGCTCCCGAACCGTCGGACGATGAAGACCGCGTCGCCGACCTCGCCAAGGGCATCGGCCGATGGATGCTCAACAACCTGTCGCCGGAAGGCGGGCTGCCGTACAAGTACTGGCCAAGCCGAGGCGAGGTCGCGCCGTCGGACAACGCGATCCGCCGGTTCCTCGCGACTCTGTCCCTGGCGCGGCTCGCGAAGCTCCAGGGCAACGCCGAAATGGCCGAGGCCGCGCGGCGCAACCTCAGCTTCAACCTGCGCCGCGACTTCCAGAATCTCGGGGATGGACGGGGCGCCATCGTCGAACGGACCGGGGCGAAGCTCGGCGCGGCCGCCCTGGCGGCTCTCTGCATCCTGGAGAGTCCCGCTCGCCGCGAGTTCGCGACCGAGCTGAAGCTCCTGACGGCGGGGGTGAACTCGCTCGCGGACGAGGAGTTGGGGTTCCGCACCTTCTTCTTTCCGGCCGAACGCGACGGTCAGAACTGGAACTTCTATTCCGGAGAGGCGCTGCTGTTCTGGGCCGAGGCGGCCCGGCGTGGAATCGAGGGCGCTCCGACCCTGGAGCGTTGCGTGGCGACCTTCGAGCGTTGCGGTGAGCGGCACCGGCGGGCCCGGAACCCAGCCTTCGTGCCGTGGCATGCGCAGGCCGGCGCCTCCCTGTTTGCCCAGACGGGCAGGCGGGAAGTTGCCGACTTCGTGTTCGAGATCTCCGACTGGCTGCTGCCGATGCAGCAATGGGAAGGGTTGGACCCGGACCTGCGCGGCCGCTTCTACGATCCGCGCCACCCCGAGTTCGGCCCCCCTCACGCGGCTTCTACCGGCGCCTACCTGGAGGGGCTCGCGGACGCTCTGGGCCTGGCGCGCTCGCTGGGAGACGAACATCGCGCCGCGGCATACGAACGCGTCATCCAGCGCGGACTGCGGTCCCTGCGGCAGTTGCAGTTCCGGGGGCCGCACGACACCTTCTACATCTCGAAGAGGAAGCGCGTTCTCGGAGCGCTGCGCACCGAGGCCTACGACA
>Ga0209543_1001372_pt1 | contig 22341 bp, 23 predicted proteins | sample MesohylFT_FD_187296 | JGI IMG/M metagenome (GOLD analysis project Ga0209543, IMG submission 187296) | Host-associated microbial community of the marine sponge Aplysina aerophoba from Gulf of Piran - sponge mesohyl, lysed by freeze-thaw... | ecosystem: Host-associated > Porifera > Sponge >...
ACGGAGCGCGGTGCGCCGTGCCCCGTCCACGGCGAGCACCACCGCGTCTTCCACGTTGATCGTGCCCTCCTCCACGACGGCGTGGTGGACATGGAGGCCGTCGGCCTCGCGGCGCGTGTCGGTTACGCGTGCCCGGGCGCCATCCGCTGAGACGATCGTGCCAGTGTCGCCAACCTGGCCACCCGCCTCTGCGTAGAAGGGCGTCTGGTTGACGACCAGCGCCACCGTGTCGCCGGCCTCGGCGCGCGCGGTCTCGGCCCCGCCTGCCACCAGGGCCTGGACCACGCCCTCCGCGCTCTCGGTGCCGTAGCCCAGGAACTCGGTCGCGCCGACCCGCTCACGAATGCCGAACCAGACCGCATCGCTTGCCGCATCGCCCGAGCCCGCCCAGGCGCGGCGCGCCGCCTCGCGCTGGCGCTCCATGCAGACCTCGAAGCCCTCGCGCTCGACCGCGCGCCCCTGGGCGCGGAGCGCGTCCTCGGTGAGATCGAGGGGGAAGCCGTAGGTGTCATAGAGCTTGAAAGCCGTCTCCCCCGGCAAGGGAGCGCCGGCGGCGAGGCCGGCGGTCGCGTCGTCCAGCAGGCGGAGGCCCCTGGCGAGGGTTTCCTTGAAGCGGGTCTCCTCCAGCTTGAGAGTCTCGGTGATGAGCGGCTCGGCAGGCGCGAGCTCGCCGAATGCCAGGCCCATCTCGCGCACCAGCGTCGGCACCAGGCGCCACATCAGCGGCTCGGTGCAGCCCATCAGCTGGGCGTGGCGCATGGCGCGCCGCATGATCCGCCGGAGCACGTAGCCGCGCCCCTCGTTCGACGGCATCACGCCATCGGCAATCAGGAAGGCACTCGCCCGCAGATGATCGGCGACCACCCGGTGGGAGGCCCGGTGCGCGCCTTCCTCCGGCGCGCCGCTCAACTCCACGCTCGCGGCAATCAGGTTCCTGAACAGGTCGGTCTCGTAGTTGTCGTGCGTGCCCTGCATGATGGCGGCGATCCGCTCCAGCCCCATGCCGGTGTCGATCGATGGTTTGGGCAGATCGATCCGCTCCTCGGGCGTGACCTGCTCGAACTGCATGAAAACCAGGTTCCAGATCTCGACGAAGCGGTCACCGTCCTGATCGGCGCTGCCCGGCGGGCCGCCTGCCACGTGCGGCCCGTGATCGTAGAAAATCTCCGAGCAGGGGCCGCAGGGGCCGGTCTCGCCCATGGCCCAGAAATTGTCCGAGGTCGGGATGCGTATGACGCGCTCTTCGGGCAGACCGGCGATCTTGCGCCAAAGCCCGTGGGCCTCGTCGTCCTCGGCGAAGACCGTGACCATGAGGCGCTCTTCCGGCAGGCCGTAGTCCTTCGTGACCAGCCGCCAGGCGAGTTCGATGGCGCGCTCCTTGAAGTAGTCGCCGAACGAGAAGTTGCCCAGCATCTCGAAGAAGGTGTGGTGGCGCGCGGTATATCCGACGTTGTCGAGGTCGTTGTGCTTGCCGCCCGCGCGCACGCACTTTTGGGAGGTCGCGGCGCGCCGATAGGGCCGGGTCTCGGCGCCGGTGAAGACGTTCTTGAACTGCACCATGCCGGCGTTGGTGAACATCAACGTCGGGTCGTTGCGCGGCACGAGCGGGCTCGAGTCCACGACCTCGTGCTCGTTGGCGGCGAAGTAGTCGAGAAACTGCGCGCGGATTTCGTTGACGCTCGGCATGGGGCGGCCCTGCAGATTTCCCCGGGCAGCGGTCGGCCCGGCGGCTTGGATGCCCGCTACTTAGTGCGGCTTTGGCGGCCTGTCCAGATTGGCGCGAGCCACCGGGCAGTAGCGTTCGCCCACCTCACGCCTGAGCTCGCTATGCGCCCTGGGCGCCGTGGTCGGGGAGAACCTCGGCGACGGGCGGCGTCTCGTCGGCGCCATCGAGACCGGCTTGCCGGCGGATGGCGTGGTTGATCGCGTCTGCCGCCTCCGCATTCTCGGCGAGAAAGCGCTTCGCGTTCTCGCGGCCCTGGCCGATGCGCTGGCTGTCGTGGGAGTACCAGGAGCCCGATTTTTCGACGACGCCGGCCTTGAGCCCGTGATCGATGAGCTCGCCGGTGCGCGAGATCCCCTCGCCGTACATGATGTCGAACTCGACCAAGCGGAAGGGCGGCGCGAGCTTGTTCTTGACCACCTTCACCCGTGTCTGGTTGCCGACGACCTCGTCCCTGTCCTTGACGGCGCCGATGCGGCGGATGTCGAGCCGCACCGAGGCATAGAATTTCAGCGCGTTTCCGCCGGTGGTGGTCTCGGGGCTACCGTACATCACGCCGATCTTCATGCGGATCTGGTTGATGAAGATGACGCAAGTGTGCGAGCGCGCGATCGACGCGGTGAGCTTGCGCAGCGCCTGGCTCATCAGCCGCGCCTGCAGGCCGACATGGGAATCGCCCATCTCGCCCTCGAGCTCGGCGCGGGGCACCAGCGCGGCGACACTGTCGATCACCACCAGGTCGATGGCGCCGGAGCGGACCAGCGTATCCGTGATCTCCAGCGCCTGCTCGCCTGCATCCGGCTGCGAGATCAGGAGCTCCTCCACATTGACGTCGAGCTTGCCGGCGTAGATCGGATCGAGCGCATGCTCGGCATCAATGAAGGCGCAGGTGCCGCCGAGCTTCTGGGCCTCGGCGACGCAGGAGAGCGCCAGCGTGGTCTTGCCCGAGCTTTCGGGCCCGTAGATCTCGACGATCCGGCCGCGCGGCAGCCCGCCGATTCCAAGCGCCACGTCGAGCCCGATGGAGCCGGTCGGGATCGCCTCGATCTCGACCGCGGCGCCGTCGCCGAGCTTCATGATCGAGCCCTTGCCGAACGCCCGCTCGATCTGGCCGAGCGCCGCGTCTAATGCCTTCTGCTTATCCATGGAACCCTCGGACACAACGCGAAGCGCCGTACTGGCCATCACCGCCTCCTTATTCCACACAGGCAAAACCGATGCAATGCGACTGCGATATTGCGTTTGTACCCTATTTGTTCTCTCCCCGCAACCCTTCATTTCATCGCCGCCTTCGCGCGGGCGCGCTATGATGGGTGCGGCTTTCCGCCTCGGGCCCGTAGTTCAATTGGTTAGAACCCGCCGCTCATAACGGCGTTGTTGCAGGTTCGAGTCCTGCCGGGCCCACCAACTCCCGCTCACCCGGTGCAATCCGCTGCGAAAGCGTATATGCACCGGGCCTGACAAGAATGAGTGAGAGCGAATTATGGCGGAATTCGACCTCCTGGTGATCGGTGGCGGCTCGGGCGGGGTGGCCTGCGCGCGCCGGGCGGCGGGTTATGGCGCCAGGGCCGCGGTGATCGAGAACGACCGGCTCGGCGGCACCTGCGTCCACCGGGGCTGCATCCCCAAGAAGCTCCTGGTCTACGCTTCGCACTTCAGCCACGACTTCGAGGACGCCGCCGGCTACGGCTGGAGCGTGGGCGAGCGCGCCTTCGACTGGCCGGCGATGGTTGAGGCCAAGTCGGCCGAGCTCGACCGGTTGGAAGGCATCTACGAGCGCTTGCTGCGCAACGCCGGCGCCACGCATATCCCCGGCACCGGCCGCCTGCTCGACGCCCACACGGTGGCCGTAGGAGACGAGACGCACCGCGCCGAGACCATCGTGATCGCCACCGGCGGCCGGCCGACCATGCCCGACATCCCCGGCATCGAGCTCGCCATCAGCTCGGACGAGACGTTCGATCTGCCGGCGCTGCCCGAGCGCATGGTGATCGTGGGTGGCGGCTACATCGCCTGCGAGTTCGCCTGCATCATGCAGGGCCTCGGCTCGACGGTGACCCAGCTCTACCGGCGCGACCTGCCCTTGCGCGGTTTCGACCACGACCTGCGCGACGTGCTCTGCGAGGAGATGCGCAAGGGCGGGGTTGACCTCCGGCTCAACACCAACGCGGTCTCGCTCAGCAGCGACGGGTCGGCGACCGCGGTCGCGACGACGACCGGCGAGACCATCGAGGCGGACCAGGTGCTCTTCGCCACCGGACGAAAACCCAACGTCGCCGGCCTCGGGCTCGAGACGGCAGGCGTCGAGCCCGCCGCGGGCGGTGCCATCCCGGTCGACGGGTCATCGCACACGGGCGTCGCCAACATCTATGCCATCGGCGACGTTACCGACCGCATCAACCTGACGCCAGTGGCGATCCACGAGGGCCGCTGCATTGCCGAGACACTCTATAACGACAACCCGCAGAAGCCGGATCACCGCGACGTCGCAACGGCGGTCTTCACCACGCCCGAGCTCGGCACAGTGGGGCTCTCCGAGGAGGAAGCCCGCGAGGCCTTCCCCGCCGTGGACATCTACAAGACCCGCTTCCGCCCGCTCAAGCACACCCTCACCTCGCGGGAAGAGACCATCTTCATGAAGCTGGTGGTCGACCGCGCTTCGGACCGGGTGGTCGGCTGTCACATGGTGGGCTACGGCGCAGGCGAAGCCGTGCAGCTGCTCGGTATCGCCGTCAAGGCGGGCGCGACCAAGGCTCAGTTCGACGCGACCATGGCGGTGCACCCGACCGCGGCGGAGGAGTTCGTCACCATGTACGAGCCGGTGCCGGAACCCGCAGACCCGGCTGCCGCCGAGGCCGCTCAAGCGTGACGCGGGCTTGGGCCGGCCCGGATGAAGCACAGGAAAATGCTGGCACGACGGACGGTTCGGGCGTATAGCACGGCAACAACGCGATAAATTCCGCGGGAGAACGACATGCCCGGCACGTGGAATCCCGGCCGCTGGCGCGGACTGCCGATCAAGCAGCAGCCGCAATGGCCCGACGCGGCCGCACTCGCCTCGGCCGAGGAACGCCTTCAGACGTCACCCCCGCTGGTCTTCGCCGGCGAGGCGCGCAGGCTGCGCGAGCGCCTGGCACGAGTCAGTGAAGGCCAGGCCTTCCTCCTGCAGGGCGGCGATTGCGCCGAGAGCTTCGCTGAGTTCCACCCCGACACCGTGCGCGACACCTTCCGCGTGCTGCTGCAAATGGCGGTGGTGCTGACCTATGGCGCCAAGGTGCCCGTGATCAAGGTGGGCAGGCTGGCGGGCCAGTTCGCCAAGCCGCGCTCGTCGGACACCGAGACCGTGGAGGGCACGACGCTCCCCGCCTATCGCGGCGACATGATCAATGGCATGGCCTTCAGCGAGGACGAGCGGACGCCCGTGCCGCAACGCCTGCTCCGGGCCTACGGCCAATCCGCGTCGACCCTCAATCTGCTGCGCGCGCTCGCCCAGGGCGGCTATGCCAACCTCCACGCCGTGCACCGCTGGAACCTGGGCTTCGTCGCTGAGAGCACGCAAGGCGCGCGCTACGAGGCTCTGGCCACTCAGATCGGCGAGACGCTCGACTTCATGGAGGCTTGCGGGCTCACCGAGGAAACCTCGCCCCAGATCCGGGAGACCGAGTTCTACACCTCTCACGAGGCCCTGATCCTCGCGTACGAGCAGGCGCTGACCAGAATCGATTCCACCACCGGCGAGTGGTACGACTGCTCGGCGCACATGCTCTGGATCGGTGACCGCACGCGCCAGCCGGACGGCGCCCACGTGGACTTCCTGAGCGGCGTCGGCAACCCCATCGGGCTCAAGGCGGGCCCGAGCCTGGAGCCGGATGGCCTGCTCGCCCTCATCGACCGACTCAACCCGCAAAACGAGCCCGGCAAGCTCACCGTCATCGCGCGCATGGGGCACGAGGCCGTCGAAGGCAAGCTGCCGCCCCTGGTGCGGGCGGTACAGCGCGAGGGCCGGCACGTGCTCTGGGCCTGCGATCCGATGCACGGCAACACGATCAAGTCGTCCAACGGCTACAAGACCCGCGTCTTCGACCAGGTCCTGTCGGAGGTACGCGGCTTCTTCGCGGTGCACCGGGCCGAGGGCACACACCCCGGCGGAGTGCACTTCGAGATGACCGGGAAGGACGTGACCGAGTGCCTGGGCGGTGCTCAGGCGATCACAGAGGAAGATCTCTCCAGCCGATACCACACCCACTGCGACCCGCGGCTCAACGCCTCGCAGGCGCTGGAGCTCGCCTTCCTCATCGCCGAGCATCTGAGGGAGGAGCGAGCAGCCATCGTCCAGCCAAGGGCGCTGCACGGCTAGAGGTGCCGGGGCTCACGGCGATGCCCCACAACGGCCCCCCCGACCGCGAGGTCGCTCGCTACACCGACCGCTACTTCACGCGCACGCGCGAGGCGATCGGCCGCTTCGGCGACGCCCGGGTCACTTACGCGCTCTTCATGCGGCGGCCGGTCTGTTTCGCGCCCCGCCTGATGATCGAGTGGCTGGAAGGGGTCGCTGCCGAGCGTGGCACCGAGTTCACCGTCGAATGCCAGTTCGAGGAGGGCGAGTGGGTCGGCGCCGGCGAGCCGCTCATCTATCTCTCGGGCTCCTTCCGTCACCTCGTCGATCTGGAGACGCTCTACCTGCAGCGGCTGGGCGCCGTCTGCGTCGCCGCCTACAACGCCTACGCCATGACGCGGAGCCTGCCCAAGGTCGCGTTCCTGGCGATGGACGCGCGCCATTGCGCGGGCCTGGAGATGGCCGAGATGATGGCCTACGCGGCAAGCGTCGGCTCGAATACGGCGAAGCAGGAGTGCGGCGCGGTCGGCTTCATCGGCAACGCCACCGACGCGACCGCCCACTATTTCGGCAATCAGCGGGGCTACGGCACCATGCCCCACGCCTTCATCGGCTACGCGGGCTCGACCCTCCGCGCCGCCGAGATGTATCACGAGATCTTCGCGGGCGAGCCGATGACCGTGCTCGTCGACTACTACGGGAAGGAGATCACCGACACGCTCGCCGTGTGCCGGCGCTTCCCCGACCTCGTTGCGCGCGGCGAGCTGAGCATCCGCCTCGACACCCACGGCAGCCGCTATGTCGAGGGCCTGGACATGGCGAAGTCATACGCCGTGCTGGAGCGCTACAGCCCCAACGCGGTGCGCGAATACCGCACCGAGGCGGAGCTGCGCTGGTTGCACGGCACCGGCGTCAGCGCCGCGGCGCTCTTCCACCTGCGCACGGCAATCGACGAGGCCGGCTTCGAGAAGGTGAAGATCGTCGCGAGCTCCGGCTTCGGCCCAGCCAAGTGCAGGGTGATGGCCAGCGTGAGTGCGCCGATCGACGTGATCGGCACGGGCTCGTTCCTGCCCGAGAATTGGTCCGAGACCTTCGCGACCGCAGACGTGGTGGACTACAACGGCACCGCGCGGGTCAAGCTTGGCCGCGAGTTCCTGCTGCGCAATGGCGCGGACGGATCGCCCCGCTCGCGCTAGGGCACGACCGCCGGGCCACGCGAGCCGGGCGAACATTGATAATCGGGGCCGGCAACCGCCGGCTCCTTTGTGTATAACCGGCCGACCATGACCGACACTCTCGCCATCGCACTCGCCCAGCTCAATCCCACCGTGGGGGACCTGGAGGGCAACAAGGCGCTGATCCTGCGCGCCCGCGCCGAGGCCGCGGCCCAGGGCGCGGATTTGGTGGTCTGCACCGAGCTCGTGGTGACGGGCTACCCGCCCGAGGACCTCGTGCTCAAGCCGATGTTCCAGGAGCAGTCGCGGGCCGTCGTGGAAGCACTCGCGGCGGCGACCGCGGACGGCGGGCCCGCGCTCCTCGTCGGCGCGCCCTGGGTCGACGAGGGCAAGCTCTACAACGCCGCGCTCTTGCTCGACGGCGGCGAGGTCGCGGCGCGACGATACAAGTACGAGCTGCCCAACTACGGTGTCTTCGACGAGGTCCGGGTGTTCGCGCGCGCCGGCCTGCCGGGGCCGATCCCGTTTCGCGGCGTCCGCCTCGGCGCCATGATCTGCGAGGACATGTGGTTCCCCGAGGTCGCCGAGTGCCTGGTGGAATCGGGCGCTGAAATCGTGATCGTCATCAACGGCTCGCCCTTCGAGAGCGACAAGGAGGACGTCCGCCTCAACTGCGCCGTGGCGCGCATCGGCGAGACCGAGCTGCCGCTGGTCTACACGAACCAGGTGGGCGGCCAGGACGAATTGGTCTTCGACGGGGCCTCCTTCGTCCTCAATGCCGATCACAGCCTCGCCGCCCAGGCGCCGGCCTTCGAGGAATCGGTCGCGCTCACCCGCTGGACGCGCGAAGCAGACGGTTGGCACTGCGCGCCCGGCTCACGCGCCGCACTGCCTGACGGCCATGCGGCGACTTACCGCGCCATGACCTTGGGGCTGGCCGACTACGTCGGGAAGAACGGATTCCCCGGTGTGCTGATCGGGCTCTCCGGCGGAATCGATTCGGCGCTAACGGCCGCCGTCGCCGTCGATGCGCTGGGCGCCGACCGGGTGTTCTGCGTCGTCATGCCGTCGCGCTACACGGCGCAGTCCTCCCTCGACGACGCGGCCGAGTGCGCGCGCCTGCTGGGAGTCCGCCACGAGGCGGTGGGGATCGAGCCAGCGGTGGACGCGCTCGGCGGGATGCTGGCGCCGATTTTCGCCGGCCGCAACGCGGACGAGACCGAGGAGAACATTCAGGCGCGGGTGCGCGGCGTCATCCTGATGGCAATCAGCAACAAGCTCGGCCACATGGTGCTCACGACCGGCAACAAGTCGGAGATGTCGGTGGGCTACGCCACGCTCTACGGCGACATGTGCGGCGGCTATTCGGTGCTGAAGGACGTCTACAAGACCGACGTGTTCGAGATGTCCCGTTGGCGCAACCGGAACTGGATGGAGGGACTGAAGGGGCCGCAGGGGCCGGTGATTCCCGAGGCGATCATCGACAAACCGCCGAGCGCGGAGCTTCGCCCCGACCAGACCGATCAGGACACGCTGCCCCCCTACGAGGTACTGGACGACGTGCTGCGCGGCCTGGTGGAGGAAGAGCGCTCGACCGAAGAACTTGTGGCCCGCGGCCATGCGGCGGAGACCGCGGCGCGCATCTGGCGGATGCTCGACATCGCGGAGTATAAGCGGCGCCAGGCGCCGCCCGGCATCAAGCTCACGCTGCGCTCCTTCGGCAAGGACCGCCGCTACCCCATCACCAACCGCTACCGCGGGGCCGACTGAGCCATGACGCTCACGCTGCACAACACGCTGACCCGCAAGCGCGAGCCGCTGGAGCCCGTGCGCCCCGGCCATGTCGGCATGTACGTCTGCGGGCCGACGGTCTACGACCTCGCTCACATCGGCAACGCCCGGCCCATCGTGGTGTTCGACGTGCTCTACCGGGTGCTGAAGCGGCTCTATCCCTCCGTCACCTACGTCAGGAACATCACGGACGTCGACGACAAGATCAACGAAGCCTCGCGCCAGACCGGCGAGCCCATCGAATCGATCACCGCGCGCACCACCAAGGCATTCCACGAGGACATCGCAGCACTCGGCGCGCTCCCGCCCGACGTGGAGCCGCGGGCGACGGCGCACGTGCCCCAGATGATCGCGCTCATCGAGGCGCTGATCGCGGCTGGCAACGCCTACGAGGCGGAGGGTCACGTGCTCTTCCACGTGCCTTCGGCACCCCGCTACGGCGCCCTCTCCGGCCGCAACCGCGACGAGATGATCGCGGGCTCGCGCGTCGAGGTCGCTCCCTACAAGCGCGACCCGGCAGACTTCGTGCTGTGGAAGCCGAGCGACGAGACCCTGCCGGGCTGGGAGAGCCCCTGGGGCCGCGGGCGTCCCGGCTGGCACATCGAGTGCTCGGCCATGAGCCGCGCCTATCTCGGCGAAACCCTCGACATCCACGGCGGCGGGCTCGACCTAGTCTTCCCCCACCACGAGAACGAGATCGCGCAGAGCGAATGCGCCTGCCCCGGCCCGCCCTTCGCCCGCCACTGGGTACACAACGGCTGGCTCACCGTGGAGGGCGAGAAGATGTCGAAATCCCTCGGCAACTTCATCACCATCCGCGACGCGCTGGCGGAGGCGCCGGGAGAGGTGAACCGGCTGGTTCTCCTGAGCACGCACTACCGCCACCCGATGGACTGGACTGCCGACGGCATCGCCCAGGCGCGCGCCAACCTGGACCGCCTCTATACGGCGCTACGCAACGCGGGCACTGCGGCGAATGGCGTGGAAGACTCCGTCGATCCCGAGGTCGAGGCCGCGCTTTGCGACGACCTCAACACGCCGAAGGCGCTCACAGCGCTCCACCGCCTCGCCGGCGAGCTCAACCGGGCCGGCGACGCGGCAGCGATGGCGCGGGCCGCGGCCGCGCTGCGCGGCTCCGGCGCCCTGCTCGGGCTGCTGCAGGCGGACCCCGAGGCGTGGTTCCGCGGCGCGGGGCAGGAGGGCGGCATGAGCGATGCCGAAATCGAGGCGCTGATCGCCGCCCGCGCCGCCGCCCGCGCCGGGCGCGACTTCGCCGAGGCCGACCGCATCCGCGATGCGATGGCCGCCGAGGGCATCACCCTCGAAGACAAGCCGGAGGGCACGCTGTGGCGCCGCGCCTGAGGGGCGGCGCACGCGAAACCCGCACCCTGGCAGGCTGAGCCGTGGCAGGGAGCGACCGGCGCAAGGCTTGCGCCGCGGCCCATGTCGATGCCGGGGCGCCGGCGGTGATCCTCGTGCGCACTCAGCTCGGCGAGAATATCGGCGCCGCTGCCCGCGCCATGCTGAACTGCGGCCTCTCCGACCTACGCCTGGTCCAGCCCCGCGATGGCTGGCCCAACGTGAAGGCGCTGGGCGCGGCCTCGGGCGCGGATGCGGTGCTGAACGGCGTGCGGCTCTGCGCGACAGTGGAAGAGGCCGTGGCCGACCTGAACCTGGTTTACGCCACCACGGCCAGACCGCGCGAGCTGCTGAAGCCGGAGCTCGCGCCGCGCGAGGCGGTCACGGCGTTGCGCGATGCGGGGCGCAGCGGTGCCCGCCTCGGCCTCCTCTTCGGGCCGGAAAAGGCCGGCCTCAAGAACGAGGAGCTGGTGCTGGCCGACGCCATCGTCCGGATTCCGCTCAACCCTGCCTTCGCCTCGCTCAACCTCGCTCAGGCCGTCCTGATCATGGCCTACGAGTGGCGCCTTGCCAGCGGTCCGTTGGAGGAAGCACCCGAGCCGGCGCCACCGCCGACGGGAAGCGCCCGGCCCGCCACCAAGGACGAGATCCTGCACTTCTTCCGGCATCTGGAAGGCGCGCTCGACGACCGCGACTTCTTCCCGACGCCGGAGATGCGGCCCAAGATGGTGCAGAACATGCGCACCATGTTCGAGCGCATCTCGCTCACCCGCCAGGACGTGCAGACCCTGCGCGGTGTCGTGCGCGCACTCACCGGCGAGCGGCTCCGGCGGCGCGAACCGCCGGGCTCGGCCGATTGACACCGCACCGGCTGCGGCTATAGTGCGCCCGGCTCGCCGCCGGAGGCTGCGGGCGCACGCGATTCTCCCACCGGCACGGGCACGATGAGCAAGCGACAGCAGTCGAAGTACAAGATTTGCCGGCGCCTCGGCGTCAACCTCTGGGGCCGCCCCAAGAGCCCCACCAACCGGCGCGACTACGGGCCCGGCCAGCACGGCCAGCGGCGGCGCAAGCCGTCCGACTTCGGCGTGCAGCTCGCGGCCAAGCAGCGCCTGCGCGGCTACTACGGCAACATCACCGAGAAGCAGTTCCGCCGCTACTACCACATCGCCGGCGACCGCAAGGGCGACACCGGCGAGAACCTGGTCGGGCTGCTGGAGCGGCGCCTCGACGCCGTGGTCTACCGCATGAAGTTCGTGCCGACCGTGTTCGCGGCGCGGCAGTTCGTGAACCACGGCCACATCCTGGTCAACGGCCGCCGGGTCACGATCCCGAGCTACCTGGTGAAGGACGAGGACCGCATCACGGTGCGCGAGCGCTCGAAGCAGCTTCCGCTGGTACTGGAGGCGATCGATTCGCCCGAGCGCGAGGTGCCGGACTACCTGGAGGTCGACCACGACCGGATGGAGGGCCGCTTCATCCGCGCGCCCAAGTTCGCCGACGTGCCCTATCCGGTGACGATGGAGCCCAATCTCGTCATCGAGTACTACTCGCGATAGAGCGCGTCCGTCTTTGACGGATGCGTGACAGGCCGCGACCGCGGCCCGCCGCTTATGCGGCGCCCTCGCGGAGGCGCCGGCCGCAGGCCGGCTGCCGTGAGCGAAAAAGACGCCCCCAAGCGTTTACGCCCCCCTGCGCTCTCGATTGACAGGGCGCCCTATCCCGGCTTTTGTCTGCCTTGGGAATCCGAGGGTAAGGGAGGAGCGTGATGGGCGCGTTGGCATTCGAGCATCATCTGCTGAAGGAAGCCGGTACCAGTCCCAATAACGGGGCGCTGCCGCTCATCGTCTATCGGGGCGCCATCAGTGTCGGCGGCGACGAGCCGGAGGCGGCGGTCGAGCGGCACTTCGACGCCAACGGCTGGGGCGACGGCTTTCGCGGCGATACCTTTCCCTTCCACCACTACCACTCCATCGCCCACGAGGTCGTGGGCTGTGCGCGCGGCGCGGCGCAGCTCCAGTTCGGCGGCCCGGAGGGGCCGGTGGTCGACGTGAAGGCGGGCGATGCCGTGCTGATCCCGGCGGGTGTGGTGCACTGCCGGCTCGACGACAAGCCCGGCTTCGTCAGCGTCGGCGCCTACCCGCCCGGGCAGCAGCCGGACCTCTGCGTGCTGTCGAACCAGGATGCCGAGGTCTCGAACGCCAGGGACGATACCGAAGGCCTGGCGCTCAAGGTGGTGGGCGACGCGGAGATGCCCGCAATCAGGGCCTCCATCGCCGCAGTCCCGCTCCCCGCGACCGACCCGCTCGCAGGCGGCAGCGGCCCCGTGGCCGACCTCTGGCTGGAGGGCTGAGTAGGCGTCAGCCCGCGCTCGGCTCCTTACTGCCAGTCCTCGACCGTGAGGTCGGGGACACGACGGAACTCACCAACATTGTTGGTGACCAGCGTGACGCCCATGGCTCTCGCGTGCGCGGCGATCAGCAGATCGTTGCGGCCTATGGGTTTTCCGCTGCGTTCCAAGCTGCTTCGAATCTCTCCGTAGTGCCGATCGGCTGGCTCCTCCAGCGGGAGCACGTCGAGCGCAGAGAACACTTCTTCCAGCTGTTTCGTCAAGCGTGCGGAGCCGCGGCGTTGCGCTCCGTAGCGGAGCTCGGCCGCTACGATCACGCTGATCGCGACGCTTCCAGGTTCGAGAGCGGCTATGCGCCGGGCTACTTCGCCGTTGGGCCGCCGAACAAGCTGAGATACGACGTTCGTATCCAGTAGGTACCGAAGCGTGGTCATACTAGAAAATGTTTTCCGGCTCCGTCGGCGGATCGTCGATTTCCGGGAACTCTTCGTCCAAGGGCTCTAGAGTCGCCAGCACAGCTGCGAGTGAAGGCCGACGCTCGACAGGCTCGATGATCAGGCGATGGTCCTCCCGATAGATGACGACCTCGTCAGCCGCCAGCTCGAACTCGCGTGGAATTCGGACCGCTTGGTTGCGGCCATTGCGAAACAGTCGAGCCTGACGCGCCACTTGCGACATAGATGGCTCATTCCCGGTTGGCATAGGCTCAACATATGCCAACCGCCCCGTGTTTGCAACCTATCATGCACTTGGGGCGTTGACTGCCCGCCTCAATCGAACACGCTGTAGTCCAGCGCGAGCTGCTCGCCGAGCCAGAGCGGGTAGTCGCGGTGGTCGGCGAGATCGTCGCCGGTGTTCGGATGCACCAGCACCGAGTGGCCCCGGCGGTTGAGCATCAGCCAGGGCACGAACTCGGCGAAGAGGGTCGGCTCGAAGGCCACCTGGAACATGTGCATGGGATGCGGCCCCACCAGCTTGTCGCGCCAGCGCCCGAGCCGCACGGGGAAGCACGCGATCAGACCGGTCCTGACCGCCGCGGCGGTCTGCCGCGTCGCCGGCTCGTAGTAGACATGGGCGTGGTAGCTGGCGATTTCCGCCGGCAGCAGTGGGGTCAAGCGCGGGGCTCGACGCCGATGCCCTTGGTGCTCAGGAACTCCGAAAGCTCGCCGGTCTCGTACATCTCGCGGACGATGTCGCAGCCGCCCACGAACTCGCCCTTGACGTAGAGCTGCGGGATCGTCGGCCAGTCGCTGAAGCCCTTGATGCCCTGGCGGACCTCGGGATCTTCAAGCACGTCGAACCCTTTGAAGCGCACGCCGAGCAGCGAGAGCATCTGCACCACCGTGGCGGAGAACCCGCACTGCGGGAACACCGGCGTCCCCTTCATGAACAGGACGACATCGTGCTCGTCGATGAGGCCCCGGATTCGGTTCTCGACCGGCGCACTGGTCGTGGCCTCGATCATGCGAAATCCCCTTTCACTTTCAGTCGGTTACGCGTCCGCGGGGACGCTGGTCTGGAGCGCGAGTGCGTGCAGCTGATCGCCCATTCGCCCGCGCAGCGCGCGGTAGACCATCTGATGCTGCTCCACCAGCGACTTGCCGGCGAACGCGGCCGAAACCACGCGCGCCGCGTAGTGGTCGCCGTCGCCGCGCAGGTCGTCGATATGGATCTGGGCGTCAGGGAGCGCCTCTCGAATGAGCTGCTCGATCTCCTGAACGTCCATGGGCATCGGCGGTTCTCTCCGGTGGTGCGTTCTGCGAGTGCACTCAACGCTCGTGCTCCGCCTCGCCGGCCATGTAGGCCGGCAACCACTCTTCGTGGATGCGGCGGAGCGCTGCTATCGATATGGCACCTGCGCCCTCCACTGTCAACGCGGCGCCACCCGTGGAGCCAATGGCAGAGACCGGCACGCCGGCACCCTTTGCCTCCCTCGCAAGCGCGTCTGCGTGATGCCGCGGCGCGCTGACGAGGTAGCGCGCCTGGTCCTCGCCGAAGAGCCAGCCGGTCACGCTCGCAACGCCCGCCGGCACCGCGATCCGGGCGCCGATGGTGCGTCCCGCATCGTGCGCCGCGAGCGCCATCTCGGCGAGCGCCACCAGCAGCCCGCCGTCGGAGATGTCGTGGCAGGCGGAAACTACTCCAGCCTCGATCTGGCGCCTGACGAAGTCGCCGTGACGCCGTTCGGCAGCGAGATCGACGGCGGGTGGCGGCCCCTCCTCCCGGCCCTCGATCTCGCGCTGGTAGAGAGAGCGGCCGAGATGGCCGCCGTCACCGCCCACCAGCAGCAGCGCCTCGTCCGGCGCTTTGAGGGCCGGGGTACACATGCGCTCGAGGTCGGCGATCAGCCCGAGACCGCCGATCGAGGGCGTGGGCAGAATGCCGGCGCCTTCGGTCTCGTTGTAGAAGGAGACGTTGCCCGAGACGACCGGGAAGTCCAGTGCCCGGCAGGCCTCGGCCATGCCCTCGATACTGCCCGCGAACTGGCCCATCACTTGCGGCCGCTCGGGATTGCCGAAGTTGAGGCAATCGGTGATAGCCAATGGCCGCGCACCCACGGCGGTGAGGTTGCGCCAGGCCTCCGCCACCGCCTGCGCCCCGCCGGAGGCCGGGTCGGCGGCGCAGTAGCGCGGCGTGCAGTCGGCGGTGAGCGCGAGCCCCTTGCTGGTGCCGTGGACACGCACCACGGCGGCATCGCCCCCCGGCGGCTGTACCGTATCCGCCATCACCATGTGGTCGTACTGCTCCCAGATCCAGCGCTTGGAGCAGAGATCGGGCGCGGCGAGCAGCGTTTGCAGCGCCGCCATCGCCTCGGAAGCAGAGGTCTCGTGATCCGGCGTGCGCGCCAGCGGCGCCGGCCTCGGCGTAAGCTCGTAAGGGCGCTCGTAGATGGGCGCCTCATCCACCAGCGGGCGCACCGGCAGGTCGCCCACCACGGCACCGCCCGCCTTGAGCACGAAGCGGCCCGTCTCCGTCACCCGGCCGATGACGGCGAAGTCGACGCCCCATTTCTCGAAGACCGCCCTCGCCTCTTCCGCCGCCTCGGGGCGGAGCACCATGAGCATGCGCTCCTGGCTTTCGGAGAGCATGATTTCGTAGGGCGTCATGGCGCTCTCGCGCACCGGCACCTTGTCGAGGTCGAGCTCGATCCCTGCACCGCCCTTGTCCGCCATCTCGACCGAGGAGCAGGTTAGCCCCGCCGCGCCCATGTCCTGGATCGCGATGATCGCATCCGACTTCATCAGCGCGAGGCAGGCCTCCATTAGCAGCTTCTCGGTGAAGGGGTCGCCGACCTGCACGGTCGGGCGCTTCTCCTCGGTGCCTTCGTCGAAGGCGGCAGAGGCCATGGTCGCGCCGTGGATGCCGTCGCGCCCGGTCTTGGCGCCGACATAGACCACGGGATGGCCGACCGCGTTCTCTGCGGCGGCGTAGAAGATGCGGTCCGCCTGCGCCACGCCCACGGTCATGGCGTTGACCAGGATGTTGCCGTCGTAGGCCGCATCAAAGGCGCAGGAGCCGCCGACCGTCGGCACCCCGATGCAGTTGCCGTAGCCGCCGATGCCGGCAACCACGCCCGCCACCAGATGGCGCGTCTTGGGATGACCGGGCGCGCCGAAGCGGAGCGCATCGAGGCTCGCCACCGGCCGCGCGCCCATGGTGAACACGTCGCGCAGGATGCCGCCGACCCCCGTCGCCGCGCCCTGATAGGGCTCGATGAAGGAGGGGTGATTGTGGCTCTCCATCTTGAAGACCGCCGCCTGCCCGTCGCCGATATCCACCACGCCCGCGTTCTCTCCCGGCCCGCAGATGACCCAGGGCGCTTCGGTCGGCAGCTTGCGCAGCCACACCCGGGACGACTTGTAGGAGCAGTGCTCGTTCCACATTGCCGAGAAGATTCCGAGCTCGGTCAGGTTGGGCGCGCGCCCCATGACCCGCTCGATGCGCGCGTACTCGTCCGTGCTCAGTCCGTGCTCGGCCACCAGCGCCGGCGTGATCGGCACGTCCGGCATCGCCCGCACCGCCCCGCTCACGAGAGTGCCCTCACCAGATGGTCGAACATGGGGCGCCCGTCGGTGCCGCCCAAAGCAGGCTCGGCGGCACGCTCGGGATGCGGCATCAGGCCGAGCACCGTGCGGGCCGGATTGAGAATGCCCGCGATATCGGCGGCGGAGCCATTGGGGTTGGCCGCGTCACCGGCCGCGCCGTCATCGCCCACGTAGCGGAAGGCGACCAGCCCCTCACCTTCCAGCCGGGCGAGCGTCTCATCATCGGCGCAGTAGTTGCCCTCGTGATGGGCGACCGGCATCCGCACCACCTGGCCGGCCTGGTAGCCGGCGGTGAAGGGGCTCCCGGCCTCGTCGACGCGCAGGCTCACCCAGCGGCAGACGAAGCGGAGCCCCGCGTTGCGCATCAGCGCGCCGGGCAGCAGCCCCGCCTCGGTCGCCACCTGGAAGCCGTTGCAGATGGCGAGCACATGCACGCCCTCCTTCGCCCGCTTCACCACGTCGGCCATCACGGGCGAGCGCGCCGCCATGGCGCCCACGCGCAGGTAATCGCCGTGGGCGAAGCCGCCGGGCAGCACGATCAGGTCGCAGGCGGGCAGCGCGGTCTCGTCGTGCCAGACCATCGCCGGCGCCCGGCCCGTGCTGGCCTCCAGCGCCACCTCGACGTCCCGGTCGCAGTTCGAGCCGGGAAAGACGATGACGACGGCCTTCATCGCACCCCAGCCGCCGGGCATGGCGCGTTCTCTCCTTGCTTCAGAAAGGAGAGGTGTGAGACGCGGAGCGAAAAATTTATGCGAGATTCGCCGGGATTAGGCGGGACAGCCGGGATTCCAGGGGCGATGCGAGGGCTATCCCCGACCACGGTCCGGGGCGGCGGCGGGGAAGCTGGGTTGGCGGTAGGGGTTGCGGTACGCCGGTTCATTCGGCGAGGTCGATGGTGTAGTCCTCGATCACGGTGTTCGCGAGCAGGCGCGCACACATGGCGTCGAGCTGCTCCCTGGCGGCCTGCGGGTCGGTCTCGGCCAGATCGAGCTCCAGGTACTTGCCCTGGCGCACGCCTTCGACGCCGGCGAATCCCATGCGCGCGAGTGTGCTCGCGATCGCCTTGCCTTGGGGGTCGAGAACGCCGGCCTTGAGGGTGATGTGGACTCGGGCTCGCACGCGATCTCACGCGCTCTCGGCGTTGTCGCGGCCGTTCACCTCCTGCAACACCGTTTGGGGCATCAGGCCCAAGCGCCGGGCGACCTCCTGATAGGCCTCGGAGACCCGGCCGAGGTCGCGGCGGAAGCGGTCCTTGTCCAGCTTCTCGTTGGTCTCGATGTCCCAGAGCCGGCAGCTGTCGGGCGTGATCTCGTCGGCGAGCACGATACGCATGTCCTCGCCGTGCCAGAGCCGGCCGAACTCCAGCTTGAAGTCCACCAGCCTGATGCCGATGCCGTGAAAGAGCCCGCTGAGGAAGTCGTTGATGCGGAGCGACATGGAGAGGATGTCGTCGAGCTCCTGCGGCGTCGCCCAGCCGAAGGCGGTGATGTGCTCCTCCGACACCAGCGGGTCGTCGAGCTCGTCGTTCTTGTAGCAGTACTCGACGATGGAGCGCGGCAGCTGCACGCCCTCCTTGAGGCCGAGCCGCTTGACCAGCGTGCCGGCGGCATAGTTGCGGATGATCACTTCGACCGGGATGATTTCCACCTCGCGAATCAGTTGCTCGCGCATGTTGAGCCGGCGCATGAAATGGGTCGGCACGCCGATCTCGTTGAGACGCGCCATCAAGTGCTCGGAGATGCGGTTGTTGAGCACGCCCTTGCCGGTAATCACCCCCTGCTTCTTGTTGTTGAAGGCGGTGGCGTCGTCCTTGAAATACTGCACCAGGGTGCCGGGCTCGGGCCCTTCGTAAAGGACCTTCGCCTTGCCTTCGTAGATCCGCCTGCGACGGGACATGGTGGGGATCCTCGATGTGGGGGTGCGTTGCGCCGGGTCGACGCTCTGCGCGCCCGTTACCCGGTCAACATAGTCGTTACAAGGGGCCAGTACAATCGCCGGTCGCCGGTCGTGCCGGGCAGACCGGGCGTGACGGCCGCCGACACGGCGTTCTAAATTTCAATGTTTTCAAATAGATGACGATTCGGTGGACCCGCCGCGAAACGCCACACGGGGGTGATGCCGGGCCGTCCCGGCCGCGGCAGGGCGATCAGCGACGCGTTGACCGTGCCGAATCCGCCGACCGCCTCGATGCACATGGCGGCCTCGGCATCGCCGCCCGAGTCGCGCACGCCACGCCCAAGCAGCACGGACCAGTCGTCCCAGGCGCCGCGCTCGGGATCGGGCGGCACCGCGGCCTCGAAGTCTGCAAGGTGCGTGCGAATTCGCGCCGATTCAAAGTCGTTGCGCTCGCGCGCGGTGAACATGGAAAGCCCCTCGGGCAGCGGATGAAAGACCGGCGCCTTGCCGCCGTCATGGCGCAGCCAGAACGCCTCCTCGGAATCCGCGACCACGAGGTTGAAGGGGCGATAGGCCGCGCCGTCGATATCGGCGAGCGCCATGGCCGCAGCCGCGGCGTCGGCGTGATCCAGCGCATCCAGCACCAGCTCGCCGCGCGAGCGCTTGCCCGCTGCGGGCCCGAGCGCGCCGGTGCGGTTCAGGATGCCGGCGCAGACACCGTCGTCGTTGACGCCCAGCCAGCTTCCGCCCGCGAGCTCGTCCTGGCCGGCGGTCACTTCCGGGCGCTCGGCCCAGTGGCGGGCGGGCGGCAGCCAGGGGCGGCCGATCATCTCGTCTCGGTTGGCGGCGATCACGACCGACCAGTCGTGGCCGGGGCGCCGCAGGATCACGAGTGTGCACATGCTGCCTTATCCGCCGAAGGGGCCGTGCTCGCCGTGGACCGGCGCAGGCCGCTCTGGCACAATGCACGCGCGTCCAATCATCGGCTGGGAGCCTGGGGTATGAACACGTTCGACGACCGCAAGAAAGCCGCCGAGGCGAAGTTCAAGCACGATCAGGAGTTTCAGTTCAAGGTCGTCGCCCGGCGCAACAAGCTTCTCGGCCTGTGGGCGGCGGAGAAAATGGGCATCGCAGGCGACGATGCCGAGGCCTACGCCAAGCAGGTGGTCATGGCCGATTTCGAGGAGCCGGGCGACGACGACGTGGTGCGCAAGGTGGTCGGCGACCTGACCCAGAAGGGTATCGAGGCCGACGCTCATCTGATTCGCACACAGATGGAGCGCTTGCTGGACGAGGCGAAGGGCCAGGTCAGCACCGAATAGCCCGCGCGCGCCTTCCTCCCCATTCTCGACGTTCGGGACCGCCGGTGAGCGTCGCCCCCAATAGGGGCGCGGACAACCAACGCGCCGGCTGGGGTGCTCACGCCCATCGGGCGCTGCATTCGGCCGGCGTGCGCCAGATCGCCTACGTGCCGGATGCCGGCCTCTCGGCGCTGCTCGCACTGTGCGAGGCCGACGAGACCATGCGCACGGTGCTGCTCGCCCATGAGCAGGAGGGCCCGGCGCTCGCCGCCGGCGCCTGGCTCGGCGGCGAGCGCGCGGCGCTGCTGATGCAATCGAGCGGGGCCGGCAACTGCGTGGCCGCACTCTCGCTGATCCGCACCTGCCGCTTCCCCTTCCTCAGCATCGTCACCATGCGGGGCGAATGGGGCGAGACCAATCCGTGGCAGCTCCCCATGGGCCAGGGGACGGCGGCTCATCTCGAAGAGTGCGGCGTGATCGTCTCCCGCGTGGACGACGAGGCGCGTACCTTCGAGATCATCGAGGCCGCCGCCGCCATCGCCTTCGAGAGCCAGGCGGCGGCCGCGGTTCTCATCGGCCAGCGCGTGATCGGCGCCAAGAGCTTCGACGGATGACGCGCCGCGCACAGCCGGAAACGACCCTGGACCGGCGCACGGCCACGGCGATCCTGCTCCAAGGCCGCGACGACGTGCTGGTGGTCCCGGGCCTGGGGTCTGCGACCTGGGACTGCGCCGCCCTCGGCGACAACCCGCTCCACTTCTCGCTCTGGGGCGCGATGGGCAACGCGTCGATGATCGGGCTCGGCCTCGCTCTGGCGCAGCCCGCGCGGCGCGTGCTGGTACTGACGGGCGACGGCGACATGCTGATGGGGCTTGCGAGCCTCGCCACCATCGCGACCCAGGCGCCGCCCAATCTCGCCCTTGTCGTGCTCGACAACGAGCGTCACGGCGAGACCGGGATGCAGCCCACGCATACCGCGCACCGTACCGACCTCGCCGCCGCAGCCGCAGCCTGCGGCTTCGCCGAGGTGCGGCAGGTCGCGGACGAAGCCGGCCTCCGCGCAGCACTGCCGCTGGTGCATGAGGTGCCGGGCCCTACCTTCCTCACGGTGAAGGTGCACGCCGAGCCCCTGCCCCGCGTCCTCCCGCCCCGCGACGGCGCCTATCTCAAGGACCGCCTTCGGTCGGCACTGCTGGGGCCCGACGCCGTCCTCTAGTCTCGGCAACGCACCGTCCGTCTCGACGGAAAGCCCGCGGCTGGAGCTTGCCTCTCCCCCGCTCCGTGTTGACTTGCCCGGCCGCGAGTCCCACCGTTTCCGCTAGGATTTTCTCGAGTCGCAACGCTGACGGGATGCTTCGAGAGGTCGCCTCCTGAACGATTTGCGACTGCTGCTCTGGCGGAGCAGGCCGGCCAGCGCGCTCCCCCGCCAGGCCCGCTACTGCCGACAGAGTCGCTCTACCTGAGGAACACGATGCCATGACACGCGGAATCGGATCACTTCGCTCAGCAACGGTACTCCTGATGGCCGGCAGTTTCGCAGGAGGGCTGGCCGCGTGCGGCGGAGGTTCTGGCGGCGGGTCCTCCCCTCCACCGATGCCCATAGCCAGCGGTGAGGCGCTCGATGCGGCAATCACCGCTGATCCCCCGTTAACGGCACCGGACCTGCTGAGCGCGGACGGCTCGGGAACGCCCGCCGACAACACGATGCTCGGGGAGATGGCCGATGCGGCCAGAGCCACAATCGAGGGCTGGGACGACATCGTGTACGAGCGAATGAACGAGGCGAATGGCGCGCCGGCCTCGACCGATACATTCGTGATTTACAGCAACAAGGGCGAGCCAACACCCACCGCGTTTCATATGGTCCATGCGCTCAACAGCGACGGGGTCTTGGCCCTCAACACCTCCAACGTGGGATTGGTCAGCGGCGTGGCCGGGTTCCCGTCGGCAGTCAATCAGGTGGACGTGCCATTCATGAACGACGACGAGTTCACGGGCATGTTCGACGATGCGCCGGGCACCTACACGTGCGTCTCGATGTGCACTCTCTCGACCAATGTGAACGGCGAGTTGGTCGACGTCGGCGGCGATTGGCAGTTTGCGCCCGATGACGACGAGTTCCCGGTGCCTGTATCAGACTCCGACTACGTCCATTTCGGCTACTGGATGAACGAGTCGGAAGAGAACGACCAGCCCGTCATCATGGCAGCCGCCATCGCCGGCGGAACCGACGAGTCGGGTGCGATTCTCGTATGGCCATAATTTGGGTCATGCAGCGATTGCCAGGTCTTCGGATGAGCTGATGTTGTCGTTGGCTGCTCCGGAATGGGCACCCATAAGCCCGGCCCATGCCTGATCGAAGAG
>Ga0209543_1001373_pt1 | contig 22333 bp, 24 predicted proteins | sample MesohylFT_FD_187296 | JGI IMG/M metagenome (GOLD analysis project Ga0209543, IMG submission 187296) | Host-associated microbial community of the marine sponge Aplysina aerophoba from Gulf of Piran - sponge mesohyl, lysed by freeze-thaw... | ecosystem: Host-associated > Porifera > Sponge >...
CGCCGGACCCGTCACCGTCACCGCCGGGAGCAAGCGTCGAAGCATCGCCGGACCCGTCACCGTCACCGCCGGGAGCAAGCGTCGAAGCATCGCCGGACCTGTCCCCCGCTCCCCCGTCAGGGTCGCCATCGTCCGAGCAGGCGCCGGCCAGCAGCACAGCGACGATTCCGATAGTCAGGCAACGCCTCAAGTGTTCCGTCATGGATCCGGCCGCCTTCCTAGAGCAGTCGCGAGGTTATGACGACGCAAGCCACGGATCAGTTCCCGGGATCCATGGGCCCATCCGACCAGCAAACGGTCGTTCACGCAACTTCCACCCCCGACGCCGGTCCCGGACCAGCCACCAACGGCTTCACCGGTCAGCCCGGACATCGGTCGCCAGCACCGGATCGTCGACCCTAACGCTGCCATTTCTCATCCTGCTGCACTACCGATTCTCAGGCTCCTGCACTACCAATTCTCACCTTCCGCTCAGGGGGCGTCCACCCCCTCCAATAGGCCGGAACCGCAGTAGTCCTATTCGGCGCCTGGCCAACCACCCGCCACGAACATCCAGTCACGAGACGTTCGCCTGATCACCACTCATCAGCTGGCCCCTCGTCAGGCGCCTGACTCTCCGGGCTTTCGAGTCCCAGCCAGCTTGCCGAGTTCTCCTTCCCCTTTCGCCCTGCCGCGTGGCTCGCAGTACCGTGCTGCGTTGTTTGCCGCAGCGTCCGAAGGCACAGCAGTGGGGAGAACCTGACATGGCAAGTGGATCGTCACAATCGGCGCAGGGACTAGAGCCGGGGCGTCTCGGAAGGTACACGAGGCGGGCCGAGCCCGTAATGCTGGTGTTGGCGATTGCCAGCGTGCCGTTGTTCTTGTTGGAGCATCGGTACTGGCTCGCCGCTGCTGCGGGCTGGGTCGTGGTGGCGGCGTTCTTCGCGGACCTCGCAATACGTGTTGTGCTGGTTGACGGATCAAGACGCAGCTACTTGATCCGCCACTGGTATGACGTGGCCATCGTCCTGTTGTCACTGTTGCCGATCGCGCGTCCCCTCAGGTCGCTGCGAGCCTTGGCGCTGCTGCGCGGCGTGCGGGCATTCGTGGCCGCCCACAAGGCAGCCGCAATATTGACGAGGGGCTGGAGGAGTCTGCACGGCAAGGCGCTCATCGTGTCGAGCGCAGCGCTGTCCGCTGCCGCGGTGCTAGCGGTGTACGAGGCGGAGCAGGCAGCCGGCGGCAGCATCGACTCCGTAGGGGACGCTCTGTGGTGGGCGGCAGCGACGGTCACGACCGTCGGCTACGGAGACCTCAGCCCTGACACCGCTGCTGCGCGTGGGGCGGCGGTGGTGCTGATGGTCTGTGGGGTCTCGCTGTTCGGCCTGCTCACCGCAAACGTGTCCGCGAAGTTCCTCAAGAACGATGCCCTGCTGGCGTACGAGCAGATGGCGGAGCTACTCGACGGAGGTCGTTCGTGCCCGAATTGCGGCCATACGCCATTGCAGCGTGCCAGCACGGCGGACAGCAGCGGCGAGCCAGGGGCGGCGGCCACCCAATAGCGAACTGGAGGGCGCGCTCGGGCTAGGAGGCCATCCGGATGAGTTGGTCGCCGGTCTTGGCGTCGACGTAGGCGAAGCTCTGCGGAGGACGGAAGCTCCTCAGCTTCACTCGCATGTCCCGCAGTGGGATCTTCCGACCAAATGACCGCGGCTCGGTCAGTGTCAGAGCAGCTCCGACCTCCACGCCCTCGAAGTACCGCTGGAACTCGTCGTAGCGCAGGTCGGACCTGGAGCCGTACTTGCGCCACAGCACCGCAAGTTCGGCGGATCGGACGCTGGTGACGACGCAGGTGCCGAGCAGTGCCCGCACTGGTGTCGCCGCATACAACAGCGCCAGCGTCGGAACGACGATCTTCGGCACGGTCCGGCGCAGCTCGACCGTCTTGTCACCCGCGAGGATGGCCTCCGCGAATCTGGGCTTGAGCGACAGAACGACCATCCGGTCCGGGTCGAGCCCCGGCACTTCAGTCGTCATCGCTTCTCGTTCGCTCGTCGTCGAACCCACGGACCGCGTGTTCATCGACCTTCCGTGTCGCTATGCGGAGCCCGTTCTCACTCGAACTCGGAGGATTGGGCGCCGAGGCTGCGGGCGTTCTCTGAGACCGTGCGCCGGGTGGCCTCGTCGTAGCCCTCGTCGCTGGTGGCACGGATCTCCAGGACCAGCTCCACGGCCTCGCCGAGCTTGCTGGTGACGTGATCGCCGATCTCGCCGAGCTGCTTGATGCCGCGGACCGGGTCGAGGTTGAACTGGGCGTAGAACTGGGTGGGCTTGCTCAGCTCTGGCTTGGGCCGCTCATCTGGCGCGGTGGTTGGTCCGTCCGGGTCGTCGGTTCCCGCCGGAGGCTCGTCTGTGTCGGTCGACGGCGGCTGGGGCTCGGGAACGTGGTCGGGGTGGATGAGCAGGCCGCTGGGTGCGGGCGGGATTGCATCGTCCGTGTGCAGGCCGACCCATCGCTGGCCGTCGTGGGCCTCGGCGTAGGCGAATGTGTCCTGTTGCCAGGTGATGGTCGTGGCCCGGTTCGCGATTGCGCTGTACAGGACGTCGCGGTTCGCGAGGCGGGGCATGTACGGGTATCGGGCGTAGGTTTCCCACAGCTTGTGGACGGCGATGTCGCCGCGGTCGGACCAGAGCTTGCGGCGGTCGAGGTCCATGCGGATGCGCACTCCGCTGTAGGTGCCTATGAGCTTCTCCTCGCTGCTGAGCTTGTCGCTGGTGCGCTTGGCCAGGTCGCCTACGGTCGTGACCCTCGTCGTCTGCCATTCGATGTCGCGCTGGCCAGGCTGCTTGGTGGGTGTGATGGCCAGGGTGAAGGTCTCGGCGATCAGGCTGTCGACCTGCTTGGAGGTCTCGGCCAGCTTGCTGTCGGCTTGGCGCTGCTGATGGGCGGTGAGGTTCATGGACCCGTCGCCCACTATGGACTTCCAGGCCAGGTACATGCGGGCTGCGGCTCGCAGCTCGGCTAGGCGGTTGGCCGCCGCGGCCAAGAACACCACCAGGTTGGGGTTGACCCGCGGGCCGGCGTCGCGCTGGGCCAGGATCCGCGCCGCGAGCTCCACCGCCGGGGAGTTGTCGTCGTTGGGCGAGTGAGTGGCGCCGGGCTCCAGGATCACCAGACGCACGCCGTCATCGTTGTCCGGCACGTCGCCCGGGCCCTCGGCGAACACCTGAACCGCTGCGAAGGCTCCCCGGTCGCGCTGGTTGCCGATGCGGCGACGGACCTCGTCGTCGGCGTCGCGGTCGTCGTAGTTGGAGCCGGCCCGGTCCGCAGCGATGCGGGTGACGTTGGGGATCAGCGAGTACCAGTACTGCGCGCCGTCGACATAGAGGTGGGTGGCCTCGCCCGACAGGCGCCGCAGCGCGTCGGCGAACTGGCCGGGGGACTCGCCGGGCTGCGCACAGCCCAGCACCACCGACTTGCGGTCCACTCCCCTCCTGCCGTCGGGTCGGGGCGCCGAGCCCATGTACACCGCCCGGGCGGCGCGGCGGGTCGCGGACAGCCTCCCGAAGTGGCTGTTGTTCTGGTCGATGCGCAACGGCAGCGAGTTGGCGCCGTCCACATCGGCCTTGATGACAGGGTCCCAGCCGTCCTCCAGGTACTTCTTCATCTCGCTGACGAGCAGTCCGAAGTCCATGGGCAGGTTGCCGGGCATGATCAGCAGCGACCGGTCGTCGCGCTGCCAGAGTTGCGAGATGGCCAGCGCCATGAGCCGCAGCACCCCTCGGGTTCGCTGGAACTTGTCGAGCGCCGACCAGTCGTCGAAGAGCCGGTCGAACAGCTCGGGATGGATCGGATAGCAAAGCTCCATGCGGCGGCGGTACTCGCCCTCCCCCACCCCCGCAGGGAACTTGTCGCCCTGATCGCGGTACATGTCACAGAACGCCCGGATCACCCCGTCGCGCACCCTGGCCTTGTCGGCGGGGATCGGGTCGAACAGCCGACGGCGCACGATCTCGAAGGACTCGTCCGGCGACGCCGGCTGCCACTGGGCCGCCTTGCGGGCCACGACGTTCTTGAGCTTCTCCAGCGCGGTGCGCCCCTTGGGGCCGCCCACCTCCACATCAGAGGCCGGGATCGAGATCAATACCACCACATCGGGCACCGCGGCCGCGGCCTCGGTGAGAGCCTGCGCGAAGGTGAACTGGGTGTCGAAGTCACCCCCGGCGAGGCGCTCGCCTCCGGGCCCGTCGTCGTCGCTGCCGTCACGCAGCTGGCGGGCGTAGGCGACCCATTCGTCGATGAGCACCACCGCGGGGCCGAAGCGCTCGAACAATGTCGTGAGGGCGGCGCCGGGGCTGGTGCCGGCCAGGTCGTCGGCCCGCACGATGTCGTAGCCGTCCTTGCCGCCGAGCTGGTAGGCGAGGTGGCCCCACAGAGTGTGCAGACGGATGCCGCCTCCGACCGACTTGGGTGCCGCCGGGGAGATCGCCTGGCCGACCATCACGGCCCGGTTCACCTTGGAGGGCAAGGTGAGTTCTTCCTCGGCCAGGACTTCAGCCAGCCCCGGCAACTTCGCCGCCTCAGGGCCGGAGGCCAAGTGATACAGCGCGATCAGCGAATGGGTCTTGCCCCCACCGAAGTTGGTCTGCAACTCGATCACCGGATCGCCGCCCGCACCCGACAGGCGCCGGGCCGCCCCGGCCAGCAGGTCGCGCAGGCCCTGGGTGATGTAGGTGCGGGAATAGAACGCCTGAGGATCCCCGTATTCGGGCTCGGCGCGGCCTTCGACGACCTGCTCCAAGTCGGCTGCGTACTCGGCCTGCTCGAACCGCCCCGCGGCCACGTCGGCATGAGGCGCGATGATGTCCCGCCACGGCGTCAGCCCTGCCTGCGGCGTTCCCTCGGTCGGCTTGGCCGCGGTGCGGCGGCGCTCGCTGCGGGACTCCTCGTCGAACATCTGGCGCATCAAGTCCCGGCGCAGGACCCGGATCTGGTCGCGCTGGTCGCTGTTGCCGAAGGCCTCCAGCACCCGCTCCATCGAGTCGAGGGCCCGCACCGTGTCGTCGCTGGTCAACGACTGCTGGTGGGCCCAACGGTTGCGCACGTCGGACACCTCGAACACCAGCGACCGCACCGACGGACCGAACCCGTGGCTGAACACCTCGTTCCAAGTGGCCTTGATGCCCTTGAACAAGAACGCCGAATCGCCGACCGAAGGCTCACGATCAGGCTGATGGAGCTTCGAGTTGACCTGCTGGAGCCAACCGTCTCCGTAGAACCCCCGCCAAGTCGCCTCACACGCCGGACCCAGCCCGTCACGCAACAGATCCAGCGCCTTGGCAACCCGCTCAGTGTTGGCCATCACCATCGAACTCAGCTCCCGTGACCGGCGACAGAAGCAGAGACGGCTTCAGCCATGCCCAAACGACGCCACGACGCAGCGGCCATCACGATGCGCTACCGATCATGACGGTGCTCCTCGTCTCAGCCACTCCGAGACATCAGCGCCCGTGCGAGAGGCCGCGGAAGCGAGGCCATGCACGGCCTGCGCCGCCACCTCAGGCCGGAGTCGCGTTATCGCACGGTACTCAGCCCCGTCTTCGCTGGTGAAACGCCAGTTCGAAGAATCGCCGTGTGCGAGCACTGCACGCTGGTGCGTCGGAGCGAACTGTGGCATCGCCAGACGGTGTGGGCTCGAATCGAAACCGATGCGGATGGCGTCACCCTCAGGAGAGCGGATCATGGCCGCGGGCTTCTTGGCGTCGAGGCTGATGCGCAGCAAGGGGAACGCCCGACTCTCGTCGAGACGGACGCTGTCGCATAGGGGTTGTATGCAGAGCCAGTAATCTCCATGCTGACCTCGAAGGACGACGCCCAATTCAAGCCTCGGCCGTGTCGCGCCAATACTGCTTGAACTCATCAGGATGGCTAGCGACTCATTCGCAGGCCCTCCACCGACAGCGGCAACAAGATCACCGACCGCCCTCGATACGGCGCTGTCCCCCATTCCGATTCCCGACAGGCCTCTCGCGATCGCCTCTCGGGCCAGGTCCGGGGCGTCGAGAGCTGTGAACTCATCGGCCACCCCCGGATGGCTCTTCAGCTTCGCCGTTAGCTGGCGAAGCGAGCCCCCCGGTGGGGCGACCTCAAGATGCTCCCGCACGGACTCGTGATCCCAGACCTCCCCGACTCGCTCATCGTGCAGCGCCTGCTCGAAATCGCTCGCGAGCAGCTTCACGAACTGCGGCCCGGCGTCAGTGGGCTCTGGTAGCAGCGCTCTGTGCACCAGCGCCGCCCCGTCCAAGTCGGAGTTGAACGTCGCGAGGATCCGCGGAGTCGACTCGCGCAGTGTGTTGATGCCTCGGAAGGCGAACTCGGGCATCAGTCCCTTGAACACCATCTCAAGGTCGGCTCGGATCATTCCTGGTAGTTCGCTGTATGTGGCAATTCTATCCTTTTCGTGGCCCGCTCGGGCTACCTCTGGTTTACCAAAAAGGAGAACAACAGTATCATTCAGTTTAAGCACAAACTCATTAGACATATCTTCATATACTTGTTCAAAGTTCGCCTCTTCAATGAGACGATCTGAGATACTGATCAGCCTTTGAACACCACTGAAGATCACGATGACTGTAAGACGGTCCTGACGGCTCTCAGATATTGCATGGATCGCCTCAATTGTCGTCGCTGAGTCATCATCAAATATCCGCCAGTCAATAATCAGCAAGTCAGCGATCGACGCACCGCGACGGGCAAGCTTCATAAACTCATTCGTGTCATCAGGTGGCTTCAGGATGCTGCACACGATATTCTCTGCAAGGAATGCGCGGACGAGATCAACTGCAAAAATAGGAGTCTGACCATCCGTATCGGGCAGAACTAGACTAGGAACAGGTTCCCCCAAACCACTGTCAATATCTTCGCCACTGTCAACATCTTCAATCTGTGGATCTTCTCCAGAGTCCTGCCGATCGTTCTCGATACAGTCGTCAATCAGGAGGGCCGTTCGGAAGAAGTCGCTGATCGCTGTCATTGTCTCTAGTCCCTTGGACTGAGTAGAAACTCAGCGCCGTTGTGGCAGTCGCCGAGGCTTATGTCCCAGCCAGCCCTGTCGAGGACCTGACTGGCAATGGCTAGGCCCAAGCCGCTACCTCCTGGCTTCATCGTGAATCCGAAGTCGAACACCCGATCCGCTATATTATCAGAGATTCCAGGGCCACTGTCTCGATAGACAAGGGCCTTCTCCTGAGTACGTAACTCGATGACGTTAGTGGTATCAGTTCCAGCCTGTTGTATCCAATAGAGGCTGTTGTCAATCAAGTTGATGAAGACCGGATAGAAGGTCGACACATGCCCGAGAATCTTGACATCTTGAAACCATCTGGTGGGCACAATCTGGACATTCGTAGACCGGAGACGCTCCCGGAAGAGTTCGTTGAGAAACCCTGAAATGTCGCTTCCCTTGATGATAGTCTTCGTTCGCCTAAGCCTTCGCTGCATTGGCGTCAGTAGTGTGAGATAGCTGTCAAGGTGGTCGAAGTCGCGCCGCAGATCCTCGTAGAGCCCGACCAGTTGCGGGTTCTTCTTTGCCCAGGATCCGACCCTTCGCACATCGCTTCGGATGCTCGCGACCGTCGCTCGGAACTCGTGGTCGACCACCGCCAGCGCCATACCCAGCTGCACGTACTCGAGCTGGTCATCGGCCTGGGCGCGCAACTCGACGATCTCAGCGTCGGCAGCGGCCGCTAGCTCCGCCGGTGCCGGAGCGCCGCTGCTGAACACCACATCGCTCGCCCGAATGAGGTTCGCTACTCGTAAGAGCGCCCTTCGAGAGTCAGCAGCCAGCGACTCCAACTCATGTTCGAACTCTGCCTGCTCGTGGATCCAGCCAGTGCTCGCCGAGCCGCTCGGACGGGCTATGCCTGCGAGGCGCTTGTCGAAGTCCGCTCGCAGTGTCCGAAGCGTGGAGGTTGCGTTTGCGTTCAAATCCGATAGCGCTCGGTCGGCTTCGGCTTGGGCGGTTGTCATCTGTTCCGTTGCCGCGGCGATCCTTCTCTTGACGAACCGGTCTCGTTCCTGCTCGTCCGCGTCGCGCGCAGCCAGGCGTGCCTCCGTGGCCCCGGCCAGGTCATCGACGAGTTCGAGCGCCGGCCGTAAGTACGACTCTTCTACGTCCGCTGCGCCTCGCTCGACGAGCATCATGTCTTGGCGCATCGGCCCCGACGGCGCGAAGCCGTCCGGCTCATCGAACCCGAGCGGTGCCGTCAGCTGACTTAGGGCCCGTCTGGCCTGTGCGATCTGTCTCGTGGCCGGTTGGAGCCGGTCGGCGGCAGCAAGCTCCGTGCTGAGGTCCTCGACTATCTCCGATGCCCGTTCCTGGAAGTCGGTCTCAGTCAGGTACTCGACGGCTGATGAGAGCTGTGATCGCAGTTGCTTGCGTCCCACCGCGGCTTGTCTCTCGCGTTCTCTACGGATCTTGTCCTCTCTGACCAGGCGCTCACGGCCCAGTTCGTAGGCGCGGACCTGGGGAGCATCGGGTCGGAAGTACTCGGCGGCCAGTTGTTTAAGCAGATTGATGAGGAGTTCTCGAAAGTCCGAGTAGGCACGACCGCGCGTGAACCCCTCTCGGCCCGCCTTCTCGTGCAAGCCAGGGTTCTGTTGACTCGTGAGGCTGACGGCGCCAAACATCCTCCGGTAGGAGAAGAAGTAGTACCCGGCGCCCAAGGTCCGTCTCTCCTCGATCTCGAGGTAGTCGAAGTCGGGACGGCCGTACGGCTGCACCCTGATCCCATCCATGTAGACGTACAGGCCGCCGAGACGCTTCAGCTTGGCGTTCATAGACCCGAACGCCTCGGGGTCGAGCCGCGACTCGCTGGCCATTCCCTGCACCACTCCGAGCTCGAACGAGAACTGCCCGCAACGCGGCCGCAACGAGTCCGGGCACCTGACACTGATGTCCGTCGCGTCCTCGTCGAAGATCCTGATCGTGCCGACGAAATCGCCTGATTCGTCGAATTCGCCGTGGATGTGGTGATCCGCCTGCTCGAAGTCCGCCACTCCGAAGAAGTCGCCGGGCTGCAGCAGGCTCTCCGAGTCGCCGCCGCCCCGATGATCGACAAAGTCGACGGCAAAGTTGGGAGTGGATGCCTCGCCGAGCCAGGAGTCGGTGAAGCCGTGAAGCGTCCTCTCGAACAGCGATGCTTCTTTGGATCCAGGCGTGCCGATCTCCGCGGCGAGATCCTCCGACACCGAGGAGATCATGAACATCGTGCCGGTCGGGCCGAGCAGCCCCAGATCGGGCACAGCCCGGAAGGGGTCGTCCGGCAGCGCGTCCAACGCGGCCTCGATGCCGTCAAGTGACGGCGACCACCGCTTCGCGCTGTCCCGCTGTCGGAGGCGGTTCAAGGCCTCTGCCAGCGGCTCCTTGAGGCGGACCACATCGGCAGCCGTCAGCTCGTCGTCGTCGAGTTCGACCAAGCCGACGGGCACCTCGTCCAGGTCGATGCCGGGAAGTTCGAACATCTTCCAGTTGACCAGCGCCGCGATCGCAGGGCAGCGATCCCGCTTGGACAAGACCAGGACTTGGCTACCGAGGGCGCCGATGGCGAATCGGCCGATGCCCTTCTCACCGAGCTGCACTCTCGGACTCATCCCTGCGGGCCTCGGCGTCGAGTCCGGCTCCAGCTTCGACTCGGTGGCGATCGTGAGCCATGACCGCTCGAACGTTTCGCGGTCCATCCCTACGCCGTCGTCACTCACCACTAGGACGTTGTGCACTCTGTAGTAGTCGGCTATCGCCATGGTGGCGTACGCGTCGTGGGCGTTCTTGAACAGTTCGCTGAGTGCAGTCGGGAGGTTGGCGATCTGCTGTCGCCCCAGCATGTCGACCGCTCGGGCCCGAGCCCTGAACGCTGTCATGCCGCGCTCCTCGCAATCTCGGGAGTGTCATCGCCGCCAGGTGCACGCGAGCGCTGGGCGCTGCCGATCCGATTGCTCGCGAACTTCGCTGCGTGCTCAATCAGGTGGTGCCCGAAGCGTCGGGCGAGCGCTACCGGTACCGCGTTGCCGATCTGCCTCGCCTGCGACGCCAGGCTTCCAGTGAACCGGAACTCGATGGGGAACGTCTGTAACCGGGCCGCCTCGCGGGCGCTGAGCGCTCGATCCTGGTCCGGGTGTCCGAAGCGCCCGTTGCTGTAGCTGACGCACTTCGTCGTAAGGGCCGGCGCCGTCTTGTCCCACCTCAACCGGCCATACACGTCGGTGTGGCCGTGGAAGCCGCTCCGGTGGCAGTCGGGCCAGAGACGCATGGGCCAGTCCCTGCGGTCGCCGCCCTCCGGCGTTGCGCGAATCCGGGCGAGGTTCAGCCTCGACAGTCGCATGGCCCGGTGGCTGCTCACTTCAGGGTGTTCGTCGCCGGCGGCGATCGGGGGCAGATCTTCGATCCAGTCGCGAACCGTCGTATGCCGCTGCCGGGCGCCGGGACCGTGGGTGGGCGCCGGCATCTCGATCGGCCCGAGGCGGCTCGCCAAGAAGAGAAGCCGTCGCCGAGTCTGGGGTACGCCGTAGTCGGCGCTGGAGATCGTGTCGTAGGCGACGTGATGTGTCTTGGAGACTTCGTCGACGAACTCGGCGAAGGGACCCTGCGAAGCACTCAGACGCCGCATGCCCGGCACGTTCTCGACGAATATCAGTTCAGGGTTCAGGGACTCGACGAATCTGAGGAACTCCAGCAGCAGGAACGAACGGCCGTCACGGTACGTCGGCGCGTGGCGGTGCCCGGCGAAGGGCTGGCAGGGCGCGCACCCCGCGAACAGCCTGACCTGGTCCCCTGCAGGCGGTAGCGCAGCTCGAATCTGATCGACTTCGAGGTCGTGAATGTCACGTTCGATGACAGCGGTTGTCGGGAAGTTCAGCCGGAAGGTCGCAGCCGCGTCCATATCCCAGTCGACGGCCACCGCTGGAGCGATGCCGGCATCGGCGAAGCCCAGCGAGGTGCCGCCGCAGCCCGCAAAAAAGTCCGCGAGCACGACCTCGTCGTATGTGCGCTTTCCCATAGTGCTGCTTCTCTCTCACACTCGGTCAAGGTTCAACGCGCGCTCTGCTGCTGCGCGCGATCGCGTCGGCTATCGGCCCCAGGCGCGCCGGACCTGAGAAAGCACCGTAATCGAGCAGCATCCTAATGTCTTCGATCTCCATGGCCGCGATTGCCCGGAACACTCGCGGAATTGCAGAGGCTCGGGACTTGGATGAAGGTTCGTTGATGTCGTAGGCACGGCAGAAATCGGTAATGTCGGCAAATGTCGGCATGAAGGACTTCTCGTCGAACCTCTTGGCGAGTTCCATGACAATGTCAACGGTCTCCTCTGGCAGATCCAACTTCCTGACGCGCTCCAGCGCGGTGATCGCCCCCTTTCGTCGGTCGCCCCCGACCGCTGCTGTCCGAGTTGCGCGGTTGGGGCGGGGAGCCATGTTCCGTACCGGACCGTCGTGTGCGCTGATCTCTTGGAGTGACCGGCTGACCTGCTCCAGTCCGTGCTCTCGCACGAGGTCGCGCAGCGATGCAGTGAGTCGGTCTCCCGTCACGACAAGTGTCCCTTCTCTGACAAGGCACGGCGTACTTCTTCAGCAAAGAGGAAGAACAGTTCGGCATTCCCTGAATACCTGTGGTCGCCTCGCATGATCTTCGGAAAACCACGTGAGAACAGGATTTCGTTGCCGAAGATCCTCCATTCGTGCTTGGCTGCCTCGCGGCTAATGTCGGCCATCGCTCGCTGCTTCTCAGGTCCGCCATCATTGCCGCCGTCATAGAAGCCGTTGTTGATGGCGACACCGAGTACATCGATCTCATGTGTTGGATTGCTCCGCCGAAAATCCTCAAGCGATCGCTGAAGCAGCGGAAATCCGATGGTGGCGAAGTACTCCGGCCGAACAGGAACGAGAACATATCGTGACGCGTGGTAGGCAGCACGAGTGAGCACCGATTCCGTTGGGGCGCAGTCGATGAAGACGATGTCGATGTCGTCAAAACCATCCGCAATGAACCGTGCTAGAGCTTGTTCATCAGCGTTCGATGCAGCGCGCAGGCTGTCAGAGAAATCGAATCGAGAAGGTATGATCCGCAACTTGTCCTTACGGCGATGCCTGATTGGTCGCGCCACGTCGGATGCCCTCAGCCGTGTAGGCGAGGGAGCCGTGCCTGGAGGTTGAAATCCTTTGAACACGTCGACTATAGACGGAGATCTGTCGTCCAAGAACCGCTTGTATCCTTGTTCACCGGCAAGCTCTACCGGTGGTTGCGACTGAGGGCAGCATAGACGCTGTGGGCTGAGTGCCAGTGGTGGAGTTTGCGGGGCATGGTGTTGAGGTGGTCCTCGATGATCGCGAGCTGGACTGTGCCGACGTCGAGGTCGGTGCCTTTGGGCAGCCAGCGTCTCAGCAGGCCGTTGGTCTGCTCGTTGGTGGGCCGCTGCCAGGGGCTGTGGGGGTCACAGAAGTAGACGTCGATGCCCAGCGCTGTCTCGATGTCTGACCAGCGGGCCATCTCGCGGCCCTGGTCCCAGGTGAGGGTCTTGACCAGGTGCCGCGGTTGGCGGGCCAGCGCGGCGGTGACCGCGGCGGCGGTGTTGGGGGCGTCGTAGCCGCCGGGCAGCGCGACGGTGAGGGTCTGGCGGCTGGTGCGCTCCACGAGCGTCGCGACCGCGCTGCGGTTGGCTTTGCCGATGATCAGGTCGCCCTCCCAGTGGCCGGCCTCGCGGCGGTCCTCGACACTGGCCGGGCGCTCAGCGATCGCCTTGAAATCGCCCAGCGGGCTGGGCTTTCGCGTGTGGCGGCCCCTGGGCCTGCGCCGCCGGCAGCGCCGCGGCAGCAGCCTCCAGGAGCCCTCGGGCAGGCCCCGGGCGCCGCTGTGGTCATAGCAGGCGGCGTAGACCGTCTCCGCGCAGATGCTGTGGCCCTCTGCGCGCAGCTGCGCCGAGATCGCGTGCGGCGACATCCGCTCAGCGAGCAGCCCGCCGACAGCCGCGGCCAACACCGCATCGCCCGCCAGCTTGGCCGTCTTGGGCCGACGAGCCCGCCGATCCGCAGCCGCCTGAGCCGCCTCGGCGCCATAGCCGCCGCGCCCGCCGCCGCGCTCGAGCTCGCGATAAACCGTCGAGCGGTGCCTGCCCAAGCGCCGGGCCATCTCATCGACACCGACGCCCGCTGTCGCCATCTCATCGACGCGCACGCGTTCCTCTGAACTGAGACGCTGTGCCATACTGTGAACCTCCACCGGTTGGATGCTGACTTGTACAACCGGCCATCATGGCCGATCTGTCGCATCCACCGGTGGAGTTCGCCACCCATTAGCGCTTGAGACATGTTCGCTTGTGGGTCCAAGTCGATCGCCAAGACGTTGAGGGATAGCGCGAACCTCTTGCAGAGCAGGGTCGCGATGGTCGTCTTGCCGACGCCGCCCTTCATGTTGATCACAGAAATGGCGACTGCCACGCCTGCCTCCCAGCATGTGTCTACACCCGTGCGCTAACGCTGCCACCATAGCGGCACGGCCCAGCCAAGTCGTGCGAGGGAGGCGACACGCGCCCAACCCGGCAGGCTGCCCAGCTTGGCAGCCTGTACTCGCGCTCGATGCGCTGCCTGCACTCTGCCGCAAGCTCAACAAAACTCATAGGTGCCCGGATGCTCCGTCAACGTGTTGGCGAACAGCAGCAAGTCGCCGCGCTCGGGTCGAATCAGCCCGTCATCTGCTGCCCACGAACGCCAGCGCTAGGGCTGTGTACACGGCGCACAATGCCGCGGACTTGCGACATCGCCTCATTCAAGACCGACATGACGGGGCTGGGCCGAGGCCGTCATCGTCTGGACCGGACGAGCGGGTTGTTGTCTTCATGATGCTCTGGTATATCCAACACCATGCTATCTCACGTGAGGCCGGAGGAGGATGGCCGGGTCGCGGGTGGCACCCGCCCCGATGCCGACGGCGAACTCCCCGACGACTACGCGGAGTGGGACGCCTACGTTCCTGACGGCGTCCACGTCTCCGAGGCTGAGAAGCAGAGGCTCCGGGGGGAGCACGAGAAGTACGTCGCTGAGTTGATTGAGGAAGTCGGCGAGCCGACACCCGAAGAGATGGCGCAGGCGGAGGCCTGGTGGCGTCCGATCAAAGAGCACCTGCGCAAGAGTTCCGGCACATGAGCGTCCTGGTCCTCGACTCGGGTGCAGTCACCAGCCTGGCACGCCGAGACCGTCGACGCGCCGCGAACGCTCGCCATTCTGGTGCGGGCACTCCGCAGCCCACAGTGGTTCCCGCAGTCGTTCTGGTCGAATGCCTGACGGGGCGTCAGCGCACCGACGCGGTGGTCAACCGCTTCTTGAAGAGGTGCAAGGTCGTCGACGCTCCCGATGAGAAACTGGCCCGCCGGGCCGGCTCTCTGCGGGCGCGGGCGGTCAGGGCTCGGCCGTCGACGCCGTGGTGGTAGCGATGGCAGAGCCCGGCGGAGCGGTCCTGACCCACGACATCGAGGACCTTCAAGCGCTGGCCGCCCACGCCCGCAACGTCAGCGTCTTCGCGGCGTAACCGCGTCGTGGTGCAGGCGATCAGACTGCGTGGCCAGCAGGCGGGCTCGCCGGCGCCGGTGCGCGTCACGGCGCTGGACCCGCTGGCTAGATTGAACTTCGATACGCTCGACGCTAGGAGCCAGATGACCGACAGTTGGTGGCAGTATCCTCCCGGCGAGCCTGATGGGCATCTCGTTCTTCTGCCCGTCAAGGACCAAGCCGACCTCTGGGCTCTGGGTCCAGTCGACATCGGGGACTCCGAGTACGCGCTGGCCGTGCTGGCTGGTCCTTCTTGGCGGGCTGCGCAACTTCTGCCGTGGGCGAAGCCGGGCCAGGAGTGGTGGGTCGCAGGGCTAATCGTCGATGACCGGGTGGCACCAAAGGGTCACTCCTCATTCAGCATCGTGACCGATGTGTGCAAAGTCGTCGCAAACGGCAGGCATTTGCGATTGGACGGCGCCGAGGGTGTAGCCCTCAATGACGTGGGAAGCTACGAGTCGCTGTCGGAGGGCCGGGTTGCTGCTCAGAGATGGGTGCAGGCATCGGTTCCGGCCCGCATGCGGAAGTACGTCGCTGCGCTGTACGCCCCGCCGGAAGCGACACGGCAGCCGCTCGTGCCGGCTTCCGAGGCGTGACCGCCATTCTGAGCCAGTACGCCGCAACGGTCCGCGACATCGCCATCCTTGCAGCCGCTGCTCTAGCCCTGCTGAGCTTCGGGCTGAGCCTGCGGACCAGCGTGGATTCCGAACGGGGACGCGTCGTCGTGTGGCGACTGCCTCTGCTTCGCCATGTCAAGATTGAGGGCCAGGAGATTCGGAGGCCCTCGGCGCGCGAACTGGCCCAAGAGTCCGAAGACCAAGACAGCCGCACGCTAGTTGAGGGCGACCAGAACGCCGCAGCCAGCGCGGGACAGGCGACCCCAGGCGACACCGTCGAGCATGATGTAGAAGAGCCGCCGACAGCGGTGTCAGGGTGGGTCCATGTCCCCGCGGCCATGGACCGCTCTCGTGACCCGGTCAATCTCCCCATGATTCGCCTCGATCGCACACGACGTCTAGGGAAAACGAGGCTCTACCTTCGGGCCACGGTCGGCGATCAAGACCTGTTGGGCACCTTCCCGAACATTCGAGTCAATCGGCCGGGCGATCCCGCTGGCGAAGTCCACGTCCCGCTGACGGACTCGGATGCTGGGCGCCTACGCGACGCAATTGTTGGGAGTTGGGTCACAAGCCTGTGGTCGTGACGCCCCTGGCTGTGGCGTCCGAATTCACCAAGGCCGACGGTGCGCTGGAACAAACCGGGCGGCGTGCACGCATCACAATCCGATGGCGGCAAGGAAGGCCTCAGCTTCCTCGTCGGAGATTGTGTCGTCCTGAAGCATCTCAACGGATTCGACAATCCCCACGCCCTGCGCCGCGGCCAACTCATCCAACGACCGCATGGTCCAGAAGTCCTCAATGTCCAGCATCACCAACTGCGCCTCGAAGCCGGGGTTGCAGATGGCACCGACCCTGCACCGCTCCTCAAGGTCTCGGCCATCAGCACTTCGAGGGTCGGTGCTCTCGGTCGTCATACCGGCAGGTTCCCCTGGGAGGGTGCGGAAGCCGCGGCTGCGACGGTGGCCGCACCGGTGCGCAGGTTGGGCCAGGCGGCGATGAGGCCGTTGTAGGCACCGGCCTCGGTGGCCCAGCCCTTGTCGTTGGCCTTCTGATACAGCAGGTAGGCAAGCTGGCGGGCCCGATCGCTGTTTCCGCCAAGGACGTGTAGCAGTTCCGCTGCCTCAGACTCTGAGCGCTCCAGTGCGGCAGCCAAGTGTTGGGTGGCTTCCCACACCGTGAGCCGGTCGTCGTGCACGGGCGACCAATCGGGATCGAACTCGCCGCGCACGAACAGGCGGAACTTGCCCGCTCTGGCCTCACCGATGCCGGAGGCCTCGATGCCGTCTAGAGAGGTGTTCTTGGCCCGGGCAAGTCCGTCGGCTTCGCCTGCGGGAGCCGGGCTATAGCCGTGCTCGGCGAACCAAGTCAGCGCGAAGCGGGTGTCCGCATCGAGTTCAGCCTCTTCGCCATCGAGCACCTCGCCCAGTACATCGTTAATGATGGCCAGCGCGGCCGACACTGGCATCGACGATCCGTCGGCCTCCACCACCTTGGCGTAGCGGGAGAACACCTTGATACCCGGCCCGATGGCCGACTGGGCCATATCCACCGGCGCGATGTTGCCCGACTGCAACACCCACACCGCCCCGGGAAGCTCTTGGCGTAGCGCTGCCATGAACTCACCACGGGTAGCGAGAACCGCGGACTCGGGCCGTGGCCGACAGGCAAGCAGGACGGATGAGGCCAAGGCGTTCGTGCCAACCGACAACATCCTTCCGGATCTCTCGGTGCGCATCGGCCAAGTGGCACTGACCTGCAGGCCAGCATCGACAACTGCCTGTAGGAACGTATCCCAACCCGTTGTTCGGATCTCCCCTTCCTCGCTCTCGGTCGCCTTGTACGCGTAGTAGACCGTTGCGGGGCCGCTGGCTGGCTGATTCTGTGCAACATGCGCCATGAACTCTGCCATTCCAGACTGAAAGTGGTTCTCCGCCGCCTTCTTGGATCCATGCTGGAATCGGTTTGCGACGAGCTCTTGAGTCTTGGGTGTCAACAGGGTCGAACACTCGTCAGGCCACACGTCTGACAGGTTCCTGCGCAACCACACGTAGAAGAAGTCCGAGACTTCAGAGTATGTGACATTGTCGTAGTACGGCGGATCGGTCGATATCACGGCCGCTTCAGACTCCAAGACACGCGCTCGTGCATTCCTCTGAGTGGCCTCACCGATGGCGGTGGATGCAGGCATGTGCTCGACTGCCTTCTTCAGCCAAGTGACCATCGCCATCCAGCTGCCTGTGGAAGATGAGAATGGGTTGACTTCCGCAAAGTCCCAGGTCATTGGAATGGCCTGGCGACTGAATGTTCCACGGACGAACTCGCCGGAGCTACTCCATGTGCAAAGCGTCGACCAGTAGTCGGCGCACTTGTCGACAGCAAAGGCCAAGTAGGTCACGACCGCGTCGGCGTATGCGTCCGCCCCGCGGCCACCGTCACGAAGCCTTAATCCATCTATAGGCAGGCCTGCCTTCACCGCGTGCGATCGCACCCGCTTTGCGACCCTCCCGAGAAGCGCAGAGAACGTCGTGAGAGCTGTCAACTGCCGTGGCAAGAAGAGCTTCCACCACTCATCGAGGCCATAGACCTGAACGCTGATGCTCCGTGCCATGGATGGCAAGGGAAAGACCGGTTTCCACTCAGGCTCCTCGCACTGAGCGGCCTCGCAGTGCTGTCGGGTTGGCGGGCAATAAACTCGGCCTCGCTCGCCCTGCGCTGCCACAGCCATTAGCTGCTGGGCCATCCGTAACGTTCGAGCCTCGGTCCGGATGTAGTCAAGAGAGACCGCCGCGCCCGTAGCGACACAGGCTCCGCCAGCCCGATTCACGTTTCGCTCATGGGAGGGTTCGCCGCCTTCGCGTACTACGTAGTTGATGGTCATGGTGTCGCGGTCCATGATCGGTTCGATCCAGACCTTGGGCTTGCCCGGCCTCTTGGCGAGTGTCCACGACGCCACCAGCGGCACATGCCCGGACCAACTCGGGTCGGGCGATTCCACGGTGCGAGCCCAGATCCAGGCGATTGGTGTGAGCTTCTCGCCCTTCGGACTGGTGGCGTCGGGGTACAGATGCCCGATGCGCTTGTTGGCCTCCTTGCGCATCCACCTTCCGTAGGCCTCCACATCGGCAGCCAGCCCCTGAGCCCGCGCCCAAGTAGTGAGGGTCTTGTCGACATCGGGGTGTACCGGCGGCATCCCTGCGAAACGAGAGGGGATCTCGATCGTGGCCTTGTTGATAAGCACCGCCACGGGGTTCAGGTCACCTGCGAGCGCTGTGAGACCGAGCCGCTGAGCTTCCAGCGGTATGGCTCCTCCCCCGGCGAAGGGATCCAAGATCGGCGGCGGTCCGTCGGGAAAGCAACGGTCGATCTCAGCCCGGGCCTCGGCCAGCACGTCGGGGTTGTTGGAGTTCTCCCACTTGACGAGCCGCTCCAAGATTCCGAACAGTCGCTGCCGCTCAGCATCGATCCTGTTCGTGCGCTCCTCCTTCTGCTCGTCGGTCTCGCCGTCGGGGGCAGCGAACTCGTCATAACCGGAGGGATCGTCCACCAGCGACGCCCAGATCACCGCCCGAGCCGCCGCCAGCGGCCGCCGAGCCCACCAAAGATGCAGCGTCGACGGATGCCCATGCCGAATCGACTTCTCCCGCGCCGCCTCCCGGTTGATCGCCGCCAACGGCAGCGCCACCTCAATCAACTTCGGCCGATATCCCGCATCAGTCACAACCGCCCACAGTACCCGACCCCCGAGACGCCCCCGCGGCGACCAGCGGGTCGATGCTGCGCCCCGCCGTGCGGGGTTCACGGCGCGCGGCTCAGCGGCGCTGGCCCCGTAGAGGACATGGCCGCGGCGCTACTCGCCACAGCCCGTCCGCGCCACCGAGTTGATCGGGTACGCGGCGCGGGGCTGCGCAGCCTGACACGCCCGGCGCAGTCGTTGGCGTCGCGTCGCGAGATTGGAGAGTGACCTCTATCGAGCACGAGAGCGCGGATGGACGGAACTTGCTGGCGTGAGCCGGGCAACAGTGATCCCGAGCAGCACCTCAAGTTGCTGCCGGTGAAGAGGGTCGAGGATCTCTGGGCACTGGGCCCGGTCGACGTGGGAGGGCCGCTCCCGGTCATCGCCGTGCTGGCGGGCCCGCGATGGCGAGCCGACCAGCTGCTGCCCTGGGCAAGGCCAGGCGAGGAGTGGTGGGTAGCCGGGCTGAAGGTCGATGACAGGACAGCACCCCGAGGCCACAACTCGCGGAGCCTGGTCGCTGACGTGTGCCAGGTCGTCAAGCTGGGCACGCATCGGCACCTAGCCCGAGCCGAGGGCGTGACAGTACGAGGTCACCTCAGATCCCGCAGGCTGCCGGCCGTTCTCGCCGCCTGCTCTGGCAGCACCACATCGATGTCGCAATCCTTGAGGAACACGTTCGTGCGTGCGTCGATGCTCTGGCGCCCCGACACGCATTCGGCGAGCACGACGGAAGGCACGACCGGGGGCCAGAGGTTCCTGTCCCTCAGAGATCTGAGCCGCGCGGCGCGTCGCCTGTCGCGTCTGGCGAGCTCGGTGACAGCCACCGAGTCGAGGATCAGCGTGCTCACTGGACCGATCGGGCCTTCTCGAGGGCTTGCTCTATGCGGTCCGCCCAGGCCTCGGCCTCGGCCACCTCCTGCGGGGACGGCTCTCCGACCTCTCTGATGAGCTCGGCCAGATAGCGGTCCGCCCTATCTCGTGCCGCCTGCCGACGCGCCTGAACTGCGGCCTCCCCGTCGCCCGTGCCGTCACGGCCGTGGGTGCTGCGCTTGTCTCCCGGTTCGTTGTCCGCTGCATGGACCGCCGTGTCGGGCGCCCCATCGGCGTCCGGGCTGCTCAACTCGGAGGTTCGGGAGGCGACAGCACTCGCAGAAGCCCGGACGTCGGGCCGCACACCTGTCGACTTGCCAATCATCGTCATATATCGAAGTATACTATGCTTACGTCATGAAGCAACGTCCGTCATGGCGCGGGAAGCCGGCAGCCGGAGCGTGATCGCCGCATGTCCGAGACTCTTCGAGAACTCATCGACGGCGCAGAAGCCAGCGGGGGCTGGACCGAACTCGCCAAGGTGGTTGCGCCGTAAGCTCCGCCGTCGCCACGGATGTGTAGCGTGACCGTCGGTCTTCTGAAGTAGTTCAGCTATCGTGGGGGCATGGCAGCAGTCGAGTGCATGTTCTCAGAGTTCTTGCGGCACCCGCGGAGTGTGGTGGCCGAGTTGGGCGAGGGCGATGTGGTGCTGCGGCGGCGCAACGCGCCTGCGCTGCGTCTGATCCGAGCGGACCGCCACGAGGACCGCTCAGCGGCATTGGAGGCCTCCGCGCGGTTGCTGCGCAACGTGGCCGTGCACAACCCGGCCGCGCTGAGCGGCGCGCTGGCGGAGGCGTTCCCTTGGGTCGAGTTCCTGCCAGATCCCGAACGCGAGGTGTTCGCTGAGGAGCTGACCCGGACGATGATCGCTACGTCCTCGGTGGACAACTGTGCGCCGTTCGCTCAGCTGGTGCGCGAATGGAGGGCCGCGGCCGAGATTAGCGCCGACCCGGAACTCGCTCGGCGGCTCGCTGAGCCGATCGACAATCCTTCAGGCGGTCCCGTCCTGGTTCCGCCGGGCTGAGAACTGTGCCGAAGCGACGCGAGCGCGTCGCTCCGCCGCCTTCGGCTCAAGGCTGGGACTTCCGCTACGCCACCAACGACGCGGCCCGGGGATGGACTGAGACCTGCGCGACGGCGCCGGGCAACGCCAGAACCGCATGGGAGGCGATCACCGGCGACCCGCGCCGGCGAAGCAGTCGCCAGCACCTGCTCAAGGGCCCGGCCAGTCGACGCTCGCTGGCCGGCGTCGAGATGGAGCAGTGGCAGTACGAAGTCACCTCGGGCGGCCGGATCTGGTACTGCATAGACGACAGCACCCGCACCCTGTGGATGACCGAGGTTCACACAGGTCACCCCAAGGCAACCGAGTAGCTGCGGTGGTTGAGCGTCGCCTCGCGGCCTCCATCACGACACGCCATGGTCCGGATTCCAAATGGCGCAGAACTGCTGTAGAGGCCGTGTGAGATATTCTACGACCGAACCAGAGAACCCGTCCCGCGCGAGTGCCCGCCATTCCGAAGATCATGTGCTACGCGTAGGCGACGACTCCCCGGGATCACGAGAGGTCGAGGCCAGATGACCCGCCCGAACGACCACAAGCACGGCGACATCCACCACGGCTATGCTTCATGCCGTGACCAGTGCCCAACGTCGAGCCGCTCTCGAAGAGTTCGACCGCGCCCTCGGCAGCTATCCGGGCGCGGCGGAGTACCTGGACCAGCAGCGCGCTATCGAGCGCCGCAACGACGCCTTGGCGTACGAGAGCCTCGCACCCAGCGCACCAGCCCCAGCGAGCGCCGAGGCCAGCTGAGTCCAGGGGCCCGCGACTACGCCACCGTCGTGCTCGACGCGTGGCCGGTGCTGCGCGCCTACGGCGGGCAAGAACCCGCCCGCAGCGCGCTGCGCGGCCTGCTCCACGACGACTCACGCACCGCGGTCATGAGCACCGTCAACCTCAGCGAGGCGATTGGCGCCCTCCTGCAGCAGTTCGGGCCCGAAGCCGCCGACAGCCAGGAGCGCATCCTGCGCGAGCTCGTCGAGATCGAGCCCTCCGGCGCCGACACCGCGGTGTGCGCCGGGCGCGTCCATCTCGGCTGGTACGTCTCGCAGGCCGACTCGATGGCCGTGGCCACAGCCCTGCAGCACGAAGCGCCACTGTGGACTGGCGACTCCGAATTGTTGACCGACGACCGCTGCTGGCTCGCTGTAGACCTGCGCGACCCGGCACGCAGAGCCCTCCAGGAGCAGAACCGCAGCCCCCGCGCCCTCATCGGCCGCAAGCGCCGGCCCACCGACAGGCTCGCGACGCTCAGCGACGACGAACTCGCCGCCTACGTCGTCGAGCCCCTACACCACGACCTCGAACGCCGCCCACCCGCGCCCGACCTTCTGTGAGGGAGACGAGTCACCTCGGGCGGCCGGATCTGGTACTGCATAGACGACAGCACCCGCACCCTGTGGATGACCGAGGTTCACACAGGTCACCCCAAGGCAACCGAGTAGCTGCGGTGGTTGAGCGTCGCCTCGCGG
>Ga0209543_1001376_pt1 | contig 22265 bp, 16 predicted proteins | sample MesohylFT_FD_187296 | JGI IMG/M metagenome (GOLD analysis project Ga0209543, IMG submission 187296) | Host-associated microbial community of the marine sponge Aplysina aerophoba from Gulf of Piran - sponge mesohyl, lysed by freeze-thaw... | ecosystem: Host-associated > Porifera > Sponge >...
CAGGGTTACCGGGCCGGGTTGGTCACCCTCCAGCACCGCCACGATCCCGCTGGTGGTCTCGTGTGCCACGATGTCGAGAGGCAGGCCTTCCAGGGCGTCGAGCACGATCCGGCGGGTCTCGGGGAGGTGGTTGCCCCGCTCGGGGGACTGGTGCAGAATCCGCCGCAGATCAACCAGATCCGGGAAGAGGTGCTTGGCGGCTGCTCGAAGGTCGGACACGGTGCCGGATGCTACCCGCTCTGCGATCCGTCAGGTCGGAGCCGTAACATGGCGGGGCAGGAGGTTGGTCGTTGATCGTAGACGGGCATGTTCATCTCAGCGACGATCCGGAGCCCGCCCGGGGCTGGCCTCCATTCACGGCCGACGACCTGATCGCCATCATGGACGAGGAGCTCCCGGTCCCGGGTGGCCCCCGGGTAATCGACCGGGCGGCGGTCATGCCGATGTTGCTGCCAACCCAGCGGGCCGATCTCAGCTTCCGTGAGCAGCACCGGCCGGTGATCGAAGCGATCCGCAAGTACCCGGACCGGCTCGTAGGGACGTTCATGCTCAATCCACACCTGGGCGTTGATGCCGGCCTGGCCGAACTGCGCCGTCTGGTTGCCGAGGACGGGTTCCGCATGGTGAAGCTACACCCGACCGCCCACGCCTACTGGCCCAAGGCACGCGACTTCACCGATCCGGTCCTGGAGGAGGCCGCCCTGCTGGACATCCCGGTTCTCATCCACACGGGAGATCCACCCTTCGCGGTCCCGGCCCTGATGGAGCCACTGGCCGCCGACCATCCGGACACGACGGTGATCCTGGCTCATCTCGGAACGCAGAAGATCGGGTACGCCGACGACGCCATCAACGTGGCCCGCCACTGCGGCAACGTCTACCTGGAGACCGGCTGGGGCCATCAACCGAGGGTCGCCGAGGCGGTGCAAGCCATCGGGGCGGGGCGCATGGTGTTCGGGAGCGACTGCCCGGTACAGGACCCCTACAGCCAGCTACGCATCATCGAGACCCTCACCAGGAGCGGTCCGCTCGGGATCAACCTGAGCCAAGCCGACATGGAGGCCATCATGGGAGACAACCTCGCCCGGCTCCTACGCCTCTGAGCCTTCGAACGGATGATGCTCTATACCGGGAGGACGGGAGCAGCCGTCAATGCAGGACGGATCCTCCGTTCACGGCGATCAACTGGCCGGTCACGAAATCAGAGTCCGCAGACGCCAGGTAGAGCATGGTGCCGGTGAGGTCGTCCGGTGTCTCGGCCCTCGGGATCGCTCGCCGGGCGATGCTCCGCACGGGGGCATCCCCGCCGAGGCGGAGGGCCGATTCGGTCTCGGTGAAGCCGGGCGCCACCGCGTTCACCCGGATCCCGTCGGGTCCGAGCTCGTGGGCAAGCGTTCTGGTCAATGCCCAGATTGCGCCCTTCGAGCTCACGTAGTGGGCCATTCCGGGCACTCCCGACAGCACCAGGTCGGAGGACATGTTGATGATCTTTCCGTATCCGGCCTCCCGCATACCGCCGGCGACGGCTTTGACCATCAGCCACATGCCCTTGACGTTGACGGCCATCGTCCGATCCCACTCCGCTTCGGTGATCTGGTCGAATGGCTGCCGGCGGAGCCCCGCCATATCGGCTGCATTGTTCACCAGGATGTCGACCGTTGCGACGTTCCTCCGGGTGCGTTCGACCATGCGGTCCACGCTCTCCGCATCCGCCACGTCGGTCCGGATAGCCAGGGCCCTGCCTCCGTTGCGAAGGATAGAGTCGGCAACTTCATGGGCTAGGTCACCCTGGATATCGGCGATGACCACCCATGCCCCTTCGTCGGCGAACCGCTCGGCGACCCTCCTACCGATTCCCTGGGCCCCTCCGGTCACGATGGCCGTCCGGCCGGCCAGGGCGCCGGCCGTCATATGGCGGTCCATCCGCCGTCGTGGGTCATGACCGCACCGCTCACGAAGCGAGAGGCGTCGCTGGCCAGGTAGAGGACCAGGGGAGCGAGCTCTTCGGCGGTCGAGGCTCGCTGGAGCGGAACCCTCTCGCGCAGAGTGCGCTGGAGATGGGCCTCCTGTTCGGGGGTGACGAAGTTGCCGGCCCGCTTGCTCAGATTGGTGCCGAGATGCCAACCGGGAGCCACGGCGTTGGCGCGCAGCCCGAACTCCCCGTAGTCGGCCGCGGTCTGGAGGGTGAGTCCGATCATGCCCGCCTTGGAGGCGGCGTACCCGGCCTGGGAGATGACGTGAGGGTGGAATCCCCTCATCCCCAGCACCGAGGCGATGTTCACGATGGACGGGCTCTCGGTGGTCAGCATCATCGGAATCAGGGCTCGGGTACAGAGGAAGGCACTCCGCAGGTTGACCGTGATAACGTCGTCCCACTCCTGGACCGGGATATCTGCCACCCGCCTCGACGGTGGGGAGTTGCCGGCGTTGTTGATCAGCACGTCCACGCCCGATCCGGTCTCCGCCACCCGCTCGGCCATCCCCTCGACAGCGGTCTCATCCGCCACGTCGCATTCGATCGCCCAGGCCCGACCGCCGGCCCCGGTCACCAGCGAGGCGGTCTCCTCAGCGGCGGCCGGATCGATGTCCACCGGGATGACCTCCGAACCCGCCTCGGCCAGGATCCGGCAGAAGGCTCTCCCGAACCCCCCGCCGCCACCGGTCACCACGGCCCGCCGCCCGGCCATCGAGAACCGCTCTTCGATCATGGTGCATACCTTCTTGCCCGTGCCGGTGCCGATCCTAGGACGCCGGCGAGGAACCGATGGGTTCACACCGTCCTATGCTCGGCAGGCGTTGCGGAGGGCGTGTCCTAACTCCCCGGCGCCTGAGTAGGTGATGACCAGTTCATCCATTGCCCTTGTCATGCCGACATAGACGATGCGCTTGGCGGCGTCGGTCTGTTCCTCCTCAGGGACATCGTGGGCGTAGACCTGGTTGACACCTCCGATCACGATCCGGCTGAACTCGAGGCCCTTGAGGCCGTGGATAGTCGATACCCGGACTTTGTCGCGGATGCCCATGGCCAGGTCCCTGCGGTCCTCGGAACGCTTGCCGCCCCTGTGCTGGATATGGAAATAGGGGAGGTTTCTCGTCCGGCACTGGTTCCAGAGCTCGTCCTGGAGGTCCCGGTGTCCGTACATGACGCCGATGTCCTTGACGTTGACCCCTTCGGAGACCAGGCGCGCCACCTCGGAAGCCATGGCACGGGCCTCGTCCCGGAGGTCGCCGCATTCGAGAACCCTGGGAACGGGGCCTTGCCGATAGCTCGCTTCGGGAAGGATCAGGCCTTCCTCGTCGGGCTTCGTGGCTGATCGCCCGGTGGCGGATCCATCCAGGAAGTTCCAGGCGAGTTCCAGTATCTGTCGCGTGTTGCGGTAGTTGCGCCGGAAGACCGTGGTGCGCCCGCGGGCGGTCATCTCGGGCGGGTTCCAGGTCATGGCGCGCCGGTAGACATTCTGGGCGCTGTCCAATGCCAGGACGAGGTGTCCGGCGTTGTAGGAGCGTAGGTCCAGGCCGGCGGGTCGGAGGTTCCGGCGGGGCGTCTTGAGCATCGCGTAGGCCAGGTCGAGACCGGCGTGATCGAAGTCCTGGGCCTCATCGACCAGCACGATGTCGTACCTGCGGGAGTCGGGCAGCCGGTTGGCCGCGTCCACGGCCCTCCGCCGTAGGTTCTCGAAATCGAGTTTGCCCGGCGTTCCCGCCTTTCCCGCAAGCCGGAAAGCCAGCCGGTCGATGTTGAATACGGTGATCCGGTCGCTCCGGTCGACCATCGCCTCCAGGGCGTTGGCCAGCAACCGGTTGTAGCACAGCACGAGAATGCGGAAGTTCCGGAAGTGGTGGTGCAGGTAGCGCGCCCGGTGTGTCAGCACCAACGTCTTGCCGCTTCCCGCCACGCCTCGGAGCATCCGGTATCCCCAGCCCATGTGCTCGGCCAGTCTCTCCTGGCGGCGGTCCATAACCCGGATGATGTCTTGGGGGGCAACCTCGGGTTCCTGGAACAGGGGCAGGGTCTGGCCTCGCTCCGGTTCCGCCCCGATCACCTTCGGATCGATGACCACGCTGGGATTGACCTCCGCGCGTACCCGGTTCTCCTCCTGCTCGCTCAACGGAGCGCCGATCTCAGCGCCCAGAATCCGCCTGACAGACCCGTGAAGGCGAGTCTCGGTCATGTCCGTTCCAAGCAGCAGGGCCTGGTGCTCCGAGAGTTGCCACCCCTCCACCGGCTGGTCCTGGTCCGGAAACGCCACCACATGGCGGACCGGCAATGAGCGAACCAGCGACCGGTCGATCCGGGCCTGCAGAGAAGTGGCACGCTTGGCGACATCCTCCCTTATCCCGACGATCGCTTCCTCTTTCAACACCTGGCGCATCCACCGGGGCCGGCGGCGGCCCGCCCTCGGCGGCGGAGGCGCTTCTATCAGGACGATCCCGGCGCCCGGGTCCAGGACCAGCAGGTACGGAGGTTTGTCGTTTTTCTCCTCGAGCCAGACCGTGGTCTCGTCCGGTAGGTAGTCGCGAACTGCCCGGGCCACATGCCGGAGCCGATCGGGCACGCTGGACCGGCTGGGAATGTTCTCGGGAATCAGGAACGCCATCGGGGGAACATGTTACGCGGATGCCTGATCCGGACCGGGCCTGTTACCGCGCGTAGCGTCCCCGCACCACCAGGCGGCCGTGGTCGGTGAGCCGCAGCGTTTCGTAGCTGCGACCCTCTGGAGCGATCGCTTCCAGGATGCCGTCGTCGATCAGCGCCTCGATCTGATCGTTGATCTGGTCGGTGGCCAGCATGGCTAGCTGCGCGAAACAGCTGTGCAGGGTCAGACTGCGATCGAGCGGGTATGGCCCGCCGCCCTCTCCCCGCAGCGTGCGGACGAGGTTCCGCCGGGACCACTGACCTCGGGAGACGCTGTCGACCAGGATCAGGATGCTGACGGTGGCGGTCTCCTTTACCGCCTCCTGCACCTGATCCGGATGTATCTCGATCTCTTTCCACGGGCGGGGCAAGTCGGGGGTGCAGGCGTCGCAGCCACCGCAGGTGTCGAATCCCGGATCGCTCTCACCGAGGTAGGCCAGCATCTCGCGCCGTCGGCAATCGGAAGGGCGACGCGCCAGTTCTCGGGCCCTGATCGCCCGCTGTTCCACCGACTCGTGCTGGTTGAGCAACAAGTCGCGCAGGCGGGGCCTGTCTGGCTCCACATCCTCCATGCGATCGAACACCCAACCGAACCTCCAGCCGGTGAAGTCGCACACGTCCGACTTCTGCAGATCCAAAAGCACCGTTTCGATTTCCCGGGGCGTCAAGCCGAGGCGGTCTTGCCAGGCCTTCCACCGGTAATCGCCACCGACCTTCTCGGCGTGCCGCAGAACCGCCCCCGCTCGTCCGGCCCGCGCCGGGTGCCTTCGCCGGTACTCATCGAACCGTGGCCAAGTGTCCTCTACCAGGGTGACCCGGCCTCGCAGGACGAAGTCCTGACTCCTGCGGATGGCGCCGATCCCGTCAAGGTAGTGCAGGGCCAGTGCCTTGGTCTGATCCCTCTTCCCGTCCTGCTCGTCGGGTTGGTCGGAGAGCGAGGCGGGGTCGAGAAAGTTCATTCCTGGTCCAAGCCGGTCGAACACCTCGTAGACCTCGTCGAGTTCCGGGACGGAGGACCGGACGAAGTAACCGTGGATCCGGCAGTCCCACGGAGTGACCATGAGCACCGCCGTGCCCGTCTCCGGCCCCGTACCGTCACGGGCGCCGCGGGCCACCCGGCCGGTCTCCTGCACGTACTCCTCGATGGAGGCGGGCATCTCGAGATGCACGATCAGGGCGATGTCCGGCTTGTCGATCCCCAGCCCGAAGGCCTTGGTGGCCACCACCACGTCGATCTCGCCGTGACGGAAGGCGTCCTCGGTGTGCTCCCTTTCGGTGTACTCCATGGCCCCGCTGTAGGGACGTACCCGGTGCCCGAAGATGCGCAGCAGCGATGACAGCCGGGTGGTGTCCTTGGGCGTCGGGACGTAGACGATGGCGCTCTTGCGGCGGAACGCTTCGACCACCCTGGCGACCTGGAGATCACGATCCCGCTTGTCTCGGCATCGCTCCACGAAATAGCGGATCTCCTCCCGGTTTGCCGAACCGGTCAGTTTGGATGGGTCCGCCAGCTCCAGCAGGGCGGATATGTCATCAAGCACCTCAGGAGTGGCGGTGGCGGTCACCGCCAGCACGGGCAGCCTTTGGGAGGTGATGGCGGAGACGGCTCGCGGGATGACGGCGTACTCGGGTCGGAAGGAATGGCCCCACAGCGAGATGCAATGGGCCTCGTCGATGGCGACCCTCCTCACGTCCACCTTCCCCAGCCAGGATCGGAACATCGGTGACCACAACCGTTCCGGGCTCACGTAGAGCAGCTTGATGTGTCCGGAGGCCGCCGCGCGGAGGATGTCGCGCTGCTCGGCCTGGCCGACGCCCGCGTATATGGCCGCTGCTTCGGTGACCCCCCTGGCGCGCAGGTTGTCAACCTGGTCCCTCATCAGGGCGATCAGGGGCGAGACCACCAGCGTCACGCCAGGGGAGAGGAGGGCGGGTACCTGGTAGGTCACCGACTTGCCCGATCCGGTGGGAAGGACGGCCACCACGTCCTCACCGCTCATGAACCGGGTCATGATCTCCTCCTGGCCGGGTCGCCAAGCCTTGAAGCCGAGCCACTCGAGCGCCGTTTCGAGCCGTTCGCGGATGGCGTCGGGTCCGAGCGCCTCGCCGTCCGAGACCTCGAGGGCGCTCTGGGAGAGCGTTCTGATCCCGGGAATGCTGTCGATCCGGCGCTGACGTTCCTCGTCGAGATCGATATGTAAATGGTCGGTGATTGCCCGGTAGGCCTGGTCGGGAGTGTTGACGTTCACCTGCCTAGGGGGTCCGGAGAGGCTTCGCAGCAGCACATCCCGGTAACCGACCGGACGGCGGAGCCGGTTGTCGAGCACCACGGTGACACCCTCGTCGTCGGTGGTTCGGATCAGCCTCCCGACCCCCTGGGCAAAGGCGATGGCGGCCCTGGGGACGATGTACAGGGCGAAGGGATCCCGGCCCTGCCGCTCGATCAGGTCCGTGCGGGCGGCCACCACCGGATCGCCGATCGAATCGAACGGGATCTTCTCGATGATCAGGAGACGCAATGCCTCTCCAGGGATGTCCACCCCTTCCCAGAACGATCTCAGTCCCAGCAACGACGCGGACCGGTCGGTTCTCATGCGCTCGACGAGCGCCGGGGAGGAGTCGTCTCCCTGGGCGAGGAGTTCGAGCCCCAGGGGCGCCAGATGGGGACGGGCATGGTCCCGGACGTACTCGAGCCGGGCGCGGGCGGTCATCAGCGCCATGGCGCCACCGTTGCCGGCCACGCACAGCCGCGGGATCTCGCGGGCCTCTGTCTCGGTGAAGCGATCCATCAGGCTGCTTCGCGGAGCGGGTAGGTAGTCCGTGAGCAGCAGCAGGTGTTGTTCGGGGAGCCTGTCGAACGGGGAGTCGAGCACCTCGGTGCGGGCCGAGCCGATGCCGAGACGCCTGATCAGGTAGTCGAAGCTGTTCCCGCTCCGCAGCGTTGCCGAGGTGAGCACGGTCGAGTGGCTGCGTTCCCAGAGGTCCGACAGCATGCCGGCCACCGAGAGCGGAACCCTCCGGAGAGCCCACAGCCAGCTGCCCCCGTCCGGGCCATCCTCATCTCCGAGTTCCTCCATCGCCGATGCCGGGCCGGCGTACGAGACCTCGGCGATGTTGATCCATTCCGTGGTGCCGGGATCGTCCTCGTCCTCGAAGAGGCGTAGGTCGGTCGAGGCCCGCAGCACGGCGCCGACCAGTTTGTCCGCCTCCCGCAGCTCCCTGCCCAGCCGGGCAATCTCGTCCTCCAGCGCGTACCGCCGGTACCGGCCCCGCAACACCTTCGGGACCACGAAGTCGTCGAGGCTCTCGACCAGCCTCCGCAGACCGGTGCGCATGGCCCGTTCCCGCTGGATGACCGTCCGGTATGAGGCGTGGCGGGTGTCGACACCCCGCCTGATCCGGTAGGAGGCGCCGTAGCGGGCGGCTTCCTCGCGGGTGACGCCGGTCCGGTCTCTCAGGTATTCGGTGAGGGGAGATCCGAACGCCTCGATGGCGGCGCGGGCATGGTCCACCGCTTGGCGCATCGCCGTGATCTTCTCGTCTCCGAGGCCGGCGCCGGTGGCGGACGCCAGTCTGGCCGCCAGCCCTCGCCGGTGGGTGCGGTCCCAGATGGCGAGGCACAATCGTTCGAGTTCCTCGCCGGTCGCGGCGCGGCTGGCGGCGGCGGTGACCGAATCCTCCAGGTCGTGAGCCTCGTCGATGATGAGGTTGAAGCCGTCGCCGAGACCCGGATCCGTGGCCAGCAGGGCATGGTTGAGGATCGCCACGTGGCAGTGCCTCAACGCGTGTCGGGCGCGGCGATAGAAGTCCAGCGCGTCGAGCGGTTCCCGCACCGGGCCGGGCCGGGTGGAGACGCGCAGTTTCCAGCGGAAGAACCGCATCGGCGTCAGCCGGTCCCTTATCGCTGCGGTGCGAAGGTCGGCCCAGTCCCCGCTCGGTGTCTCCGCCGCCCAGCCGCAGAGGATCGCCAGCGCCATGCCCACATCATGATGGAGAGAACTCCGGTCCGGATCCTCCTCCAGACCGGTGAGTTCCGCATCCAGAGCCTTCAGGCTGATGTAGTTCTGCCGACCCTTCATGATCACCTTGGAGAACGGTCCGATCTGGGTCTCGAGTTCCTCGAGTGTGGCCAGGATCTGATCCTGCAGGACCCGCGAATGGGGAGTGATCACAGCCTTGAGCCCCGATGCCCTGGCCATCTCGATGGCAGGGACCAGGTAGGCAAGCGTCTTGCCGGTTCCGGTCGGTGCCTCGATCATGGTCCACGAGCCGGAGCGCGAGATGGTCATGGACACCAGGCGAGCCATCTCGGCCTGCTGGGCGCGCGGCGTTCGCCCGCCGGTCATCAAGGCCCCTCCCTCCAGGAATGCCCCGACGACCCGCTTGATATCGAATCGGCCGGTGGGTTCGATGTCTTGTCCCGGAGCGGGTTGGGGGACCACCTCGTGGAGGGGAACCGGCTGTTCGGGTACGGTGACGAACCCGGCCCAGGGATGCCCGACCAGCCCGAGAACCCGCCGCTGCAGGCGGCGGCCGGGTGCGGGCCGATCGAGTTCCTCCAGCAGGTTCAGCACGATCCCGTGGGTCATCCGCGCGTCCACCAGAGCATCGTGACGGTCCCGGCCCGGGATCCCGTAGAGGGCGGCGAGGCCGTCCAGCCCCCGGCTGGGCGGGGGCCGGCTCCCGTCCGATCCCCGGATTCCGGCTCCCGCCCGTGGGTGGACCAGATGCGCGAGTTCCAGGGAATCGAGCCGGGGACCCGAAGGGGCGTCAAGACCGGCCGCGGCGGAGGCGGCGTCAAGAACCACGAAGTCGTAGCCCAGACCGTTGTGAGCGATCACCGGACGGGCGCCGACCCAGGCGAAGAACCGGCCGAGAGCATCCTTCAAGGAAGGCGCTCCGGCCAACTCGGCGTATTCGAGGCCGGTCAAGTGGGTGATGCGTTCGGGCAACCTGCGCTCGGGCCGGACCAGAGTCTCGAAACGGTCCATCTCGCCGGCGGGTCCTGCGGCGACCGCCCCGATCTGGATGATCTCGTGTTCTGACGGATCCGGTCGATCGGCGTTCGTCTCCAGATCGAAGACCACGAACTCCGGCAAAGAAGGCATCCGTTGGCGATCGTACAGGTCGGAGAGACCGGCTCGTAAGCCGGTCAGCATTCCCGTGCCGGTGATGCTTAGTTCCTGGTTGGTAGTCGGTAGTCGGTCATCGGTGATCAGCCTGAGATGACGTGGTTCCCGATCTCCCTGATATGTTGGTTGCGTGCGTAAACGGCATGTCACGATCACGGTGGACGAGGATCTGCTCGAGGGGGCTCGAGCGGCGGTGGGGTGTGGTCGTTCCCTATCGGTGAGCGAGTGGGTCGCCGGTGCCATGGCACAACGGGTAGCCACAGACCGGCGCCTCGCGGCAATTGGCGAGTTGATCCGCGACTTCGAGGCCGAGCACGGGGTCATCACCGAGGACGAGATCGCCGAGCAGGCCCGGATCGACTGGGACGCCGCCGCGGCGTCGCGGATGGCAGCCCGACAAGTTGGATGAGCGTCACTGACGTGGGCGCGTTAGTGGCGCTCGGAGCGTGACGAACGCGCCATGTGGCACCGTCTCCAAGCCACCCTGCAGTCATCGGTGTCGTGATCGCGCGGCCAGATGTGGTATTCTCGTTCTCGATCCGGCTACTAGGCCGGTTGGTGGGTTCGCAGACGGGTCTTGGTTCTTCCAGTCATCGTGACCCAAACCTGAGAAGACCTCTCTTCCTTTATCGCCCTTATCGAGGCATCGCCGTATCGAGGCGCCACCGAACCCCTGAGAAGCCCGCCGTCGCGCGGGCTGAGGAGACCAATGTCCACCACATTCGCCCAACTGGGCGTACCCAAACCCATAGGCCACGCCCTCGCTCGGCGCGGCATCACCAAACCGTTCGAGATCCAGGCGGCCACGTTGGCCGACGCATTGAAGGGCCGCGACGTGTGCGGTCGGGCTCCCACCGGCTCGGGCAAGACCCTGGCCTTCGGGATTCCCCTCGTGGCCAGAGTAGGCCGTGCCGGACCGCGCAGGCCGGAAGGGCTCGTGCTGGCCCCGACCCGCGAGCTCGCCGACCAGATCGCAAGCGATCTTCGTACCTTCTCAGGAAAGGTCCGCGTGGCAGTCGTCTACGGCGGCGTGGGCTACGGCGCCCAGATCAGGGCCCTCCGCGGTGGCGTCGACATACTGGTGGCCTGCCCCGGGCGCCTCGAAGACCTGATACATCAAGGTGTCGCCGACCTCTCCGCGGTGGAGATCGTCGTCATAGACGAGGCCGACCGCATGGCCGACATGGGGTTCATCCCCGCCGTCCGGCGCCTGCTCGACCAGACCGCTAGGAAGCGGCAGACGATGTTGTTCTCCGCCACGCTGGACAATGAAGTCTCCTCGCTCACCCGCGACTACCAGTACCGCCCGGTACGGCACGAAGTAGGGCAGGGGACTCCCGACGTAGTCGATGCGGACCATGTGTTCTGGAACGTGGCCAGGACGAACCGTGTCGAGGTCAGTGCCCGCACGATCGATGCCGCGGGACCCACGATCGTCTTCTGCCGAACCCGTCGAGGCTCCGATCGGGTAGCCCGTCAGCTCAGTAGAGCAGGCGTCTTGACAGCGGCGATCCACGGCGGCCGGAACCAGAACCAACGCACCAGGGCGCTGAAGGAGTTCGCCTCCGGAAGGGTGCAGGCGCTAGTCGCCACCGATGTTGTCGCACGAGGCATCCATGTCGAGGATGTCAGCGCCATCATCCACTACGACCTTCCCGCCGATCACAAGGCCTACCTCCACAGATCGGGCCGCACCGCCCGAGCCGGCAAGAACGGCATCGTGGTCTCGCTCGTCCCACCCGATCAGATCAAAGAACTCCGGCACATGAAACGCCGCCTGGGCCTGCGGCAGCCGGTCACCGATGTTGACTTCACCGACATCCAGCCGCTCAATGGGAAAGTACGCCGTCCCAAGCCCCGCAGGGCTCCCGCCAATCCAAGCCGGCAACCCACGACCCGCAGGAGGCAAAACGGCAGGCCGGGACGCCCGACCAGCAAGAATCGGTCCGGGCCTCCGCGCAGCAACCGCAGACGGTCGGCATCCAAGAATCGCAACAAGCGGGCACCGGCCAGAGCGAGAAGCTGACCCGAACCCGGCCAACATGTCCTGATCCTCAAAGGGTTTCCTCCGAGCCGGCTGTGTCTCTCTGGCCGGGCAGCAGTAGCGCTTGGCCAACTCGATAGGAGATCGAGGGCATGCCCACCGAAGAGATGCCCTCGTTCGTATCGACGAAGACCCGGTTCAACCACCAGCCTTTCCCCCCCCGGTGCTTCCTCTCGAAATCCTCGGCAAAGGCCTGCGCAATCATGCCTTCGTCTCACTCCGCCATACGTATGGGCAAGCCAGCGTAGAGCGTGGGGCTTCGACAAACCAAGTCTAGACAAGCGGGCTAGCCTATTTAAGGCTAAGGTGCTAGATTGTGAAGAAGCGTGTTCTTATGAAGGAACTCCGGTCGGTTGCCGAGGCGTCGGGTGTCCATTTGGAGTTCATCAGGGAGGGTGGGAACCACGAGATCTGGACGATCGGCGGCGAGCGGCTCGTAATCCCGCGACACCGCGAGATAAACGAGTTCACCGCTCAAGGAGTTCTCAAACGAGCCAAGGAGGTGACATGATGACCTCGAGTGCCTATCACGTCGAGGCCCGACGCTCGGGCAAGTGGTGGGCGATCACCGTTGCGGAACTCCCCGGCGTGTTTTCGCAGGCGAAACGTCTCGAATATGTAGAACCCATCGCCCGCGAGGCCATAGCCATGATGCTCGACGCCGACACCGCAGATGTGGGACCGATCGAAGTCAAGGTCGCCACCACCGAGACCGTCACCGAACTTCTGGACACCATCCGATCCGCCCTGGACGCCGCGGCCGAGGCCACCACTACCGTCACCAGCGCCAGGCAAGAAGCCGCCACCCTGCTACGCCAGGAAGGGCTACCGATCCGCGACGTAGGTCGTATCCTCGGGCTCTCCCACCAACGCATCTCCCAGATCCTGCGCTGAAACGCCGCCAGAGCCAAGATCTGTAGGAACGAACTAGACGAGTAGTTCCAAGGGATCAGTTCGGGCTCCATTACTTGCACTACCGGTAAGCAGTGACAAAACAACAATACAGTCGCTCCTTGCCATCCGGGTTCTCGCACGGATAACCGACTTCTTTCCCAATCGCGATGGACCCCGTCGGCTTAGCTCGAACCCTCACACCGCTACACGGCTGACAACAACTCTACCTACCACTGACCACTGACCACTGACCACTGACCAACGCTCGCTACCCCTTGGAACTAACCATCTAGGTCCTCGCCCCGGCCTGAGCCGTCTTGGCCCAAGGCACGGCGTTCGCTGGTCTGGCGAGAAGGAGCCTTGTCTCGCGGCGGTAACCGTCCTCCCGACCGGAACGGCTGGTCGGACGACAATGATCGGTGACTGAGCGACAGGAACAAGACGGTGGTCCGTAAGGGACGCTTGTCCAAGACGACACTCAGCCAAGCCCCCCAACTTCTAACTGAGATGGTGACAAACAGTGTCCACTGGGTCCCCTCTTGATATCCCTAGAATACAGGTGTCCGGCAATATTGGTCATCGGTTATGACCACGGCGAATTGAGGCGATATTTCCGGAGCCGCTGATGGGGAGGATACTGTGTATCAAAGTGCGATAATCCATCCTTTATGCGCGATTGAGTTAGGTGTGATAAGTTAGACTACAACTTTGGTCCTGATCCGAACCGCGCAAGAATACGATTCTTGAGTTCAGTCCGGAAGCTAGATACATCCTTCCATAGGATATGAGAATACTGCCGAGTATCAAAGTGAATCTCCTCGATCATATCTTCATGACATGTGTGGATAACCGGTATCTCAAGGCCGTAGGCAAATCCCGCTTCAAAATAAACCCCTCCTCTCGCTCCTGTGTTTCCGTGTGTAAAGTCGGCTACCACGAAGCGTGATCGTCGGATCTGCGCGATGATTTCATCATCAATTTTGACCACATCGAGTTTCTTATCGATTCGCATCGGTTCGTATCCAGTTTCCAAGACTGCTGGTCGTATCCCGCTATCATACAGTTCCTGGGTATATTCATCGAACCACATAGCTACAAACGCCTGAGACGAATCGCTATTCTGAGTTTGTTCTGCAAGCTGCGTATACCCGTCCACAGAAACAACAACCTTGACATCGCCCCCAGCACTTGAGACCTCGTTTAGCCAGCCCATAGCGATCAAGTATTTGATGAGGAAGTATACTTCTCGAATATCAAGTGACTCTGACCACGCATATGCCTCGTAGGTCGTATTGGAAACCGTGACTGTCGTACCTATACTGTGCGATTGGCTAACCATATATAATAGTAGTCTCTCAGCTCGAACGTGGACAGGGAGTAGATCACGCTGAGCTAGATTGTCGATGATTGGTGCTGTTATGCAAGGCCGTTCGATTCCTAGGAGTCTCTGCTCGACGATCCAAGTAGTTATCTTCGCCTTGTCCTCCTCGTCAATAGCGGCAGTTAGGATTTCGGCTTCTCGAGTTATGCTGTAAGGTCCACCAACTCTGTCTGACTCGACATTGTAGGTCCAAGTAGTCTCATTGGCGACAGTGGCCTGATAGTCAGGTCCCCAGATCGGGCATGCTCTTATGTGAAACATCAGGGTACTCGTTATTGGATCATTGGGTTGATTGAGTAGGACGGAACGTGATTGTTGCCGGGTTCTTCAGCGCCTGCACCAACTAGTGCCGAGGCGTCAGAACCGCCTAGGCCGATGGAGCCCGCTCCGATCGGTAGATCGTCCGTTACGCTTCGCTGGCGCGTGCCACGTAATACGCCGAATCTATCTCCAATACAGCCTAACCAAGGCTTTATCCATATACACGGTGAAACACACTGCCGAGGCTCCAGAGGATCAACTACTAGCCGCCTCGAAGCTGGCCTGTTTCGGACCCGGTTGGTCCAACGAGCCTAACGCCGCCGTCGGCCAACTCATCGAAACGGTGTTCGAGTGACCGGACCGCGGTTGCGGCTGCCTGATCTCAGCGATGTATGACGGTCAGGCCTCACCAACGGGTGGCGATGATTCTTGCTCGGTCTGTTTCGTCGGTGACGGCGAGGGTGCCGGTGGGGGTTCTTTGCCAGAAGGTTGCGGTCTTGCCCGCCTTGTCGTAGACGGGGTAGGCGGAGGGGTCGACGTTGATGCGGGCTAGGTCGTGATCCTCGATCTTGTGGAACTTCCAGTCGACTAGGGAGAGTGCGTAGTCGCCTAGGCGGGGGCGCGGATGAGGTTCTGGAGGTGTTGGCTCCAGAGGTCGTGGTCGCCGAACTGGCCGCGTTTGGAGAAGGTGTTGTAGTCGTCTTCTAGGCCGTGGACGGAGCCGTCGTCGGCTACGCCGATGAGGAGGGTGCCTCCGTACCAGGAGTTGGCGAAGCCGGCGATGGTCTTGATGGCGGCGGTCTCGATGAGCTTGGACTTCTGTCCTTGCTTGATGTCCCAGCGGAGGGTGGACTTGTACTCGAGGTATTGGGACTCGCGGTCGGGGCCGAGGAGGTCGCCGATCGGGCAGGTCTGCTGGTGGGCGACGATGGCCTGTTTCTGGACCTTCGCGGCGTACACGGCTGCGACGGCGGCCTGCATGTCCTTGCTGTCGAGGTAGGTGAAGACGACCTTCTCGTTGCGGTCGTGGCGGGACACGAGGGCCTTTTGGAACTGGTCGGCGAAGACGTGGTCGCGGAAGGTGGCTTCGTCGTTGTTGATGGCCTGGTTGCGGATGTCATCGTCTTTGACGAGGTCTCTTGCGGCGGCGTCGAAGACGAGGCGATCCTCGTCGCTCCAGTCGGTGCCGAAGCGTTCGTTGATGCGGGCGATGATCTCGGAAAGGAGTTCCTCGTCGGGATCCCCGAGGCGTCCGTCGCCGGAGTAGATAGTCTGGACTTCGCCTTCGTCGCCGGGAAGCGGGATGGAGCCTTCGAAGATCTTCTCGTGGCGGAGGTGGGTCAGGTCCACCTCCGCGCTCAGGTCGATGGTCTCGCCGGGTTTGCCGCGTGTCAGTCTGGCCAGTGCCCGGCAGTAGATGTAGTCGCCTTCGAGGTCGGCGTTGGCGAAGGTGACGATCTGGGCCAAGAAGTCGTATACACGGACGAATCGACCGACCGCATCCCTGAACGTGTCCTTGTCCTCTTCGTCCAGGGCGTATCGGGTGTCGAACAGCAAGTTGGGGTCGGTGGGGGGCGCCACGGTCTTGCCGTGGTAGACGGCGAAGGCTTCGCGGATGTCGTAGGTGTCGTTGACGAAGTCGAGGACGAACGTGCCGTCCTTGTCGGGGTGGGTCCGGTTGAGGCGTGACAGGGTCTGGACGGCGGCGAGGCCGGTGAGGGTCTTGTCTACGTACATGGCCACTAGCTTGGGCTGGTCGAATCCGGTCTGGAACTTCTCGGCCACCACCATGATCCGGTACTCGTCGGTGTCGAACCTGTTGACGATCTGCGATTCGGGGAACCCGTTGGCCCTGGCCTCGGTGAGACCCTCTACCTCGCCCGAGAACGCCACCTGGATGCCGAGGCCGTAGCCGTTGCTGTTGGTGTACTTGTGGAGGACCTCCCACATACGCACCGCATGAGGCCGGGATGAGCAGACCACCATCGCCTTGGCTTTGGCGTTCATGCGGTGAGCGATCTTGTCCAGGAAGTGCTCGACCACGATCTCGGCCTTCTGGGCCAGGTTCTCGGGATGGAGGGTGACGAAACGGGCCAGCGCTGCCCGAGCCTTGGCTGTCTCGTACTTGGGGTCGTAGAGGAGCGTCTTTTCCAGGTGGTAGTAGCGGTTGTAGGTGAGGTAGTTGGCCAGCACGTCCTCGATGAAGCCCTCCTCGATGGCCTGGCGCATCGGGTACAGGTGGAAGGGTTGGTGCTTGCCGTCCGGACCTTTGTCACCGAACAGTTCCAGGCTGCGGCCCTTGGGAGTGGCGGTGAACGCGAAGAACGAGAGGTTCGGCTGCCGGCCCCGTGCTGCCACCGCCGCCGCCAGCAACGTCTCGGCGTCCGTGGCTTCTTCGTCGATCTCGACCTCAGCGGCGCCCAGAATCTGGCGCAACTCCTTGGCTGCTTCGCCGGTCTGGGAGGAATGGGCCTCGTCTACGATCACCGCGTAGTCGCGGTCGGGCAGTGACGAGATCTTGGCAATTAGGAACGGGAACTTCTGGAGGGTGGTGATGACGATCCGCGCCTGCTCTCCAACCAGTGCCTCGGCCAACTGGGTCGAGTCCTTGTCGATCCGCTGAACGACCCCGGTGGCGTGCTCGAACTGGCTGATCACGTTCTGGAGTTGGCGGTCCAGGACCTTCCGGTCTGAGATCACCACCACCTTGTCGAAGACCTTGTTGTCATCCACGTCATGCAGTGACGAGAACCTGTGCGCCAGCCAGGCGATCGAGTTGGACTTGCCCGACCCGGCCGAGTGCTGCACCAGATAGTTGCGGCCCGCACCCGTGGTCTTGGCATCGGCCTCCAACCGGCGCACCGCGTCCCACTGGTGAAACCGGGGGAAGATGACCGTCGGACGGGCTTTGGAACCCAGCGACGGCTTCTCAACGTGGATGAACCGGCGCAAGATGTCCAACCACGCGTCACGGGACCACACCCGCTCCCACAAGTAAGACGTGCGATACCCATCAGGGATGGGCGGATTGCCCGCTTCGAGATCGTGGCCCTGGTTGAAGGGCAGGAAACGGGTCTGCTTCCCCGCCAGATGGGTGGTCATCGACACCGAGTACGGATCGCGACCGCGAAGTGCACCATCCCCACCCGCTTGAGCGTCCGATTCCTCGGATCGCGATCCTTGCGGTACTGCAACATCGCCTGCTCCACGCTCTGGCCGGTCAACGGGTTCTTCAACTCGGCCGTCGCCACCGGGATACCGTTGACGAACAAACCCAGATCGATGGTCTTGCTGGTCCCCGGCTCGTAACGAAGTTGGCGGGCCACCGACAACACGTTCGCCTCGTACAGTGCCGCCAACTCCGGGGTCAACCCGCTCGCAGGCCTGAAAAACGCCAACTGGAGCGTCACGTTCCGATCCACCACCCCCCGCTGCAGCACATCCACCGTCCCCCGCTTATCGAGTTGCGAAGCCAGCCGCTGGACGAAACTCGCCCGGGCCACTGTCTCGTCACCCCCGTACCCGGAGTCCACCAAGCGATCCCACTGCTCACCCTGGGTGGAAGCGATGAACTCGAACAGATCCGCCGTGTCCACACCGGCAATACCGTCGAAGTCGGACGGGCCTGCCCCGGCGGGACCAACCTTCACCCGCCGATAGCCACCGTGATCAACCAGCCACGCGGCTATGTGAGCCTCGAAGGCCGCCTCGTGTGCAGATGTCACGCTGTCGTACCAGTTACAATCAAGACCCGCATCCGGTATGTTGAACCGGCGTGAAGAAGCGTGATCTGATGAAGCATCTTCGAGAAATCGCCAACTCAGCCGGTACCGAGTTGGTCTTCCTCCGTGAGGGCAAACATGAGGTATGGAGTCTGGGTGGCGAGAGGTTGTACATTCCAAGGCACCGCGAGATCAGCGAGGGTGTGGCCGCGAGCATAATAAAGAGGGCAAGGAGCACCCTGCGATGACCTCAGCCACCACAACCACTACCTATCACGTAGAGACCTTCCAGGAGGGGGAGTGGTGGGTGGCCCGGGTAGCTGGGTTGGACGCCAACTACACCCAGGCCAGGACATTCGACGAGGTGCGGGAGATGGCGCGAGATCTCGTTGCCCTTGCACTTGACATCGACGAAGCCGAGGTGGGTGAGATTCTGGTGACCGAGAACGACTGGCGCTGACCTCGGACATCTGAGAGCCGGCATCTCAGGTGAATCCAGCCGAGATCTGCATACTTCACAGTGCCACGGGACATCACTATGCCACGCTGAGATCACCAGTTACCGTAGCCGTGATCAGAGCTTGACGGCGCTCAGCCAGTAAGTCGATCTGCGCACGAAGGCGTTTGGTTACCGCTTGGACCTGATCAGCTCTCCGGTCAAGTCGGTTGACGATGTCCTGCTGATGGTCGACAGGTGGTGCCGAGATTGGAAGTGAGCGGAGGAAGTCATTATTGAGGATTGGCAGCGTTGTGTAGGGCGCTGTCTCACGGAGTTCCTCTTCTCGTGCCCAGAGTTGCCAGGAAAGAAACCGAGGTAGCACCCGGGAATCCGATGTGATGCAAGTCATCTGCTGGTTACCCGTAGACGCTCGAACATTGTGGCCAACCCGTCCAGCGGTTGCCCCGATTCCAACGATCAGGGTCGTATCCGGCTGAAACTCGGGAGTCCACCCCTCGGACACGGCTCGTCTGCTCAGGCCACGTGCGGGCGCCAGCATCTCTAGGTTTGTACCGACATCTCCGGGCGAGTACCAACTGATCTCCTCGCCTGTCAAGTCATCAAGCTCACGCGCAGGAGGCGTTGTTCCTGTCTTTACCGCGCTGGCAAACCGGCGAAGCGGCGCAACATGGCCTAGGCTCGTTGTTAGCGCCCGCGCCGCGTGAACCAACCTTTCTTCGAGGAGTTCGATCATGCGGCGTTTTTTGGTGATGAGGGTGTCGATGTGGTTGGTTTCGGTGTCGAGGTAGTCCGCGATCGCTCGCTGCTCAGCGAGCGAGGGAACCCTTACACCAAGGTCGCCTAGTTCCGAGGCATTGATTGCGGGGTATGAAACTCCTACGGACCGGGCGACGACCTCTTCTACGAATGCGTCGGATAGAACCCACCAGGAGAAGTAACTGGGGTCCACCTCTGTCGGCGTCAGCACGGCAAACCCGGTTGAGACGACGAGATCGCCCGCATCGCCACTGACCGGCCACACAGCACGGAGGTAGGTCCGCACCGTAGAAATGATTGTGTCTCCTTCTCGGACCAACCTCCGCGCCCTCGACGGTGCGTCTGCGAAGCGCATCCGCTCTGGTTGTCTGACCAGTTCTCCCCTTCCGACAGAACCTATTTCGACATATCGAATCTCTCGGTTCGGGTCCGTAGTTGCGGGCAGGGCTCGTTCGTTGATGCGAGCTAGGTGCTTGAGCGGTATGACCCTCGTCACAGGGTGACTTCGGCGAGGAGGGTTTGGATTTCGGTTTCGAGGGTCTTGATTTCGTTGTCGATTTGGTGGAGGGGGCGGGGTGGGGTGTAGGTGTAGAAGTGGCGGGTGAGGGGGATTTCGTAGCCGATCTTCGTCTTGGAGCGGTCGTGCCAGGCATCAGGTACGTAGGGGTGGACTTCTGTTTCGAGGTAGTCGTCGATAGCGGTTTGGTATTCGATGGTGTTGAGCCGTCTGCTGGTGTCTGTCTCGTGGGTGACTCGTTTGGTGGGTAGGGGGACGTTTTCGTGGTCGCGGAGGGTGGGGTCGGGTTTCGGGTTGCCTTTGGCTGTGATGACGGGTGCGTCGGGGTCTCGTACTGCGAGGGCGTTGGTCACCGCGTTGGCGAGGGGGGTGGGTTTCTCCCCGACAATCGCTACCAAAACGTCCTGAACGACTGCTTTGGCGGTCTTCTCGGTGTGGTAGGTGGCGCCTTGGTCGGCTCGGAGCTTGTCTACGAGCAGTTCCTGTGTCAGGGATGGGAGCTTCTTGACTTTCTTGTTAGCGGCGACTGTGGTGAGGGTGTCGTCGGTGATTTCCCAGCGGAGGCGGAGGGGGCGTTCGACGGTGATGCGGAGGAACCCGAAGGCCTCGTTGGGGAAGATCTTGGAGTGGGGGCTTTCCTCGAAGGCGGCGTAGAGGCGGGTTAGGTCGGTGATCTGTTCGTCGCTGATCTGTTTGCGTTTGTTGCCCAAGCTTTTTCGCATCTTGGTCCATGAGTCGCGGGCGTCGATGAGTTGGATCTTGCCGCGCCGCTTGGGGGACTTGCGGTTGGTGACCACCCAGAAGTAGGTGGAGATCCCGGTGTTGTAGAACAACTGGTCGGGAAGGGCGACGACGGCCTCTAGCCAGTCATGTTCGATGATCCACCGCCGGATCTCGGACTCGCCCGACCCGGCCGCTCCGGTGAACAGCGGGGAGCCGTTGAACACGATCGCCAGGCGGGCGCCTCCGTCGTCGGGGCGTTTCATCTTGGAGATCATGTGCTGGAGGAACAGGAAGCTGCCGTCGTTGATCCGGGGGGTGCCGGCGCCGAACCGCCCGGCGAAGCCCTTGGTCTTGTGTTCGGCTCTGATGTGGTTGGCGACCATCTTCCACTCCACCCCGAAGGGCGGGTTGGCGAGGAGGTAGTCGAAGCGGCGGTTGGGATGCTGGTCATTGTCGAAGCTGTTCCCGAACCGGATCCGCGACGCGTCCAATCCCTTGATCAGCATGTCCGACCGGCACGTCGCGTACGTCTCCGCGTTCACTTCCTGCCCGTACACGTCGAGACGGCCCTGCGGGTTGAGCTTACGCAGGTACTCCTCCGACACCGACAGCATCCCCCCGGTGCCACAGGCCGGGTCCAGCATGGTCTTGACGATCCCCGGCGCGGTCAGCAACTCGTCATCGTCCGCTAACAGCAGGTTGACCATCAGCCGTATCACCTCACGAGGAGTGAAGTGCTCCCCCGCCGTCTCGTTCGACAACTCCGAGAACTTCCGGATCAACTCCTCATAGAGGTAGCCCATCTCCAGGTTCGACACCACCTCCGGACGCACATCAAGATCCGCGAACTTCGACACCACCAGATACAGCAGGTTGTGCTGCTCCAACCGGTAGATCTGGGCGTCGAAGTTGAACTTGTCGATGATGTCACGAGCCGACTCCGAGAACCCGGCTATATAGTTCCGCAGGTTCGGCGCCACATTGTCCGGATCGGCCAGCAACGTCTTGAACATGTGCTTCGACGTGTTAAAGAACGACTCCCCAGCCGCATGCATCAGAAGCGGCGCCCGGTTCTCCAAATACTCCGGAAGCCCCGCAGCCACCTCCAACACCATGGGCTTCGAGGCCTCCAGAACACAATCCAGACGGCGCAGCACCGTCAACGGCAGGACCACCCGCCCATACTCCGACTGCTTATACACACCCCGCAACAGATCAGCCACCGACCAGATAAACGCATCGTGATTGTTGATCGCCTCGTCGCTCATCCAGAACCCCTACTGACGACCGCCAACCTAGCCGACCGTACGGGGACATCGGTCACGGTTGTCGCAATGTGGCCCCTCGCTGGCATGACGGGTGAGGGGATAAGGATGTCTATCGTCGCGTGATCGTAAGGTGGAAGGAGCGACCTGGTGCATAAGGTGCGGGTCTACCTGAACCGTCAAGAGGGAACGACGTGGTGGGCCGAGGACGACTTGGGTTTCATAGGAGGCGCCGACCGGCTGTCCGATCTCATCGAGAAGATCCACGAATGGGCCGGATGCGAAGGGGTATTGGACGACCTAGCGGTCCGGCTGGTGAGCGACCCCCCTGAGGCACCACCCGTCAATCCGTTCTCGGTCACTGGCCTGTATCGACCTAGATGGTTAGTTCCAAGGGGTGGTTAGTGGTCGTAGGCGATGAGGGAGCGGGCTGGTCCGGGTTGGTTGGTGGTTTGGTTGTGCCAGATCGCGGCT
>Ga0209543_1001377_pt1 | contig 22262 bp, 17 predicted proteins | sample MesohylFT_FD_187296 | JGI IMG/M metagenome (GOLD analysis project Ga0209543, IMG submission 187296) | Host-associated microbial community of the marine sponge Aplysina aerophoba from Gulf of Piran - sponge mesohyl, lysed by freeze-thaw... | ecosystem: Host-associated > Porifera > Sponge >...
CCATTCTGGCCGCCAAGTGCTGCATCAAATACATGCGCAGGGTAGACTCCTTGACTGGAAAGTTTGACTGGCCGCCACAGCATAAACCAACAAAATCGGATTGCACCCCTTCATTACTTCATTCGGCCGTGCGCGAATCTTTCCCGCCGACAAGCCGACCGAATTTCATGCTGTTATTCGTAGTTATCACCGCGAATCGAATTGGTTCGCGCCGCTTGGAGCCTTGTTTCTCCTTGGCATGGCGAAAATTCGAGAGCCTTATGATTTCGCTCCGTGCCGGAGATTTTCGCGAACGCCCTCTCCTCTTGGAAGCGCATCGAGGATTCCGTTCAGCTCTAGCGGCACGTCCGCTAGAGGGAAGCTCCGGCGCACCGAGGCAGTCAAGATGCGGCGACCGGCACCGGAAAGCGCGATGCCCGCAGGCATGCCAAAGCATCGTTGCAAGATTTAATTTGCGCTCGCGACGCTTGCCTGCGCCGAACCGGAGGAGAGCTTCGCCGCCCTCGAAAGGCATCCCAAGACTGCCTGCGCGGGCGCGGGAAAAAATTAATTGCAAAGCGCAATTTAATGTGGCATCCAGAAAGGAGTACGGAGATTAGTCCGGAAATTTCGAAGGCGCGTCGCGCGCCAAAACCAATCAGGGAGGTTAAAGTGACTACCAAGATTCTCAAGACACTTATCGCGACGGCTGCCATGCTGCCGCTCGCAGCCCCGGCCCTTGCCGACGGCCATGCGCGAACAGATTTGGTTATCGCCGACCTCGGTCAGCCCGAGACCAACCCATGGGTCATCAACAGGCATCGATTCGAACGCTGCGTCGCGGATGCCCTCGGCGTCGAATTGAAGGAGTTCGATGACCAGAATTCGGAAGAGCAGCACGTTTCGCAGGCGGAATCGATAATCGCCAGCCAGCCGGACGGGCTGATTTTCAACCCGCTTACTTCGCCGGCAGGCATTCAGGTCGCTCGGCTTCTGGAAGACAACGACATTCCGGGCGTGGCCGTCGGTCGTCTGGTCGTGTCGAACTACGATACCGATTACGAAGGCGAGCACTTTATCGCGCAGGTTACCCAGAACAATACGACCTGGGGCGAGGCTATCGGCGAAACCACCGTCGAGCTCGGACTTAAGAAAGTGGCGATGATCTGGAACCAGAAAGGAGTTACTTCAGCCGAGGAGATTTGGGACGGCGTCAAGAGCGTGCTCGACCAGCATGACGATGTCGAGCTAATCGCAGAAGCCTGGGACCGGCTTAATCGCGAGAACGGCCAGAAGTACGCCGAACAGTTTATCGCTCGCTTCGCGCCGGGCGAAATCGACGGCATCATCGTGCTAGGCGCGGTCGCGGGACTCGGCAGCCAGTTCGCCGTGGATCAAGCCGGTCGCGACGACATCGGCATCGTGACTACGGACATCGACGAGCAGGTCGCGCAGTTCATCAAGGACGGCAAGCTTGACTTCTCGATTGGCGGACACTGGATGGTCGGCGGATTCGGCCTGGTCCAGCTCTACGACTACCTGCACGGACACCCCGTGGAAAACACGCAGCCGCTATTCAGCCTGATTCCGGTTACGGCCGCGAACGTGGACACCTATGCCAGCGGTCTTCTTCAGGGATGCATTTTGTCCGACGAGGACATCCGCAGCCTGAGCCGCGTGCACAATCCCGACGCGGATCTTCCGGGCTTCATCGACAACTTCTCCAAGAACTGGGAAGAATTCGTCCAGTAGGCTAGTAGGCCCTTCGACGCTCTCGGCGTCGGCGGCATGATCGCCGGCGCCCGGATAAGGAAAGGAATTCCGATGAGGCTCTTCGGCTACTCTCCCGAGCGCGGCGCAGCGGCAGGCGACACGATGCCCTTCTACCACGGCGGCAAGTGGCACCTGTTTTTTTCGCAGCCGCCCGTCGGAGCCTGGGAATATGTCGAGCGGGCGAGAGTCTCGACGGCCTATCTCCGATCCGACGATCTCGTAAGCTGGGAATCGATGCCGGACGCCTTTGGCCCGGGCGAACAGGGGGAATGCGACGGCGACGGTATCTGGACCGGCTCGGTAATCGAGCGCGACGGCGCCTTTCATTTTTTCTACACCGGCTACAATCGGCAGTCTTCGTCGCCGCAGACGATCTGCAAGGCCGTTTCGACCGATCTGCTCAACTGGGAAAAAGTCGCGGACAACCCGCTGATATCTCCCGACCCGCGCTGGTACGAAACCGTCGACTGGCGCGACCCGTTCGTCTACCGAGACGCGGAATCCGGCTTATACAAAATGCTGATTTCGGCGCGCCTGAAGACAGGCCCCCTGTTCCGTCGCGGGTGCGTTGCAGTCGCGACCTCGCAGGACCTGGACCGATGGGAGGTCGGACCGCCTCTCGCGTCGTCGATGCTCACGCATTGCCCCGAATGCCCCGAATTATTCCGGCTGGGCGACTGGTGGTATTTGGTGGAGAGCCGGTATTCCGAACGAATGCAGACGGTATATCGCGTGGCGCGCTCGCCGGAAGGCCCCTGGGAAAGTCGGAAGCTCGACAGCCTCGACGGCCGCCGCTTCTACGCTGCGAAGTCCGCCGGCGACGGCAGGCGGCGCGTGAGCTTCGCATGGATACCGTTCCGCAAGCATCACGACCCCGATCAGCACTGGGTCTGGGGCGGCGAGCTCGGCTCGCCGCGGGAACTGGTTTCGCATCGGGACGGCACGCTGACCTGCCGGCTGCTGCCGGAGGTCGCGGCGAGCTATTCGGACGAGATCGCCTATGAATTCAGCCCGGAACTGGGAGACTGGCAGGCGGACGACGGGATTACCTGCTTTGCGCAGGGCGAATTCGCCTATGCCTTCCTTAACGGGCCGGAGCGCGACGACGTTCTTTTGGACATGGTGATAGAGCCCGAAGCGAATACCGAGGCGGTGGGCGTTCTGATCGAGGCGAAGGGCGGCGAAAATCTGGAAAGCGGCTACATGCTGTCGATCGAGCCGATGAAGGGCAGGGTCCTGTTCGACCGCTGGCCGAGCGCCATGGATCCGCTGTGGGACAGTCTCGTTCTGAACGAGCGCCACGGCATAAATGTCGCCCCCGAAATCGAAGCTCCTCTTGTAGAGCGCCCGCTGGCCTTCGCGCCCGCGGACGGGCGATATCGCGTTCAGCTGTTGCGCAAGGGCTCGGCGGTGGAGTGCTACGTCGCGGAGCAAGTCGTAGCGAGCTATCGCGTCTGCGAAAGCTCGGGAGCCGCATGGGGATTGTTCCTGCAGGAGGGCGTAGCCCGATTCCGCGATCTCGCGTTTCGCCGCTGACCGGTCTAAATGGCCCCGAATGCTTTTGGCCGAAATTAAGCAGCCGGCGAATTCGGCTTCCGAGGAATGTTTACGCGTGCCATTCGAGAAACCCCCATGCAAAAGCCTGCTGAATTCGCGCTCGGACACGGTGCGCATTCGCCTTAGGCCGCCCTGCGATTCCGAGACCGGAATGCACAGGGCGGCAACAGGATGCGTTGACGAAGGCTCGCGGGGACCGCGTGTCGCGCCAAGGTGAGCAAGGCACTTTTCATAGGGCGCTCCGTAATCGACCTGACCAATCTCGTCGATGAGTATCCGCAAGCGGACTCAAAGGTTAGAGCGCTTGCAAACGACATTATTCCGGGCGGCTCGGCGCTGAACGCCGCGGTCGCCTTCGGCTATTTGGGCGGCGAGGCGCACCTGGCCTCTTCCTTTGGCTCCGGCGGGCCCTTTCAAGCGCTTCTCTACGACGACCTTCGCAAGTTTGGCGTAAAGCCCGTGAATCTATGCGCCGACCCGAACTTCCGCATCCCCGTATCCACTGTCGTTTCGACGCGAAGCAGCGGAGACCGGATGATTATCAACTCCGCCAGCGAAGAATGCGCGCATGTGCGAGATCTGCCCGACTTGTTCGATAGCGAGTACGACTTGATCCAGCTGGATCAATACGAGCGGCCATTCGTACAGCGTCATCGCGAGGCGATTCGGGATTTCAAAGGCCCCGTCATCCTCGATTGCGGCGGTTGGAAAAACTGTTCGCGGGAATATCTGCGACTGGCCGATATCCCAATCGTATCGGAAGAGTTCTTTGCCGGAGGGGCCGATGCCTTCGCGGCCGAATGCGCCGCGCTCGGCATCGAGCGCTGGGCGATGACACGCGGTCCGCGCGGCGTGATTTGGCAGGACGGCCGCCGGAGGGGCGAGATTCCGGCCCTGGAGGTTCCGGTTGTCGACTCGCTTGGCGCCGGCGACATTTTTCACGGAGCCTTCTGCCACGCATACTCGGAGAACTCGGAATTCGTCCCTGCGCTCGAAAGCGCGAACCGATTCGCTGCGCTTTCCTGCGCCTCGTCGGGTACGCGAAGCCATATGAATCGCTAATGAGCGGCCATAGCGACTGAATTACTCGCGACACGGAACATTTGCCGCGCAACCGTTCCTCGACCACTTGTAGCCAATCGGCTCTCGGACAGGCTGCCTGCCGCATAATTGGCCAACGAGCGCTTCGCCGCTCCGACCCGGACTTTTCCCAAGGCTGAAATTCAATTTTTCAATCGCGACGAGCTGATGCCATGCAAAATCAAGTTTTCTGAACGGCGATGCAGGCGGAGCGGAAAAAGCTCTGAAGTACATTCCCTTCGCCCCAATGATTCCGCGACATTTTCCCCGTCCAGGCTCTTCCGGGCTTCGACCGGCGCGCAATTGCTCGAACGCCGGCATGCCGCGCTTGACATTCTCCTCGCCGCGGGCCGCAATCGGCAGCTATCGGGAATGTCGGCATGCGCCAGTGGCTTGCCCCCGCGCGCCACGGGCTCTCGATGGCTTGAGTTCATGAATGCTTGGCTTCTTCGGGCGGCGGCGGCCACGCTCAGATACTGCGCGGCATTGTCGGCGACTTTGCTCGATCGGCCCGGTCAGGGGCAAAGGCGCTGAGCTGGGAAGAAGGGCGAATAGTCCGAAGCGGTCCCCGGAGGCTATATCGACGGCGGGCAGTTCCTTCTTTCGAAATTGCAATTTGCTTGCAGTCCGCAAGAATCCCACTAACCTGTCTCTCGGCAAAAAAAATCTAGGAGCGCCTGATGAACCTGGGACGGAAAGGCTTGTCCATTGGCAACGTGCAGGAATTCAATCGTCGGGTCATCCTTTCGGCGATGCAGGAATTCGGACCTTGTTCTCGCAAGGACATCAGCGTGGCCTCGGGACTCGACCAGGCTACGGTTACCCGCGCCATTAGCCTTTTAATCGAGGACGGCATCGTTGAGGAAATCGGCTTCGTCAAGGGCGGCCGCGGGCGCCGCTCGATAAGGCTGAGTTTCGCATGCAGCGGTCGTTTCATTGTATGCGTACGCCTGCAGCGGCGCAGTTTCTCGGTCGGGCTCTACAGTCTGGCCGGAGAAACTCTTGAAGAGAGCGAGGGGCGAATCACAACGGGGCAGCCGCCTGCGGCGACATTCGATAGGATCGCGGCCCGCGTCGACCGGCTCGCGGCCTTGAATCCGAAAATCGACGGCATGGGAGTCGCGGTTCCGGGGCCGTTCCTGGAGCGCGACGAGCGCGTGATCCTAATGACCGAGAGCCCCGATTGGCAGGCCTTCGATCTCGTGCGCTCGCTCCGCGAGCGCTACAGCTCGATTCCGGTCTACTCGATCCACGATGCCAAGGCCGCCGCGCTCACGGTCTGGCGGACGCAGGCGAAGCCGTCCGGCGCGAAGGTGCTGCTCTACGTTTCCGCGGGGCAGGGCATCGGTTCGGCGCTGGTTACCAACGGCGAGGTCTATCGCGGGAGTCTCGGACTTGCCGGCGAGCTCGGCCATACGTCGATCGATGTCAACGGACCGCGGTGCAAGTGCGGAAATCACGGCTGTCTGGAACTCTTTTCTTCGCGGATCGCGCTCCTTCGCAACGTACGCGAATATGCCGACGGAAATCCGGATACCGCGCTGACCTCCGAGTCGCGCTTTGCCGATGTCGTGGAAGCCTATCACGCCGGCGACATGCTTGCGGTGGCGGAAGTCGATCGCGTCGCGCGCTATCTCGCTCAGGGAATAACGAACTGCGTAAATTTCGCGAACCCGGACATTGTAGTTATCGGCGACGAATACACCGCCTTCGGCCCGCCGTTCCGCGGCGCAATCGCGAAATACGTCAAGGCGTCCCTTCTTCCGAGCATCTACCAAACCGTCCGTCTGGAGCTGTCGCAGATCGAGGGGGATCTCGTGCTCAAGGGGACGTATCTCGACGTGCTCTCGCAAACATATCTCACAGCCCCCCGCGAGGAGGCGGCAGGCTACGAGAAGGCGGCAGGCGCGGTTCGCTGAACGAAGGAATTGCCCTGCAGCCGATGAATCCGGGAATAGTTGCAGTGCGCGTCGACCGCGCCTTCGACCGGAATTGGCGCATTGACTCCTTCCTTGCCGCCGGCGCCGGGCAGCGGCAGCTTGGCGGTATGCTCCAGCCTGCGGGCGGCAAGTCGAACTTCGCCCTTCCGAAAGGATGCCTTTACGGGAAACTTGTTTTCGGCTCCCGCGAAGTCGGCGACGAACGACGAGTTCGGACGATGAAAGACTTCCTCGGGCGTGCCCACCCAAGCGAATTCGCCCCTGTCGATAATTATGTGTCGATGGCTGTGCGGAAGCGCGGGATATACGCGATTCCCCGCGCTCTTGCGGGATTGCCAATTTTTTCCCTATTGCTTGACTTTGATTGTCACCGCCGACTTCCATGTCGGCGGCGAAGGTGCTGCTGTTGGTTCGCCCGCCGGCCATAGAGGTGATGTCCGCCTCGAACCGGTTGACTTTGAGCGCGTCCTTTCCGTCGCGGACGGGAATCTCCTTCATCCGCGGGCATGTGCACTTGCGCATTTGCTTGCACTTGCCCTCCCCGTGCGCAGTTCGTCGACATCAGTCCCTCGAATCCATTCATATGGCGTGCCGTGCGAGCCCGGCTTGCAGGCGTTCGGGAAGCAGCCGCCGGCGTTCGGGACCGCCCGGTATTGCTCCATCCGGGTGGCCGACCCGCTTCAGCCACCGCCGAGAGCATCGAATGGAATTCCCGGACCTCGTCGCCGGCGAGCCGGCGCGTCGAGCACTCGCCACAGCCAATGCGGGTGGAATAAACGTATTCAATTCCGCCGAGGACGAGAGCCTCGGGCTCGTCTCCGAGTCGATGTATTGCCGGGCAGGTAAACAGGCGACTTTCGCCATCTTGCAGCGCGCGAAATGCTGCAGCCCTCTTCAATTTGCAATTTAGTCCTGCAGGATTCAGAGCTTAGCGTAACCTCGACATCGTTCGCTAGGCCAAGATTCATGCTTGCGAAAGATAACTCCGGGCTAGCACTTTTGTCTAGGTTGACTGTTAGGCTATCGTGCCGAACTGTTTCAATCGCTCGGCTATTTAGCCCAAGTTTGCAATTTTCAAAAATGACTTTCCGCAATCTGTTGAGAAATAGTCATTGATATCGAGGCGAATTTAACCCTGTCCCTACTTTTTGAAGATTCTGTTGATTCCAGATCGGCGGTACTAAGCGGCCGGAACGCATCTGAAGCAGCGAAGTCCGGGTTCTACGCCGGCGGCCCGCGATATCTGGTCCTACTCCGCACCGGGATTGGAATCTTGCCGAATCGACGCACTTTTTGTCCCTGCAAACAGGATATCGGCAAGCAATCCGCAACATGCTGGCTTTGGAGTCAAAAAATCAACATATTGTGTGCTTAAGTCAAAAAAAATAATTGCTCTGATCGGCCAATGCCAAATCGAAAAGCGCCAACTTGGGTTTCGTATTCGTTCGCATGGAAGCCTGGAGCCGCCCAAATCGAGAACTCGTCCTGAGTTGCAACTCGTCTCGCTTGACGAGCTCAATTGGGTGTTGCTGATGAACTAAATACCGCATTCAAGGCATCGGCCAGGCGATTCCGTTCCTTCAACGGATCATTAAACCAATCTGTAATCCAGATCCGGTGAACATTCCAGCGGCGGCTCTCGAGCACGTCCTTGAACAGCCTGTCACGTTCGCTTTCGCTGTTCATCGCGCGATAATTTTCCCCGTCGTGGACCACCGCAAGCATCCCGGCCTTTGGTTGGTCCGCTTGGCAAGCCACCAAGTCAATCCGGAACCCTTTTGGACCCTGCTGATGTTCGACCAAGTATCCCGATTCCTTGATATGCTTTGCAATGACTTGGTCAAATAGATTCCGCGGATACGGGGCGAATATTTGCTGCCAACCTTTGGTCACGTCATCCACTCGTTTTCCTTCAGTCTCACCTGGTAGATTTGAGGCAAGGCCCTCCTCACCGCTCTTGCGGCTGGCATGCAGCAGAAATTGTTGCAAGATGGCGGGGCCGCGGTTCGAGGAGGAAGCAGTGCGAATGTCGCGGGGGTCGAAAGACACGAACACGTCGCAGCGGTACCTTGCCCGGGAAAACAGAACGTTCAGCCTCTTTTCTCCGTCAAGCATGTTGACGGGACCGAAGTTCTGGCTGGACAAGCGTCCATCCGGTTCGTCCGGACCGTAGCCAACGCTGATAAGTATGATGTCGCGTTCATCTCCCTGAACATTCTCAATGTTCTTCACAAACACCGGCTCTGGCCAATCGGCATTCAAGTATTGGTCAAGAGTTTCGTTCTTTCGCCGCTCGTCGTCCAGAAGGGATTCGATTTTGTCCATCTGCGCTGACGAAAACGTAACCACGCCAATCGACATTTCTGTCGTTTGGCCAGCATGATTAGCAATTGCATCCACAATTCGCCTGGCTTCGACGGGATTTGTACCTGAGGCATAGACTCCCGGCACCCGGACGAGCCTGAAGCCGAAATCCTGATCCCGTTCCAGTGTTGAAGGCGGCACCACGAGATTGCCCCGATAGAAGATTTCGTTCGATTTGTTGATTAGGGAAGATACCTGAGAGCGATAATGCATTTGAAGCTCATGAGTTGGAACCATTTTGGCTCTACACAGCGTTAAAATGCTTTCGTAGTCGATTGGCTTAGGAATTTTCGCTGAGTCTTCAATCACTTCGTCAGGGTCGATCCCTGACATTTTCGTGAAGAACGATGTCGGCGGCATCTGCTGTTCATCGCCGACTACAGCAAACTTTTCCGCTCTGGCAATAGCTCCAAGTGCATCCTCCACGCGTATCTGGCTGGCTTCGTCCATTAAAAGCAAATCGAACTTGACCTGTCCGGGAGGAAGAAACTGAGCAACGGATGTTGGACTCATCATCATCACCGGTTTTACCCTTTGAGGGAATCGGTTGGTTGCAATATTCTTAAAGATTTCGCGAACGGGTGGCGGACGTCCCTTCTTATCCAAATGAGCTCTGATCCAGGCTGCTTCTTTACAATTCTTGTCCGGAAGATTCTTCCGGTGATTCGATAAAATTGTCTGCTTGTTCGTGAGGAATTGCCAGTGCTCGTGATCGCGAAACTGTTTAGTCAACCGATCTCGGTCGTTTTCAAACAGCTCCAGCTTGGCAAACTCTGGTTCCTCTTTGGCCATATGCGACCAGCGAGCCTTCGCTGTCGAAAGGCAGAATTCGTTAACCCCGTCGCATAGCCGGTTTCTGTCTGAGTCCAATGCCTCCGCGAGCGGTTCGAGCCCAGATTCGACAAGTTCCGCTTTACGGGATGCAAGTTGATTCCACTCTGGGTAACGATCCACTTCCTTCCACATTCTTGACAGGATTTTAGAGAAATTCGTGAACCCGACATCTTCACGCCAAGACAATCCCGTTTTCGTGAACTTGTAATCAATGCGGGAAAAATATTTTTCAAGCGATTGGTTCAATGCCTGAATTGACTTGGCAAATGGCATTTGATTGTTATTCCATTTGATCTTGATCTTGATGGTGTCCCTAGAGGAAATTTCCGTAAGGCCACGAGGTCTGCACCTGTCGAGATCGTTCAATAGTTTCAAAAGTGTTGATAGGCTGGCGTAGTCGACAGTTTTAATGCCTATGCCCGATGCCGCCTCTTCCACGATTTTTCGAATTTCAATTAACTTCTTCAATCGATCGACCATGTCCGATTTCTTAAGTTGTTTGAAGTCGTTTAGGATGTCGAACAATTCCCTTGGCCAACGAATGATAATACGGCGACGTAGATATTCCAAAAGGATTTCTAATTCCTTGACACTCCCAGTCCAAGCCCCCGGGAGAAAAACGCCCCGTTCGTAAGTTTTGAGAAGTTCGTCGTCGAGCTTGGCGGCCAATTCCAGATAGCCGAGCTTATATGGAGCCAAATCACCAATTGACTTCTCCATCCAGGTCAAAACTGCGGGGCTGACTGGAATTTCCTTCTGGACGGATGTTAATTCTGATTCGATGTACCTAAGATACTGTTGGCACGTTTGCACGGCGCTTTCTAAATCGTCCTTCAGCCCACGGCGATCCGGATCTATTCTTTCGGCGCCAAAAAACGGGTGCTCGCGCAGGGGGCCCGCTGCCTTGAGTTTCTTGCAGTAATCGTCGATCAGCTCTGCAAGCTCCTGTCGTTTCGAGTTGGATAAGCGGGCCAGGCCATCGAGCCGGATCATAGGGCTGGAAACACCGAGATCCTCGAACCAAATTATCTCTTCCAATGTGCTGTATGGCGTGCTGTCGATTTTCGGGAAGGGACGATGAAGCAAGTTTCTGATTTCAGAGAGTCTGTTCGAATAGCTGCGGACTTGTTCCTCCCCGGTTGAATCCGCATCTGACGCGTCTAGCGTTTTTTGAAATTCGTTCATTACAATCGCAGGATCGCTTTTCTTCGAATGAAGCTCCAAGCAAAGGCTGCCTAGTCCCGCTTTTTTCAAACGGTCGTGGACTACGGACAGCGCTGCCATCTTCTCCGAAATGAACAGGACATTTTTCCCGTCATGCAGCGCGGAGGCAATGATATTCGTGATTGTTTGGGATTTGCCGGTTCCAGGGGGGCCCTGAATCACAATGCTCTGATTATTAAGAACATTTTGGATCACCCGAAGCTGGGAGGAATCCGCGTCTACGACGATAGGCGCTTCCGAGCGCGGACCCTTGTCGCCTTCAGCCCTTAGCGTAGGCAATAAGAGCCGTTTGATCTGGGGATGCTTTCTGAGATCGTCCTTTGGCCAGTTTTCGGGAATGAGATCGCGAAACATTAAGTCCTTGACCAAAGAATAGAACCCGATGCACATGGTGTCGGGTTGGATCGTCCAATGGCCGTATTCGGAAATTTCTTCGGAAACGGCCGAAAAATACGTTGACGGCAACCAATTCTCATCGGCCTCGACCAAATCGATGTTGTCCAAGAGTATCCCGAAATCCTGCCTCAATCGCTTTTGAAGCGGCAAATTATTGAATAATTCGTCTTCTGTTCGACCTTTGAGCGTAAAGATTTTTTTTCTTCGATCCGGAATGAGTCGCACGGGCAATAGAATAAGCGGAGAAGAAAATTTTTCGTCGGATGGGTCCGACCAATGCAGCGTGCCCATCGCAAGAAACAGGGTGTTAACTCCCATTTCATCTTCGTTGGTTCTGGCGGTGCGGGCAATTTTCAGCAGCAATTCGTACAGCTCTCCCGGTTTCTGATTCGTGGAGAGCGCTAAATCGGTTGACTTTGCGTCAAATTCCGTGCTGCTGTCTTGTTGCGAATTAACTTCGCTATCACCTGCCGCAGTACCGAGGGCTTGGATCGTCATACTCTCATTTTTCTTTCGCAAGGAAAGGAAGACATTGTCGGTCAGTTCGTTGACGATTTCCAAAGTTGGCGACGCGTCCTGTTTCGTCTTTGAATTTATTAACGAATTCCTAGAGTCCGAATCGACGAGATATTCCCGAATCTCCTTCAGGATTTCATCTAGCTGGTCGCGGTCCCGCGCAACTGCCATCTTTTACTCCCTATCCATGCTGCAATTCACTGCTTAAGGCGGGCAACTGCATCATTCCGGCGCGCTGCCGCCATTTTTACTCCCTGTCGATGCTACACAGGTAAATCGCATTTGAAAATCCCCGTCCGCCAATACTCGAGAATGTTAGATTTTACATTATAGGAATGAATTTCGAGATGATGCAATGCAGGAATTTCGGCAGCTTTTTGAAGGGGATGAGGCCCCTCGGCGCAGCAGTGAAACGTGTCACGAACTCTGCAAGACGTTCATGATCGGGTTGCTGCGCGCCATATGCGGCAGCGAATGATGAGGCGACATATTGATATTCGGCGGCCCTTGAAGACTATTCCGCGGCGGTTCAATTCGCTCGAGCGCCTGAGTCCCGCCATATCGCATTTTCCGACTTTTTCACATCGCTGCAAACGAGGAATCGCATGCCGCCTCCCGAAGCTGGTTTCGGGCTGCGGTTACAAAGGCATGGAGCCGAAGTGGCAGCTCGTGCCCGGAGGGAACTCGATGCGCGGAATGCTGCGGCGGGCCGCATGCGATACGAGCGCATGAGAAAAATCATTCGCGGCGCGGCGCGCCTTCTAGATCTAACGCGCGCCTATAACAGCCCGCCGCTTCGCTCCGACTGTCCGCAATAGCGATTAGGAATGGCGACTTGGAGTGAAACTGTCCGGCCGCGCCAGACAAAATTCGGGCGCCGCAATGGTGAAAATTCGCACGTCCCGCGGCAAATCGCCGGATCAGGCGGCGGCAATCGGACCAAGGCATGGAGTGCATCCAGCCCCAATCTCATGCCACGTCGTCCACGCGGTCTCCAATTTCCGTCCTAGTGAGCCGCCGTGCAATGAGCCCTGCTTCAGTGCCAGGCGATTAGGTCCGTTGCCAGGAAAATAACCGCGCCGAGGATGAACCCCAGAATCGTCCCGTTTATTCGGATATATTGCAGATCCTTGCCAACCGCGTCCTCAAGTTTTTCGGCGAGTTTGTCCGACGACCAATCATTCAGCACGCCAATTGCGTAGTCGCCTGCCCATTTTACCGCGTCCGGGCCGACTTCTCTCGCGGCCTCCGACAATCTCGCATCGATTTCGTCTTGCAATTTCTTGTTTTGGGCAAGCGAGGCTGCGAATTGTTGGAATGCGCTTGAGAGCATGAGTTTCAACTTTGGCGCATCGAGCTCTCCCTGACCTAAAAACTCCTTGCGAATGTCATCCAGCATATCTCCGATTTGATTGCGAATTTGGGGGCTGTCCAAGAGTTCGACCTTTCGCCTCTCAAGTGTTATCGCTATTCCCTTGCCTTGCTGCAAGTCGTCGATAATCTCCTCTATTTTTTTGTTTAGTTCACGTTGCAAGGGGTGGTCTTCACGCGAAACATCCTTCAAAAATTCACGGATAAACTTGTCGACTCTACGAGCGATCCTTGGCTCCAGGATTTTGATCAGAAACCACGATTTCCTTGAAATCGCTTCTTCGATAAAACGCGGATTTTTATTCAGGAAATCCTCCAAAAATCCTACAAGTTCTTTGAGAATAAGTTGAAGATGTTTTTTCTGATACAGCACATTTAGCAAGCGACCGAGTGGCGGCGCCGCTCTACCCTCCTTTAATCTCCTTGTAATTTCATCGAGCAGAAAGACACGAATTTTCACATCGTATTGAGGTTCGATCAGTTTTGGAATCATATTCGCTATGATTGCAGCTGCAGCCTCGGTATTGGCTGGTTGATTCAACCAGTCCGCCACGCGACGGCTCAATCTTTCCTTCTTGATCATGTCCGCAATTTTTTTCGGCTCGTTCAGGTTTGTGTTGATAAACATGCCGATGCCGTTGGCAATTCGCTCCTTGCTGTTGCGCACAACGGCTGTATGCGGAATCGGTATGCCAAGCGGGTGCCGGAACAAAGCGACTATTGCAAACCAATCGACTAAACCGCCGATTACGCCGGCTTCGGCACCCGAACGTACCAGCCGGAGCCAAAAGGACGATGAGTCGAAGAAATGGGTTCCGACGAACACTAGCCCCATAACAATCAGCAACACTGTGGCCCACTGCCTCTGTCGTTGATTGTCGCCCGAATGATTCATGCTTTTTCCCCTGTAACTAGTCACGTTCCAATTTCCATCTTTTCCCTCGTAACTTGGATTTTCAAGTCGAGATTCGACCGTCGCGGGACCGCCCGGCATCTTCTGGGCCGAATTCGGATGCGCCCGGCTACGACGTCTTCAGCATGGTCGAAGCCGCCGCCGGGCCGGCCTCCAGCGTCTCCAATACGTTCCAGCCCTGCATGCGCGCCGTCTCCGGCATCGTCATCGGGTTCGCCTGGGCCGCCCCGCGCCGGCCACGCTTCGGCAGCAGCCGGAAATCTTCCGCTTGATCTTGTACAGCTGCAGAACGCGCTTCGCCGGGTCGCCATTCGAAACGACTTATTCCGTTGCCGAGCGATTTCGTCAAGCGGCACGGCACGTCAATGAAGATCTTGAAGGAGCGTCAATAGAGGCGATCGGCATTGTAGTCGGATCGATTTTGTCGACCCGGCCCGATGACAAGGATGCATACGGCGAAAATCTGGCCACTATCGTTGCGCATCTCTTCGGCAAGCCCAAAAAAGAACCGCGGAGCGGCGGGAGATAGAGCGGGCTTGGCGGAAGCATGTCGGAGACATCCCGGTTGTTGAACATATCGATTTCATTATTGGACGGGCAAAATTCGAACCCAATTTGGCGTATTCGATTAGGCGCCCCGACCGAAAGGTTCTGCAGAACGCGGCAAGGGCGCTTAAATCGGACTTGTCGTCGCCACACGGGGTTTACGGCATCGTGGGCAACCTCTCGCCGGGCAAACGGCAATTGGAGATAGAGTCAACGCCGGCTGGAAAGGCTGCCGGACTGTCGACGGCGGCATTAGGCGCGCAATTACGGACTCGGCTGCGCGCGAATGAGGCGCAGCGCATCCAAAGGGGCCGGGACGAACTAAAGGTTGCCGCGAATCATCCGCCGGAGAAGCGCCGGAGCCCGAGCGAATTGGCACGAATTCGCCCGGACCGGCCAAGTCGCGGACAAGTTCAGCTTTCCGACGCGGCTTTTCTCTTTGAAAGGCAGGAACTAGCCGAATTGACGCGCATAGACGGCATGCCGACGGTTTTCGTCGAGGCTAAGGCGCATGATGCAATAATTGCGCCGAATCGGGACCGGAGGCAGGTCGAGAAAGGCATCATTCAAGAACTTCGGTCAAAGCATCCCGGCATCGTCATCGAGAGAGAAGGCGCTGGCCGCGATGAATCGGAGACAATAGAAACTCTGAGAATCTTGCTGCCGCTGGCGCTGGTAGCCATCTGCGCGGTTATTGCGTCGTTTCTTCGCAGCTACTGGAAGCCGCTGAATGTATGAGCGGGCATTCCGGCGGCATTTGTCGGCGCAGCTAGGATTCGCTGGATTCTCGGCTGGAATTTCGGTTTCATGTCGATATTCGGTATCGCAGCCACTTCGGGAGCGGCCGTTAATGACGGTTTGGCGCCGCTGGACCGCTGCGGCATTATTCGAAGGGAGAAACCGCTTCGTCCGGCCATAGCAGCCGCGGCCGCCGCGACGCGTTCAGGATTCCGGACGGCGTTCCCGACTAGCCCGGCAACCGTCCCAGGCCGTTCGCCATCGCTATGTGAACGTAGCGATGCCATGCTGTTTTTAGCTCCGTTCGCCGCCAGTATGGTTGGCGGACTCGCGATGTCGGCGTTGTTTGTCCTGTTTGCTATGCCCGCGATGGTCATTATTTCGGAGGGCGGGCGCGAGTAGTTTAAACTGCTGGCGTTTGGTTCAATCCAATGCGCTTTCATGTTTGCTTTCGCAGGGGGCAGGAGTTTGTTCAATGGAACGGCGTAGATTTCAGGAATCCTCGCAAGAGGTTCGCCGCAGGGAGCGCTCCGCATTGCCCGAGCGCGGCTTGCTCCGTTTTCTCTGATGATCGAGTTATGCGGGAAAGAAGAACCGACTCATTCGCGCGAGTCTTGAAGCTCCCTTGGAAAACGGGCAGTACTGCGGAGCTTCACGGGAGCATTCCAGACAATTTTCGGTCGCGATTCGGTGGTCCTGCCGATACTAAGGCAGTGCCGGCGCAGAAAATTTGTTCGGTTGCGGCTAGGGCTGAAGCATCTTTGAGGCTAAATATGCGGAACCACCAATGATAGATCCCGGGCGAGGCGGCGAAAGGCGATCGGCAGGGCGATCGCAAGAGCTGCAACATAGGTCGCCGAGCATGAAAATCATCCGCTGCGGGAGAGTATGATGCGGTGCGCCGTCCGGTCGTTCCAGTGCGCCATCCGAATTCTCGGGCCTCGACCGACATGGATCAAGGGCTGCGGACAAAGAATTTTCGCGAGCTGTTCTCGCCGTCCGCGTGCGTCGCCTTTCTCTTGAGGGTATGCGAATGGAACAGACCGCTGAGGGATTTTGCTTCGCTTTGGATTCGGGCAAATCATTGCCCTTATTTGCATCTCTTCCGGCAACGTCGCCAACCGGGAGCGTAGTGGATGAGCGCCGGCGACACGAAGTACACGAGTAACGGCCTACCACTAAGTTGCCTTGACCGCCTCGAATCTGAAAGCATCCACATCTTTCGCGAGGCTGTGGCCGAGTTCCGCAACCCGGTAATGCTCTATTCCGGCGGCAAGGATTCGTCGGTGATGCTTAAGCTAGCGATTAAGGCGTTCGCTCCAGGAAAGCCACCTTTTCCAGTGCTGCACATCGACACCGGCTGGAAGTTCAGGGAGACTATTCATTTCCGCGACGAGATCGCCGCCCGCCTAGGCATCGACCTGATAGTCCACACGAACTCGGCGGGCGCCGCCGAGGGGATCGGACCGGCAAGCCACGGAGCCCGGGTCCACACCGACATTATGAAAACGGAAGCGCTTAAGCAGGCACTCGACAAATTCGGCTTCGATGCGGCCCTCGGCGGTGCTAGAAGGGACGAGGACGCGACTAGGTCGAAGGAGCGAGTATATTCGTTTCGCGGCAAGGCGCATCGATGGGATCCGAGGAGCCAGAGGCCGGAGCCCTGGAACTTCTGCAATGCCTGCCTAGCTCCCGGCGAGAGCGTACGCGTTTTTCCGCTATCCGACTGGACGGAGCTCGACATCTGGCTGTACATCCACCGGGAACGGATTCCCGTTGTTCCGCTGTACTTCGCAGCCCTGCGCCCAGTCGTTCGTCGGGACGGAGCCTTGATCGTCCTGGACGATGATCGGCTGCCGCTGGAGCCCGGCGAAAAGCCGGAGGAAATTTTGACCCGGTTTCGGACGCTGGGTTGCTGGCCTCTGACGGGCGCGGTCGAGTCTGCGGCGATTTCGGTTCCGGACATCGTTCGGGAACTCCTGGAATGCCGTCTATCGGAGCGCGCGGGCCGCGCGATTGACCGCGACCGGACGGGTTCCATGGAATACAGGAAACGGGACGGGTACTTTTGACGGTGCGGGCTCCGTCGGACGGCCTAGACGAACTTCTCGCCGGCCTGCAGGGCAAGGACCTGCTTCGATTCGTAATCTGCGGCTCCGTCGACGATGGCAAGTCGACCCTTCTCGGGCGGCTGCTCTGCGAGTCTCGGACGGTTTGCGCCGACCATCTGGTCGTCGCCGAGACGGATAGCCGCAGATACGGCACCCAGGGCGACGATCTGGATCCGGCGCTGTTAGTGGACAGTCTTCTCTCGGAGCGCGAGCAGGGAATCACAATCGACTTGGCTTGGCGGATATTCGAGTCGGAACGGCGTAGATTCGTCGTGGCGGACGCGCCGGGGCATGAACAGTATACGCGCAACATGGCGACCGGCGCCTCGACGGCAGACCTTGCGGTGATCCTAGTGGACGCTAGCAAGGGCATAGTGCCCCAGACTCGGCTTCACAGCTACATTGCGTCTCTTATGGGGGTGCGGCAGGTCGTTCTCGCCGTCAACAAGATGGATATCGTGGATTTTTCGCAGCCGATCTTCGATGCGGTCGCAGAGGGTTTTTCGGCGTTCGCGCGCAAGATCGGTGTCAGCAAGGTTGTCGCCGTGCCGCTCTCGGCACTGACGGGCGATAACGTCTTCGGAATCAGGAGCGACGCCATGCCCTGGTACGACGGGCCGACGCTTCTGGAGGCGCTAGACGCCGCTGAACCGGGGTGTCGCAAAGCCGTCGGCAGTTTCCGATTGCCGGTGCAAAGCGCGGTCCGGCCGAGTCCCGAATTCCGAGGCATCAGCGGCACGATCGTATCGGGAAGCGTGGAATGCGGCATGGCGGTTTCGGTGCATCCGTCCGGCTATCGCTCCGCCGTAGAACGAATCATCGCTCCTTCCGGGAGCGTGAGAAGCGCGGTAGCCGGTCAGGCAATTACGCTCGTTCTGACTGACGACATTGATGTCGGACGCGGCGATATCGTTGCCTCCCCGGACTGCGAGCCGGCCGTTGCCGACCAGTTCGCGGCGAATCTGATTTGGTTGGACGATTCTCCCATGCTGCCGGAGCGAACCTACGCCGTACGCTTTGCCACGGCATCGTCTACCGCTCGGGTTACCGATTTGGTCCATCGGGTAGACATGGATACGCTCCAGCCACTGTTTGCCAAAAAGCTTGAACTCAATCAGATCGGCTACTGCAAGATCGCGCTCGACCATAAAGTCGCTTTCGATCCCTATTCCGAAAATCGCCGGACCGGCGCATTCGTGCTGATCGACAGGTATAGCAACGCGACAGCTGGCGCCGGGATGATCGAGTTTCCGCTGCGTCGCGCTGCCAACACCGTCTGGCGGCCTATGGCCATCGACAAGGCCGCACGGGCGGCGGACAAGGGCCAACGTCCATGCGTGGTCTGGCTCACCGGTCTTTCCGGTGCGGGCAAATCCACCATCGCGGATCGTCTTGAACAGAAGTTGCACGCCTTTGGATCCCATACCTATCTGCTTGATGGGGACAATCTCCGGCACGGCCTGAATCGCGACCTGGGCTTCACCGACGCCGACCGCGTGGAGAATGTCCGTCGTGTCGCCGAGGTCGCCAAACTGATGGCGGATGCCGGCCTAATCGTGATTGTCTCTCTGATCTCTCCATTCAGGGCCGAGCGCCGAATGGCCCGCGACCTCATGGAAGACGGGGAGTTCGTGGAGGTGTTTGTCGACACGCCGATCGGCGTGTGCGAAGAACGGGACCCCAAAGGCCTTTACAGGAAGGCGCGAGCAGGCGAATTGGCCAACTTCACGGGCATCGATTCGCCCTACGAGGCGCCAGAGGATCCGGAAGTCGTACTCAAGGGCGCAGAGAAAGATCCGAATACGCTTGCCGAACTGCTGCACGCCCATTTGAGGTCGTCCTTCGGTTAATACGACCAGAATCGAGGCCTTTAGAGCTTGTTCCGCATGTAGCGAACAGCCTCATGACGCGGAATTCCGCGAGGATTATTCGCGAACGGGAGGCCGAATTGAAAGCCGATTTTAGCGACAATACGATCGACGCGGCATTAACCGACATCGAATACGCATCGAATTGCGCGCGCGTCGCCGACATACGAAGTTCAGATGCACAAATGGCGGGCAACGGATTCGCGACAGGGTTCGCGCGAACGGCATTCTATGGAATTACTTCGGGTCTGATCACGCCGAAGTCGTTGGAATGTTCAAGAAATGCTCGATTTTCGAGACGTTCGGTGAGAAAGGCTAATTTCGAAATTAAAGCAAGAAACACCTGCGCTATCGCGCAGGTGTCTTGTTGATTGCGTGTGCTATTTGATCAATTTAAGCTGCCTTAAATCATCCTCGGTCCAGCCGATTTGATCAAGCAAGCCTTTTAAGAGTTTTGCGCCCTTTTGCCCTTTATTGTGATAATGTAAAACAACCCTGTTGTACCCTTTATCGCGTTTAGGATTACGAAACCCTCTTGTTGCTCAGCTCCTTGCCTCGGCCTTCCATCCATCTTTGCGCAAAGCTCTTTCAATGTCCTCAATCGTTTTACCCCTAAGCTGATTCCAAACATTTTTTGAATACGCAGTCATAATGATTAAGCGAGGCAAGCAGCCGCAGAGAATTCTTTTTTACGCTTGCTTGTCATAGCGGGAGTCCAATTCGTCATCGTAAATTTTCGCGGCTCTACAACATTTTCAGGCTGCGGTATTGGATCGCCATGCTTAATGCTCATTTCTAGATACGCCAACAGCGACTCGTTCACGCCCGCTTTAACCTCCTCAATGTTCTCCCCATAAACGTGAATGGCTCCGATACCGGGGCAATGAGCGTAATTCCCCGATCCGTCTTTTTCGACCACTACTTGGAAGCGATAAACCTTATCAATATCGCTTGAGCGATTCATCTGCTTTCTCTCCTTTTCGTATTTTCACGCTTACACGTATGAATAGTATATGCATCGGCGAACCACAATTTCCAATAACGTCTTGACACTAAAACCTTCATGGTTTTCTGCGTTTACTTACCCCGGAGCATGAAACTCGCGTGTGGCTGACGTTTCCGGGACGATGTCGCGTAGCGGCGCTGTTGTCGGGACCAGAGTATCCAGTGGCCCATGGATCGGGTGGCGGCAGAACAAGACGTTTATTTTTTGAGACCCTGAAGCCCGTTCTAAAACTGTCCATTCGTCGTGGGGTTCGCGCCCCGGATTGTTTTCGGCAGACATGACGCCTGTCGAGAACGTGGAGAAAATCGAGACGCTGCAGGCGGCCTCCGGCCGCGTGCACGCCAATTGTTAACCCCACAGGCGTGCTTGCCGCCACCCGTCTCCTGTCAACCGCAATTCAACAGGAGTTGGATCATGAGCGATACACCAAAACATGATGACATGGAAGTCCGACATGCCACCGCCGCGGGTCTCGATGCCCACAAGATGCAGGTCGCGGCGACCGTGCGCGCCCACGCGGGCAGGGAAGCCCCCGGTGCCGCCTAGCGCCAATCGGCTGCATATAATGCGCGCCCACGCGGGCAGGGAAGCCCCCTTGTCGAGACCCGCGAGTTCAGTGCGCTGGCGAGCGGCGCGGCCAAAATTCAATTTCCTCAGAATAGTAATCAGGAAGTTTTATTGTTCCATCGCGCCCGACTTGAAGCTGTCCCGACCGACGGCATCGAGCCCCGCCTCGTACCTAAGGCCCGTCCCGCGGATGCGCAGAAAGGGAACAATTCTGCAAAAGCGCGGGGAGTCGCCGGAATATAGCGCTTTTACGCAACCTTCGACGCAGTTCCGCGAACTCGCCGCTTCCCCGAAATTCCTTTATCGGGCATAGCTGTCGCGCGCATCTCCCTGTTGTCTATTCGATGCAATTTGATTAGCGTCCGCCGAAAGCGGCAAGGAAAACGAACATGTGCGGAATAGCCGGTCGAATACTTGAAGAATCAGGCCCAATCGGCCGGGATCTAGTTGAGCTTATGGACGCGCAAGTCCATCGCGGAGCGGACTCAACGGGATTCGCGCTTTACGGGAGTCCGCTGGAAAGCGGATACATCGTTAGGGCCGTCGGATTCGAACGCAGCCGCCTCGACAGCGATCTAGAGGACTTCAAGTCGATAATAAGGAGCCAGGGCTGCGATTTCGCCGTGGATCCGGTCGCCGACGATGCCGAAAGCCGGCATGTCTCGGTCCGGATGGTTGTCAGCGAGATTTCGGATTTGCCGAAGTGGACCAGGGCCGTCGACGAAATCTCCAGTCGCATCGAAGTTCAATCCGTCGGCAGATCTCTGGAAATCATCAAGGATGTCGGCACAGCCGCCGATGTCGCCGACAAGCACGGCGTCCGCGATTATTGCGGGACGCACGGCCTCGGCCACGCTCGTCTGGCAACCGAGTCTTCGGTCGTGCCGACGGCGAGCCATCCGTTTTGGGCGCGACCATTCCCGGACGTCGCGATCGTTCACAACGGGCAGATAACCAACTACTTCCTCCTCAGGAATCGACTGGAGCGCCAAGGATACCGATTTATGACCGCGAACGACAGCGAATTGATCGCGGTATGGATATCCGACCGGATGCGGCAAGGTCAGGGGAAGCCCGAAGCCCTGCGCAAGTCGATCGACGAAATCGACGGCGTATTCACGTATCTGATAGCCGACCGGGATTCGATCGGATTCGCAAAGGACAAATGGGCCATCAAGCCGCTAGTGGTAATGGGCGACGAGCGCGAAATCGCTGTAGCTACCGAGGAGCAGGCGGTGCGTCGAATTTATCTGGAAGAAGGCGATGTCGTGAATTTCGACGGGCCCGCGATCACGCATACATGGCCGATTTTGGACGCGAGGGAAGCCGCATGAGCGAGGTCGAAATCCTTGCGGGCGCCCGACCGATCCGCGAAGTCAACGAAGCCATCCGTTCCGCGGTCGCCAGGGGCGACGATGTTGTCGTGAAGGATACGCGGTCGCGGCACAACCTGGCGATCGGTCTCGGGGCCGGCGCGCG
>Ga0209543_1001385_pt1 | contig 22153 bp, 16 predicted proteins | sample MesohylFT_FD_187296 | JGI IMG/M metagenome (GOLD analysis project Ga0209543, IMG submission 187296) | Host-associated microbial community of the marine sponge Aplysina aerophoba from Gulf of Piran - sponge mesohyl, lysed by freeze-thaw... | ecosystem: Host-associated > Porifera > Sponge >...
TCGATGTCCACCGGCGCCAGACCCAGCGTCTTCGCCACCGGCGTCTCCGTGGCCGGGTTCAGGATGTGCAGACCAGCTTGCTCGGAGACGTCGGTGAACACCCCGGAGCCGTCATTCCGGTAGAGGTTCATCGTCGTTCCGCCGTAGTTCAGCGGCGGTCCGTAGGCCCGGCCAACCCCGGTCAACTGGTAGCCGACCTCGATGTCGATCTCGCGCGACCAGCGGACGTAGTTGCCGACCAGAAGGTCGACGTCGCCGTCCCCGTCGGCGTCGAAGAAGGCGCTGCTGCTGCTCCACTCGGTCTCAGGTCCGGCGACGCCCGCCGCCGCGGTCACGTCCTCGAAGCCGACGCCCTCCCGGTTCCGGAACAGTCGGTTCGGGCCCACCGCGGAGAGGAACACGTCGACCCAGCCGTCGTTGTCCACGTCGCCGACCGCGACCCCGGTGCCGTAGAAGCTCGTTGCCAGGCCCATCTCCACCGTCCGGTCGGTGAACCGGCCCGCGCCGTCGTTCTCGTACAGCGCCATCGTGGGGCCGTCGCCCGCCGCGGCGCTCCACTCGGTCGAGTTGACGAGCAGCAGGTCCTGATCGCCGTCGCGGTCGAAATCGAAGAACGCCGCCCCGGCACCCATCGTCTCGGGCAGCAGCGCCTCGCCCTCGGCGCCGTTGACGTGGACGAAGTCGATGCCGGCCTCCGCGGTGATGTCCGTGAAGGGGACAACCGGCACTTCGGGCGCCGCGGCCACGGGACGCGGAGGCGCGACCGCGATCTCCTGCGCTTCCTCCGGCCCGGCCCGAAAGACGTAGCGCAGCGCGACCACGAGCAGCGCGGCGACGGCGAGCGCCGCCAGCACCTGCAGCGAGCGAACGAACACCCGCCCGATGACGGAGTCGTCCTCGGCTACGAGTTCCTCGTCCCGCGGCGGCGGTTCGGCGCTCAACCGCCGCCTCCGGCGACCCCGGCCCGATCGCCCTCGAAGCGTTCGCTCCGATGCAGGTCGTAGATCACGATCGCTTCCGCCGCGTGATCGGCGGCCGGGTTCGCGCGGCGGGCAATCGCGATTGCGCGGTCGCGTGCGTTGTCGTCCGGCTTGTACTTCGCATGGAGCGCCTGGTGCCGGCCGGCCGCCTCGCGGTCACCGAGCTGGGAGTAGATCAGACCCAGGTTGTAGTGCGCGGTCACGTTCTCGGGGTCGATCGCGAGACCGCGCTCGAACGACTCCCGGGCTTCATTGAGCCGTGCCGCCCGCGCCTCGGCCCGGGCCGGCCCCCGCTCCCGCTTGGCTCGTTCGAACAGGGCCAGACCGAGCTGGTTCTGCAGCCGCACGTCGCGGCTGAAGTCGAAGCCCCGTCGCCGCATCTCTTCGCTGTCGGCATCGAGGATCGAGCGGAAGTTCGCGATCGCCTCGTCCACGGCGCCGTTCTGGAAGTCGACCAGCCCGGAGAACCAGGCCACCGACCACGCCGGTGCCGGCGGGTCGAACGTGGCGGCCCGTTCGAGCGCCGCGATCGCGTCGTCAGTGACCGTGCCCTGCGCCAGGTAGACGCGGGCGAGGTTGAGCGGTCCGTCGGGACGGCCCAGTTCCTCGACGCGGTTGAAGGCCTCGATCGCCTGCCGCAACTCGCCGCGCCCGGTGCCGCCCTTGCGCAGCAGGCCGATGCCGTAGTCGTTCCAGCGCTGCCACTCGGGCTTTGCCGGCTGCCGGACCGGTGAGTCGGGCACGTCGCCACGGCCCACCGGGAAGGTCACCGTGTCCCGGGCCAGATCGAGGATCGGCAGTTCGTTCACCGTCTCCTCCCCGTAGATGTATCGGAGGTATCTCGTGTCGAACTTCCGGTAGCGCAGCGCCGCCTCGACCGTCAGGCTCGTGGTAGCCGCTCCCGGCGGCACTTCCAGCCGGTAGTGGACCACGTCGCCCGCCCCCGGCGGAATCTGGTGGTCATAGAGCGGCACGAAGATGTCCTCGGCGTTGCGGCGGTCGATCCGCGCGCCGTCGCGGTCGAGCATGTAGACGTTGATGAAGTGCGACCAGGGGTCGACCCGGTTGCCCTCGCCCAGTCCGCCACTCCGCCCCACCAGCCGGCCGCGGTCGTCGCGCACCGCGATGTCGAGCCAGAGCTGGTTCGAGTCGACCGTGCCCTGGGTCAGGTGATGGCCGAGCCCCAGGGTGCGTACGACGACCTCCAGCAAGTAGTCCCCGCCCGCCTCGAGTGCCGGTATCCCGGGGCGCACCGGCGCGATCAGCTCGTCCTCGATCGCGCCGCCGGGCTTGACGCCGAAAATGTCGACGTCGACGACGCCTTCGTTGAACTCGCGGTGCGCCTCGATCACCCAGTCCGGGAAGTCGAGCAGATGGGGAATGCCGGTGTTCGCGGAGGGGAACAGGTGGTCGTGCACCTGGGTCAGGTTCGGCTCGTCGCTCTCCGGGAAACGACGGGAGCCGAAGTCCTCGGACGGCAGCAGCTCCATGTGGCAGCCGTTGCAGTTCGGCTCCGCCTTCGGCGGGTAGTAGAAGCTCGCCACGCCGTGCCCCGACACGCCCGAGAGCAGGTGCGAGTCGTAGTGGTTCTGCCCGCGCAGGAACTTGTAGTGGTTCAGTTCCTCGGGCAGGTGGACCTTGTGGCAGGTGCCGCAGAACTCGGAGGTCGCGTGGAGCGGCTTGAGGAAGGTGCGCTTGTGCAGCTCGGGCTTTGCCTTGACCAGTTGGTGATTGACGAACTCGAGGAACTCCGAATCCGTGAAGGCGAACGGGTAGTGCTGCGGCTCCTCGATCGTGTAGTCCGCGTTGCCGCGTGGACTGTTCACGTGGGTGATCGCGTGGCAGGACGTGCAGGTGATCCCGGCGTGTGCCGCCGGCTGCTCGACGTCGAACTCCGGGTCGTCGAAGGCGCCCGAGAAGAAGACCACCGGGTCGTGGCAGCCTGCGCAGAAGCGGGACGCCTGGACGTCCCCCGAGCGCTCATACGCCTTGTCCCGGGTCTCCTGGACGGAGAAGCTGTACGCCGGGTTGTTGAAGGAGCTGAAGCGATGGGCGCTGTAGGTCCAGCGGCCGTGGATGTCGGCGTGGCAGTCCACGCAGTAGGCATCGTTGTTCAGCGCCCGCTCCGGAATGAAGCCGCCGCTCGCCGTTCGGGCCAGCGAGGGGAAGAAGTACTCCTCGCCCGAGTCCGGCCCTTCCACGTTCCAGCCCCTCGGATCCTGAAACTGCAGCACCAGGGCGACTCCGACGAGGACCACGGCGGCGACCGCGACGCGGGCGCCGATCCGCCAGTTGATTCGCTTGCCCGCCAGCCGGTGGAGCACGAACAGCCAGGCCGCCACCAGCGGCGCCAGGACGTGGAGCCAGTAGGCCACGCCCCGAACCGCCGGGTCGTTCACCGTGATGACCCCTTCGATCCGCGTCAGCACGATGCCACTGAACAGCAGCACGACCGCCGTTCCGAACAGCGCGTAACCGACCTTCACCGCGCGCCGGTTCGGTCGATTCCGCGCGTTGCGCATGTGCGCCAGGCCGAACCAGATCACCGGCACGACGAACAATGCCCCCACCACCAGGTGGAGCAGGAACATCGAGATATAGAACCAGTTCTGGTACGTCTGGCCGGTCGCCGCTTCCGCGACGCGCACGCCCGACAGATAGAACGAGTTCACCGCCAGCAAAGCGAACAGACCGAAGACCACCCACAGGAGCGGCTTCAGCCGCGGGCCGATCGCCGGTCGGTAGCGCCGGCGAGCGGGCCGCTTCCCGCCGCCCGCGCCTGTTGTCACTTGCTCGCTCCGGTCGCCCCCGTGAGCCGTTGCGGTCCTCCGGAAGCGTCCTCGATCTCCTCGCCGACCAGCCTGTCGAGCGCCCGCAGCAGCCGGAACGTCACAGCGTAGCCGGCGCGGCGCACTCGCCTCGACGTCGGCTGGCCGGTGACCCGCACCGCGAAGGCGTACCGGGGCGGCCGCTCCTCGTCCGAAGGGAAGAAGCCGACATAGTTCACGTGGAAGGGCTTGTCCGGGTCGCGCGCCGTACCCGTCTTCATCGCGACCCGGAGCCGCGTCGGCGCCACCCGGTTCGCCGTGCCGCCCGGCGACACGACGGCGCGCATCGACTCGTGCAGCACCGGCAGCCATGACGGATCGAGCACCTGAACGCCCTGTCGCGGTCCGTCACCGACCGGTGTCCGCGGCGAGATCCCCAGCAGTCCATCCGCCTGCAGAACGAAGTTCGGCTCTCGACGGCGGCCGTCGGAGAGAGTGGCGGCAAACAGGGCCGCCCCCAGGGGCGTGATCGAAGCCTCGTCCAAACCGATCGAGAGATCGCCCAGTTGCTTGCCGGGCTGCCGGTACTCATGCACCACACCGATCGCATTCCTCGGCACCGGTTCGCCGGTTCGCCCCCCGATGACGAAGCCGTAGCGTTCGTACTCCTCGACGAGCGCACGGTCGCCGACATCGATCGCCAGCCTGGCGAAGGCGATGTTGCAGCTACTGGCCATCGCATCGGAAAGGCCCCGGAGCCGGCCGTTGATCGCGCTGCAGTAGAGCCGCTCACCGTCCATCAGCACCGAGCCGCGGCAGGTCATGTCGGCGATCTCCTGGTCGGGATCGAACCCGGCCCGCATCGCCGCGGTCGTCGTGATCAGCTTCGCGATCGACGCAGGCTCCCGCGGGTCGAGGACGCTGTCGCCGTTCGACCGCCACCGGCGGCTCCGGCTGCGGTTGCTCACCGCGGCCAGGACGGAGCCCGAGGGAATCTCCACGATCGCGATCGCTCCTTCTTCCCGGCCCAGCGCCGTGTCCGCCGCCTCGCTCCAGGCCCGGTCGATCGTCAGCCGCAGCGCTCGCGCACCGGCGGCGTCGCTCATCGCCCCCGGTCCGGCGGCGGCCAGGCCGGGTGGCTGGAGGGCGGGCGGAAGCAGGTGGGTCGCCAACTCGACCGGCACCAGGCCCGCGGGCAGATCCTCCTCCAGGGTCAGCGACCGGTCGTCGCCGATCGAGCCCAGCGGCCGGCCACGACGGTCGAAGAGCAGTTGCTGCACCCCCGAAGCGTCGACCTGTTGCGCCCGGCGCAGACGCCGCTCGAACGCCGACGCGGGAGGCGGTTCGACGGGGACCACGTCGGGCTCTGCTTCGCCCTTGGCGTCTTCCTCGTCCTCCGCCGCAGCTTCCGGGGCCACGGCGCGGTTCAGTCCGAGTTCAACCTCCGCCGCGTCCAGCAGGGCGGGCGGCAGATGCGCCGCGTGATCCTCCTCCTCGTACAGCGCCGCGACTTCCCGCCACCGACCCTCGCCGGCCGCCTGCCGGGCGGCCAGGCTGAGCAGGCCGGAAGCCCGTTCGGCGAGCTGTCCGAAGTCCTGACCGGCGATCGCCGCTTCCGCCAGACGAAGCTCCATTCGCGCCTGTCCGACCTGCCGCTGAACCCGCCACGCCGAGAACGCCGCGACCACGAGAACTGCCAGCAACGCCGCCTGGACCCGGCGGCGCGGCGGCCACAGGCGGCTCATCGCCCGTCCGCCGGCACCTTCGCCCGTGCCGCGTTCAACGCTGTTGGGTATCCCGCTCATGTTCCAGCAGCGCAGTCCCTCTCAGGTTCCGCAGGCGCCGAAATCAGAATACCAACTGGACCCACTCGCCATCGATCTCGGTGATCGTGGACCGGACGCCGGGCAGGATCTGCTCGGTCGCCAGCGTGGCTCGCCAATCGTCCAGCTCCGCTTCCAGGCGAGCGACGATCTCAGGCTGCCCTTCCGCCAGGTTGTCGAGCTCGCCGACATCCGCTTCCAGGTCGTACAGAAAGGTGACCTGGCCGTGGGGCGAGTCGGTCGCCCAGCCACCCTCCGGCGGCTGCAGGCGGCCGTCCCGCCGCAGGTTCTCGGGGCGGAAGTCCGTGCGATTCAATTTGATCAGCTTGTACTGGGCGTCCCGGATCGCCAGGCTCGGCCCGGCCCGCCAGTACAGGTACTCGTGCGGTGCACCGTCGGCTTCCCCGGTCATGTAGGGCAGCAGGTTCACGCTGTCTTCGGTCTTCGCTTCGTTTCCCGCCGCGGCGGTGAAGGTGGCCATGTAGTCGAGGGTGATCACCGGGTCGGTAGACGTCTGGCCCGCCTCGATTCTTTCCGGCCAGCTCATGATGAAGGGGATGCGCACGCCGCCTTCGTGGTGATAGCGCTTGAAACCGAACAGCGGTCCGTTCGAGCACGCGTTGCCGATGTAGCCGGCGCAACCGTTGTCGCTGGCGAAGGCGATCAGCGTGTTCTCGTACACGCCCTGCGCCTTCAGCGTCTCGACGACGCGGCGCACGCTCTCGTCGAGCGATGCGACCATCGCGGCATAGACACGGGTGCGCTGATCCTCGATGTGGCGGTAGCCGTCGACGTACTCGGCGGTGGCCTGTAGCGGCGTATGCGGCGTCGTGTGGCTGAGGTAGAGGAAGAAGGGCTCTTCTCCGCCGGCGCTGCGCTCGATGAAACCTGTCGCCTCGTCGGTGAACACGTCCGTCAGGTAGCGCTCGACCTTCTCCTCCTCGAAGCCGCGCAGGACCTTGTTCCGGCGCTCCGTCGGCCCCTCTTCGCCGCGACGTGAGCCGTACTCCACGCCGGGCAGCCTCGAATCGATGAAGATGCTGCCGCCTTCGAGCACACCGAAGTACTCGTCGAACCCGCGGCTCATCGGATGGTGGGGATCCGGGTGGCCCAGGTGCCACTTGCCGATCATCCCGGTGCGGTAGCCGAGCGCCTTCAGACGGTCGGCCAGGGTCGCCTCCTCGAGGCTCATGCCGGCGCCCACGTCCCGGCCCGCCGGGTTGAACTCCCAGCCGTGACGCTGCTGGTGGCGCCCGGTGATCAGCCCCGCGCGCGACGGGCTGCACACCGGATGGCTGACGTAGCCCGCCGTGAAGAGAACGCCGCTCGCCGCCAGGGCGTCGATGTGCGGGGTCGAGATGATCTCGCTGCCGTAGATGCCGATGTCGGCATAGCCGAGATCGTCGGCGAGGATGAGAACGATGTTGGGCGGACCGGCGCCGGAATCCTCAGCGGGGGCGGCAGCGTCGGGCGCGGCGCACCCGGCCAGGATGGCTGCCGCTGCGAGCACCATGGTGAGGCGAATCGTCTTCACGTGCATCTCGAACCTCCCTCCTGGAAACACCGACCTGGAATCGTATGCCACCCGAGCGACACGCTTGGGCTACGCTCCGCGCTGCCATGACGACCGACGCCACGAGCCAGCCGGCGCCCCCCGACCTGCCTGCCGCCGTGCAGCGACTCGAAATCGACGAACGGGAGGTCTTCCTGGTCGGCACCGCGCACGTTTCGCCGCAGAGCGTGCGTGACACGAAGGAAGCGATCGAGACACTCGAACCCGACACCGTCTGCGTCGAACTCTGCGAGGCGCGCTACCAGAACCTGGAGAACCAGGATTCCTGGCGCAAGCTGGACATCTTCCAGGTCCTGCGCGAGGGCAAGGCGGCCCTTCTGCTCAGTTCCTTCCTGATGCACTCCTTCCAGCGCCGCATCGCCCAGCGTTTCGGCATCGAGCCCGGCGCCGAGATGCGGGAAGCGATCGCCCGGGCCCGCGAGCGCGGCGCCCGCCTCGAACTGATCGACCGCGACATCCAGATCTCGCTGAAGCGCACCTGGTCCTCGCTCGGCTTCTGGCAGCGGACGAAGGTGATGACGCAGTTGGTCGGCAGCGCCTTCGTCGGCGACGACCTCAAGGAAGAGGACATCGAAAAACTCAAGGACACCGGCAACCTGACCGACCTGATGTCCGCCCTCGCGGAGGCCTTGCCCAGCGTCAAGGACACCCTGATCGACGAACGGGACGCCTACATGGCCGAGAAGCTGCGCCAGTCGGCCGGCCCGCGCACGGTCGCCGTGGTGGGCGCCGGGCACCTGCCCGGCATCACCGGCCTCGCCGACTCCGAGTGCGACCTGGAGGAACTCGAGATGGTGCCCGACCCTCCGGTGTGGCCGCGTGTCGTCGCATGGCTCGTGCCCATCCTGATCGTCGCGCTGTTCGCCTACGGCCTCGTTTGGGGCGACCGGGAGCGCACCGTCGAATCGGTCTACATCTGGGTCGGGCTCAACGGCGGTCTGGCCGCCCTCGGCGCCGCCATCGCCCTCGCCCACCCGGTGACGATCCTGTCCGCCTTCGCCGCCGCACCCTTGACCAGCCTGAATCCCCTGATGGCGGCCGGCTGGGTCGCCGGCCTGGTCCAGGCCCTGCTCCGCAAGCCCCTGGTTGCCGACCTGGAGAACCTCGCCGACAGCCTGAGTTCCGTCCGCGGCTTCTGGAGCAACCGCCTCACCCGCATCCTCCTCGTCGTCGTCCTGTGCAACCTGGGCAGCGTGCTGGCGACTTTCATCGCCGGCTCATGGATCGTCGCCCGCGCGATCTGAGCTCCCTGCCCGTCGGGGCTGGACAAGCTCCCTGGATCCGTTTATTGTCGTAAATCTCACCTTTGAGGGCGAATATGCGACAATCTACCGCCCGACAGCGCCTGCTCGACGCCACACTCTGGCGACTCTCCCAGTCACCGGTCACCGCCCTCCTGGGTGCCCGGCAGGTGGGCAAGACGACGCTCGCCCAGCAAATCGTGGCGGCGTGGGAGGGGCCTTCCACGGTCTACGACCTGGAGGTGCCTGCGGTTCGCGAGGCGTTCCGCACTACTCCCGAGCGGCTGCTTCGAGGCGGCGAGGGGCTGGTCGTGATCGACGAGGTCCAGCGCGTACCGGAGCTGTTCGAGATTCTCCGCCCGATCTGCGACGACCCTGAACGGAAGGCCGTCTTCCTGCTCCTTGGCAGCGCCTCCTGGGACCTGATCCGGGGAGTCTCCGAGACCCTGGCGGGGCGTATCTCGTTCGTCGACGTGAGTGGCTTCTCGCTCGACGAGGTGGGAACGGAGAACCAGGATCGGCTCTGGATCCGCGGCGGTTTCCCGCTGGCCTACTTGGCCGAGTCGGACGCGGCGCGCACTCTCTGGATGGAGTCCTTCGCCCGCACGTTCCTGGAGCGCGACGTGCCGGGACTCGGGTCGAGGGTGTCGCCGGAGGCGCTGGGCCGGTTCTGGACCATGCTGGCCCACGTCCACTCGCAGACCTGGAACGCGTCGGCGCTCAGCCGATCGATGGGAGTCGGTGTCAACGCCGTGAACCGCTACCGCGACCTGCTCGCCGGGACGTTCATGATCCGGGTGCTGCCGCCGTGGTTCGAAAACGTCGGCAAGCGCGTCGTCAAGGCGCCCAAGGTCTACATCCGCGACTCCGGCATCCTCCACCACCTGTTGGGCCTGGAGTCGATGGACGACCTTGTCCGCCATCCTGCCTACGGCCCAAGCTGGGAGGGTTTCGCCCTGGAACAGACGTTGACCGCGTTCGGTGCGCGCCAGGCGTACTTCTGGGGCACCCACCGAGGGGCCGAACTGGACCTCATGCTTCTCCGTGGCGGAAGGCGCTGGGGATTCGAGTTCAAGTGCGCGGACGCACCCAGGACGACCAGGTCGATGCACACGGTCATCGAGGACCTCGGTCTCCAACATCTATGGGTCGTCTACCCGGGCGACCTCGAGTATCCACTGAAGGAGAAGATCACCGCGGTCCCGCTCAGGAAGATCCGCGAGATCAAGGTGACAAACTAATGCGGCAGAACGTCCGGAAGCCGGCGCACCCAGTTTCCGCCGCGCTGACAAACCAACGAGCGATGACGAACGAGGCCGCGAGAGACGGCGCCAAGGGAGCTGATTCATGACGGAACGAACCACCTACGAGCAGGTTGGCGACGTGGCCCTGGTCACCCTGGACGACGGCAAGGCCAACGTCTTCGGACCGCCGATGATCGCCGCGGTCAACGCCGCACTCGACCGTGCGGCGGACGAAGCGGGGGCCGTCGTGCTGACCGGCCGGCCGGGCGTGTTCTCCGGCGGGTTCGACCTCAACGTGTTTCGCGACGGAGGCCCGGCGGAGGCCCGTGCCATGGGAGTCGCCGGAGCCCGTCTGATGATGCGTCTGTACGGCTTGCCGCAGCCCCTGGTCGTCGCGGCCAGCGGCCACGCCATCGCGCTCGGCGCGCTCTGCGTGCTCACCGGCGACCATCGCCTCGCGGCGGACGGCGACTTCCGCTTCGGGCTGAACGAGGTCGCGATCGGCAGAACGCTGCCGCCGTTCGCCTGGCTGCTGGCCAGGGAGCGGCTCTCCAAACGTGCCCTGACCGCGGCAGCTCTGACCGCGAAGATGTACGACGCCGGAGGCGCGCGCGACGCCGGCTTCGTCGACGCCGTCGCGCCGGCGGGCGAGCTGCGCGATGCCGCCCTGGAGCGCGCCGCGCAGTTGGCCGAACTCGACGCGAATGCGTTCGCCGCAATGAAGCAGGGCCTGAGAGGCGAAGGCATCGACGCCGTGCTCGCCGGTCTCGCGGAGGCTGCGCCAGATGGCTCTTGACGTCTACTTCAGCGCGACGCCCAACGGGTGGAAGATCTCGATCATGCTCGAGGAGTTGCGCGAGGCGGGGGTCGAGCTGCCCGAAACGCGCATCCACATGGTCGATCTCTCGGCCGGCGACCAGTTCACGCCCGAGTTCACCGCGATCAACCCGAACCAGAAGATGCCGGCCCTGGTGGACGACGGTCGCGCCGTGATGGAGAGCTGCGCCATCCTGCAGTACCTCGGGGAGAAGTACCCGACCCCGCTCTACCCGACCGACGAGCGACGCTGGGATGTGCTTCCCTGGCTCTACTGGCAGGCCGCCAATCTCGGACCGGCGTTCGGCAACAAGCTGAGCTACACGCGCTACATCAACGTGCCCGATGAAGAGAAGGCGCATCCGTTGGAACGATTCGGCAAGGAGTCGCTTCGGCTGGTGGCGATTCTCGGCCGCCGGTTCGAGAAGCACCCCTACATCTGTGGGGACACCTTCACGGTCGCCGACATCGCGGCATTCCCGTGGATCCGGGCGTACAAGTGGGCCAAGGTCGACATCACGACCCAGCCCAGCGTGGTGGACTGGCTCAAACGCGTTCGCGCGCGTCCGGGTGTGGATCGCGGAGTCGCCTACGGCGTGCCGGAGGACGAGGTCGACAGCTTCAGCAAGGAGCGCCGGGAGCGCTACAAGGCACGCGGCGCGCAGATCGCCGCCAATGAGAATCTCAAGACCTCGATCTGATTCCGGCCTGGAATCGCCTGCGCAGCTACAATTCCCGGACCCTCAGAGGGTGTCGGCAATGAACAAGGAAGCCACCGTGCAGCAGGTTCAGCTCATGGGCCACCGAATCCGGCGGCTGCGTCGCAAGAACAAGCTGACGCAGCCGGCGCTGGCGAAGCGCGTCGGCATTCCGCCGTCCGACCTGTCACGGATCGAGCGGGACGAGCTCCGGGTCAGCCTCGACGTGCTGATCCGCATCGTCGCCGAGTTCAACGTCGGGCTCGACGAGCTGATGGGCAAACCGGCGAGCGGGCCCAGGGGCAGGAAGCACTAGCCCACTGGGTGCGCCAGCCGCCGTAGCCCATCCGCCACGTCACCGTCGATGTGGACGGCGAGCACGCGACGATCGCGCTCCACGAGCACCTCATAGTCGCCCCACGCCTGGGCGAGCTGGACCTGGCCGAAGGTCAGGCCCTCGCCGGGGACCGGGATGTCGGCGACTGGCGGCTCGGCGGTGATCTGCAGGAACAGACCGCGGTTCGGTCCGCCCTTGTGGGCCTGGCCGGTCGAGTGGAGAAAACTCGGCCCGAAGCCAAGGACCGCGGCGCCGCCCGTTACGTCGGCGATCCGCCGCCGCAGCGTCTGGAGCAACTCGGTGTTTCGGCCGCTCCGGTCCAGATAGGCCGAGACGACGGCGTAACCCCCCTCGGGGAACGTCGCGAGGTGCGTGCCCAGGAGCTGGGCGAGCCCTAGCTCGCTGACCTCGCTCAGCCGGACCACACCACCGGGAGTCGCGGCATCCCCGCCCTTCATCCGCTCGACGTACCGCCGCGTGACGACCTTGGACGACTCCACGTCCGGCTGGTCGAACGGGTTGAGGCCCAGCAGTGCTCCGGCCACGGCCGTGGCGAACTGCCAGCGGAAGAACTCGCCGCCGAGGTCGACCGGAAGGTCCGCGCCGATGTGCGCCCAACGTCCGCCCGCCGGCACGCCGTCGGCCACAACGCCGCCCAGCACGACGTCGAGCCGGTCCGCGCTCGGCTCCGCCGGCAGGCCAGCCGCGTCGACCGGCAGCAGCAGCACCTCCCCCTTGCCGAGTGACTCGGCGAGGAGCTGTTCGACCCATGCGACCAACTCCGCGTAGCCATCCGGGGCCCGGAGGTAGAGCTTGTCGCGGCCGCAGTCGTGGGCCGCCGCGAGCAGCAACCCCAACTCGACCCCGGGGTTCGTCCCGTCGCCATCGTCCGCCCGGCGGCAGGCGGCGGCCATTCGCCGCGCGCTCAGGAGCAGCGGTTCGACGTCGATCCCGGCCACCGCAGCCGGAGCCAGGCCGAACGCCGACAGCACGGAGAACCGCCCGCCGATGTCCGGGTGGCCGAAGACGACCCCGGCGCCCGCGGCCCGGGCGCGCTCTTCCAGCGCCGAGCCCGGGTCCGTGATCGCCAGCGCGGCCGACGAAGCCGCCGGCCCCAGCCGGTCGAGCAGCAGCTCGAACCCGAGCCGCGTCTCGATCGTGCCGCCCGACTTGGAGGCGGCGATGACCCGCAACGACGCCGGCTCGACACCTTCGAGCGCCGACGCGATCTCGCGCGGGTCCGTCGTGTCGAGGACGATGTAATCGGCGTCGACCCGGCGCGGCAACGCCCGCCACAGCAGGTCCGCGCCGAGCGCCGAGCCGCCCATGCCGAGCAGCAGGCAGCGTTCGAAGGGTTGGCCGGCGAGATGCTCCGCGAGGTCGGCGGCCGGCATCTCGACGCGGTCGCCGTCCGGCTTCGAGACCGACACGCTGCCGAGTCGATCGACATCGAGCCAGCCCAGCCACTCCACTTCACCGGAATCCGTCCACAGCGAACTGTCGCGGGACCAAAGGCGAGTCGTGCCGTCCGCCGCCCGCCATTGACGGCGGCGACGGTCGAGAGCGGCTGCGAGTTCGGGATCGGCGCCCGAGAGTTCGATGGCGGTCACGGGCGCGAATAGTAGCGGCGCCGAAGGGAAGAAACGCGAGTCCAAGTCCTGTTAGCTTTAGTCCATGCCCCGCGGAACCTCACCACGACCCAACGGACGGCCGCGGCCGCGCTTTGCCGCCGCGTCCGGCCTCGTCGTCCTCGCCGTTCTTGCCTTCGCCTTCGGCTCCCGGTGGCAGGGCAACGTCCTGCAGGCGGACAGCCGCGGCGAGCCCCGGCAGGTGGCGCCGGCCGGCGGCCTCCTGCCGGAGGAACGGACCACGGTCAACCTCTTCCGGCAGGCGTCGCCCTCGGTGGTGAACATCACGACCGTGACGAATCGCCGCAACGTCTTCGCCCGCCGCATCGATCGGGTTCCGGAGGGCACCGGCACCGGGTTCATCTGGGACGAGCGGGGCCACGTAGTCACGAACTACCACGTCGTGTTCCGTGCTGACGAAGCGCTGGTGACCCTTAGCGACCAGAGCACCTGGCCGGCCGCACTGGTGGGCGGTGACCCGCACGTGGACATCGCCGTGCTGAAGATCGACGCGCCGGCCGACAAGCTGCGACCCATCGCGGTCGGCAGCTCGCGCGACCTGCAGGTCGGCCAGTCGGTCATGGCGATAGGCAACCCGTTCGGTCTCGACCACACCCTGACGACGGGTGTCATCAGCGCCCTGGATCGCGAAGTGTCTTCACTGACCAACCGCCTGATCCGCGGCGTGATTCAGACCGACGCCGCGATCAACCCGGGCAACTCCGGCGGCCCCCTGCTCGACTCGAGCGGCCGCCTGATCGGCGTGAACACGCAGATCGTCTCTTCCAGCGGCAGTTGGGGCGGCATCGGATTCGCCATTCCGGTGGACACGGTGAACTGGGTCGTCCCGGAACTCATCGCGCACGGCGAGGTCGAGCGACCGCTCATCGGCGTCGAGCTGGACGATTCCCTGCTACGGGCGCGCGGCGTGAAAGGCGCGCTGGTGACCAACGTGGTACCCGGCTCCGGCGCCGACAGGGCCGGCATGCGAGCCAGCCGACGGACGCGCCGCGGGATCGTCCTGGGCGACCTGATCACCGCGATCGAAGGTCGTGAAGTCGCCTCCGTCAACGACGTCCACACGATCGTGGAGAACTTCCGCGTCGGCGACGTGGTCACGGTGACCGTCGTGAGACGCGACGGCGAAGAGGACCTCGAAGTCCGGCTCTCCTCGTCCCGCTAGGGCGGCGGAGGCGGAGCCGGCCAGCAGGCCGGCGCACCCAGTCTGGAGAAGCGGCGACCATTCCGCGGCGCTCCAACTCCGCTAGAGTCGCACGTTCTGTGACTCAGCGAGGTCTCTTCCTGCGGTCGGCACTCCTGGCCGCCCTTCTGACGGCGGTGCCCGGTTCTCCCGACGCCGAGGCACAATCGGCGCCCGCGCCGGACCGCGACGACTTCGTCCCGGTCACGGACGCGATGCTCCAGGACCCGGGCGACGACGACTGGCTGATGTGGCGCCGCACGCTCGACGGCTGGGGCTACAGCCCGCTCGACCAGATCACGCCCGAGAACGTGGGCGACCTGCGGTTGGTGTGGTCCCGCGGGATGAGCGAGGGCCGCCAGCAGGGGACGCCGCTCGTCTACGACGGCGTGATGTACATGCCGAACCCCATCGACGTGATCCAGGCCATCGACGCGGTGACCGGAGACCTCCTCTGGGAGTACCGCCGCGAGCACCCGGACAACATCCTCCAGCAGGTCGGCTCGCTGGCGGCCAACAACCGCAACATCGCGATCTACGGCGACCTGATCATCGACACGAGCGTCGACGAGTTCGTCTTCGCCCTCGACGCGAAGACGGGCGAGCTGGTCTGGGAGACGATGATCCTCGACTACAAGACGCATCCGGCGATGCAGAGCTCAGGCCCGATCATCGCCGACGGCAAGGTCATCTCGGGCCGAAGCTGCCTGCCCCGCGGCGGCCCCGACGCCTGCGTGATCGTCGCCCACGACGCGAAGACCGGGGAGGAACTCTGGCGGCGCCGCACGATTCCCGCGCCGGGAGAGCCGGGCGATGAAACCTGGGGCGACACCCCGTTCGAGGATCGCACCCACGTGGGCACCTGGATGGTGCCGAGCTACGACCCCGGCCTGGAGCTGATCTACATCGGCACCTCGGTGACGTCGCCGGCGCCGAAGTTCCTGCTCGGCGGCAGGGAACTCAGGCACCTGTACCACAACTCGACCCTCGCTCTCGACGCGAACACCGGCGAGATCGCCTGGCACTACCAGCATCTGAACGACCACTGGGACCTCGACCACCCCTTCGAGCGCCTCCTCGTCGACACCGCCACCGCGCCCGACGCCGCCGAGGTCGACTGGATCAATCCCCGCCTGGAGCCGGGAGAGACGCGCAAGGTGATCACCGGGGTTCCCGGCAAGACGGGCATCGTCTACACCCTCGACCGCGAGACGGGCGAGTTCCTGTGGGCGCGGCCCACGATCCGCCAGAACGTGATCAGCACGATCGACGGCGCCACCGGCGCGGTCACCGAGAACTCGGAGGTCGTGTTCCGCGAGCTGGGCCAGGAGGCCTACGTCTGCCCCACCTACATCGGCGGCAAGGACTGGCAGGCCGGCGCCTACAGCCCGCTGACGAACGCGATGTACGTGCCGATGCGCAACTCCTGCGCCCTGATGACGGCGACCCGCGCCGGGCGGCTCCCGATCTACGCCCTGGACGCCGAGCACCAGATCGCCCCCGGCACCGAACTGAGCGGCTCCATCCACGCCGTGTCCGCCGAGACCGGCAAGTCGCTGTGGACCTACGAACAGCGCGCGGGGTTGATGTCGCTCTTCGTCACCGGCGGCGGCCTCGTCTTCGTCGGCGACGGCAACGGCCGGTTCCGTGCCCTGGACGACGAGACCGGCGAGAGCCTCTGGGAGGTCAACCTCGGCTCGCCGGTGACCGGCTTCCCCGTTTCCTTCGGGGTCGACGGACGCCAGTACGTCGTCGCCAGCACAGGTAGCACGTCGGCAGCCCTCTCGGCCGGGCTCACGCCGGAGCTGCGTCCCAGCTCGGGCAACAACCTGTTCGTGTTCGCGCTGCCTTAGTGATCTACTAGCTTCCAAGGGCGTCGAGCGAACGACAGACTCGCTGACGGCATCTGACTCGCGAAGCGGACGATCTGGAGAGCCGCGGAACGAACAACAAGGAGGTCACCAAGAATGGCTGGATACGCGATCATCAGTGTCGAAGTGAAGGACGAAGCCGCCTACAAGAGCATCCTGGAACAGGTGCCGGCGATCGTCGAGGCTCACGGCGGCCGCTACCTGGTGCGCGGCGGCGCCGCCGAGATCATCCGGGGCGACTGGAGGCCCGACCGTCTCGTCGTCCTCGAGTTCGACAGCGTCGCACAGGCGAAGAGATGGCAGGAGGCGGCCGACTACGCCGACCTGAGAGAGAAGCTGAACCAGGCGACGAACACGAACGTCGTGATCGTCGAGGGTGTCTAGCTCTTCAGCGTGATCCTCCGCGTGTCGCTGGACGAGGCGGACTACTCGTAGGTACCGGCTGAGGGGAACACGCCCCCGTGTTCTCGAGTGGCTGGGAGGCAGGGATTCGAACCCCGATTCTACGGTCCAGAGCCGCATGTCCTACCGTTAGACGACCTCCCAGCGGTAGCGGCAAGCACGGGAGTTTAGCAGCGGCGCTAAGCCTTGTGCCGCAAGTCCGAGACTGGCGGCCCTCGACCGCGCGTCGCCTCTCATTCACTGTATGCTGAGCCAGTAAGTTGCCGACCCGGAACGGCCGTCCACCGCCCCAGGACGCAGAGGAGAACGAACATGGCGATCGCCTTTACGCTCAACGGCAAGTCGACGACGGTCGACGCGCCGCCGGAGATGCCCCTGCTCTGGGTCCTCCGCGACGAACTCGACCTCAAGGGCACGAAGTTCGGCTGCGGCCGGTCCTTCTGCGGCGCCTGCACTGTGCACGTCAACGGCGAGCCGGAGCGCAGTTGCCGCATGCCGGTGTCGCGCGCCGAGGGGAAGGAGATCACGACGATCGAGGGGCTGTCCGAGGACGGCGCTCATCCGGTCCAGCTCGCCTGGCAGGAGATCGACGTTCCGCAGTGCGGCTACTGCCAAGCCGGCCAGATCATGTCGGCCTCGGCGCTGCTGGCGGGCAACCCCCAGCCGACCGACGGGGACATCGACGAGGCGATGAGCGGCAACATCTGCCGCTGCGCGACCTACACCCGCATCCGGGCGGCGATCCACCGCGCCGCCGAGATGGCGCAGGCGCCGACGACCGGTCACGAAACGGCTACGGGAGCCGGAGGGAGTGAGGCATGAACGCCGTGGACAAGACAGGCAACCTCTCCCGGCGCGGCTTCCTTCACGTCACGGCCCTGGCCGGTGGCGGCATGCTCCTCGGAGCCCGCTTCTCGCTCGACGGCGCTGGCAAGGCCGTCGCGGCCACCGCCGACGCCACGGCCAATGGTGACGCGGCACTCAACGCGTTCATCCGCCTGACGCCGGATGGCATCGCGACGATCATGGCCCAGAACCCCGAGATCGGCCAGGGCGTCAAGACGATGCTGCCGATGCTCATCGCCGAGGAACTCGACATCCCCTGGAGCCAGGTGCGGGTCGAGCAGGCGGACTTCGACTCGACGAAGTACCGCGGCCAGATGGCCGGCGGCAGCATGGCGACGCCGATGCACTACGAGTCGATGCGGCGGGTAGGCGCCGCCGCCCGGGCCATGCTCGTCGCAGCCGCGGCGAAGGAGTGGAAGACCAAGCCCGAGAAGTGCACCGCCGAGGCCGGCGTCGTCCGCTTCAAGAACAAGTCGCTGTCCTACGGCGAACTGGCGAGCGCGGCGGCGGAAGTCGAGCCGCCGAGTCCCCGGACCGTCCCCCTCAAGGACGCGAAGGACTTCAAGATCATCGGCCAGGAGATCCCCGGCGTCGACAACCCGAAGATCGTCACGGGCAAGCCGCTCTTCGGCATCGACGTGTCCGTGCCCGGCATGAAGTACGCCGTGTTCGAGAAGTGCCGGGTCCACGGCGGCAAGGTGAAGAGCGCCAATCTCGACGCCGTCAAGGCGTCGCCCGGCGTGACCGACGCCTTCGTCGTCGACCCGACCGGAAGCGCCGCGCCCTCGCCCTCGATGTTCCAGGTCGGGCTGCCAAACGGCATCGCCATCGTCGGCGACTCCTGGTGGCTGGTCAACGAGGCCCGGAGCAAGCTCGAGGTCACCTGGGACGAGGGCCCGACCGCGTCCCAGAGCACCGCAGCCTTCGACCGAAAGGCCGAGGAGCTGTCGAAGCAGGCGCCGGAACAGGATCTCAGGAACGACGGCGACGCGGCCGGGGCCCTGGCATCCGCGGCGAAGACGCTCGAGGCCGCCTACCAATACCCCTTCCTCGCCCACGCGCCGCTCGAACCACAGAACACGACCGCACACTTCCACGATGGTGAGCTCGAGATGTGGGCGCCCATCCAGACTCCACAGTTCGCGCGCGGTGACCTGGCCAAGGCACTGGGCATTCCCGAGGACGGGATCACGATCCACCTGACCCGGATGGGAGGGGGCTTCGGGAGGCGCTTGTACTGGGACTACATGCTCGAGGCGGCGCTGATCGCGCGGCAGGCGGGAGTTCCGGTCAAACTGGTGTGGACGCGCGAGGACGACACGCGTTTCGACTACTTCCGCCCCGGCGGCTATCACTTCCTGCAGGGCGGGCTCGACGACTCCGGAAACCTCGTCGCCTGGCGCGACCACTTCGTGTCGTTCGGCGAAGGCCCGCGCTTTGCTCCGAGCGCGGAGATGGCCCGGAACGAGTTCCCGCAGGCGTTCGTACCGAACTTCGCGCTCCAGGCGTCGAAGATGCCGCTCGGCATCCCGACCGGAGCGCTCCGCGCGCCGACCAGCAACGCGATCTCGTTCGTCGTCCAGTCGTTCATCGACGAACTCGCCGCCGAGGCCGGCAAGGACCCGCTGCAGTTCCGGCTCGACCTGCTCGACGCGGCGCCGGCCGGCACCCGGACCTCGTTCGACGCCGGCAGAATGAAGGCCGTGCTCGAACTCGTGCGCGACAAGTCGGGCTGGGGCAAGGCGGACCTGCCCGAAGGCACCGCCCAGGGCGTCGCGTTCCACTTCAGCCACCGCGGCTACTTCGCCGAAGTCGTCCAGGCCACCGTCAGCAAAGAAGGCGAACTCGGTGTCGACAAGATCTGGGTCGCCGGCGACGTCGGCAGGCAGCTCGTCAACCCGAGCAACGCCGTCAACCAGGTCCAGGGCGCGGCGCTCGACGGCCTCGGCCAGGCGCTCGACCAGGAAATCACCTTCGACGGCGGCCGCACCAACGAGAGCAACTTCCACAACTTCAAGCTGCTCCGCATCGACCAGGCACCGCCCGTGGAAGTCCACTGGGTGATGAGCGACAACCAGCCCACCGGTCTCGGGGAGCCCGCGCTGCCGCCGGTCCCACCGGCTCTGTGCAACGCGATCTTCGCGGTGACCGGCAAGCGGATCCGCTCCCTGCCGATCTCCAGGCACGACCTGAGCTGGACCTGATCCTCTGTGCGCAACATCGCCATCGCAGCAACCCTCATCGCCCTGATCGCCGTACTCGTCGCAGCCGCGCAGGGTCCGGCAGCGGACGCCAAGCCCTCCCTCGACGGCATGGCCGTCCCCGCCTACACCGCCGACGGCGACCTCGTCCGCCCCGAGGACTACCGCACCTGGGTCTTCGTCGGCGCCTCGCTCGGCCTGAGCTACAGCGAAGGCGCCGACGAGCGCGAAGGCCCCGGCGCCTTCACCAACGTCTACATCCAGCCCGAGGCGTACCGCTACTTCATGGAAACCGGCGAGTTCCCCGAGGGAACCATGCTCCCCATGGAGATCTACCGCCCCGGCTCCCGCGAGTCGATCAATCAGGCAGGCTACTTCGAGAAGGACTTCCTGGGGATGGAAGTCGCGGTCAAGGACAGCGAGCGGTACGAGGAAGGCTGGGCCTACCTCAGCTTCCGCGACCGGTCCGGAGGTTTGAGAGAGTCGGCGTCAGCGTTCCCGAAGGACAGGTGCTACGACTGTCATGCGGAGCATGCTGCGACGGACAACGTGTTCACGCAGTTCTACCCGGTGCTGCAGCGGGGGGAGTAGGTCGGTCTGCGGCGACACACGTGGCCGCGAAGCACTTCGGTGGCCAAGTCCGATTCATTCATGAGGAGCATCCGTGGCTAGAGTCTTCATGTCCTACTCTCACGCCGACGAGCCGTTGCGCAACGAACTCGAGAAACACCTCGAAGCACTTCGGCGCCAAGGCGTGATCAGCATTTGGCATGATCGGCGTGTCGGGCCTGGCGAGGAACTCCACCGGCAGATCAGCCAGAACCTCCAGACAGCGGACATCATCCTGCTCCTCGTCAGCGCCGACTTCCTAAGCTCCGACTACTGCTACGAGACTGAAATGAGCCGAGCAATGGAGCGCCATGAACAGGGAGACGCCCGGGTCATCCCTGTCATCTTGCGCCCCTGCGACTGGCAAAGCGCCCCATTTGGCAAGCTGCTGGCCGTGCCCAAGGACGGCAAGCCTGTGAGCAAGCACACCTCTCTAGACGATGGGCTGTTGGAGGTAGCGCAGGCCGTGCGCCAAGCAGCCGCATCGAGCATCACTTCCACACCTAGTTTTTCGAGCGAGTCGAGTGCTGCAGTTCCAGCAGAGGCGGTGCGAGCACAGGCTAGGGTCAACTCCCCACGGTCAAGCAACCTGCGCATACCCCAGGAGTTCACCGACCGAGACCGGGACGTGTTTCTGACTCGCGGGTTCGCGTACGTCTCACGCTACTTTGAGAACTCGCTCGACGAACTTTCGTCCCGAAACGACCATGCAGAAGCCAAATTCCGCCAAGTCGACGCCACCCGGTTTGAGGCCACCGCCTATGTGGGCGGCCGGGAAGAGAGCCGATGCGGAATCTGGATCAGCCTTGGGGGGTCATGGGGAATGAAGGGCATCTTCTTCTCGCATACCGGACTTGGCGATGGCAATAGCTACAACGAGTCAATGTCGGTAGTCGACGACGGTTTCGAACTTCAGCTAGAGCCACTGGGGCTTTCTCACGTCGGACTTGGAGAACGCCGTGCGCTCACCTACGAAGGCGCCGCAGAATACTACTGGTCACTGTTCATAGGCCAGCTAGACCGTGGCCCAAGGCAACCATGATGCCCCAGTGGCCGTCACTACACGGTGGCGAAATCAGGACAACTCCAGATTGCCAGCGAGACGACCCCACTCAGAAAAAGGAGCGGTTGAAAGCGTCGCGTGCGCGCGCGACCTGAGCCTCCTCTTCCGGCGAGAGCGGCCGTCCATCGGTGCGGACGATGGAGAATCCCTTGCCTGATCCCGTCGGGCCAAGCGGCCCGGCTGGCTTCAGGCTCCCACCAGCGCAGAAGTAGGCTTCATGAACGGTCGGATGGTCGTAGTGGTGGTTGCAGATTGTCGATCTGTATGAGCCAGAGGTCATGTTTGCTCCTGTGACGGACCGGGGTTCGGCGCAGTGGGAGGCCCTACCCGGCAAGAGCGCTGCTGAGGTGGCAGAGTGAACGTAGCGGGAGGAGAAACAGCCAAGCGGCGACGACACATCGCCCACGCACGGATTCGAGTATCTTGAGCACTGAGCGCCGGCACCTTTCTCCCCGCATTCGACCGAGGTATTCGTGAAACACCCAGCAGGAAACGCCGTTTGGTCTACATCACCGGACCCACAACTTCTGGCAGTGGCTCGTTTCGACTCAAGGGACCGAGTCGCCCGTGCTTCCCGCTTCTGTCCGCTGGTCCACCACACGCGCCGTTCCGCTATACAGCTCGGACGGTGTCGAGAGTTCGTCCCCTGGGCGGTGCGCTGCGCCGACAGCCATCTCGGCACATGCTGGCCCGACCAATCAACCACGCTAGTGCCTGTCGCCGAGGCGTAGCGTGTGTAAACGGCCATGCCGGGTCCGATGGCGGCCTGGGCCAGGTCGACCGGGGCGACGTTGCCGGTCTGGAGGAGGCGGAGGGCCTGGGGGAGTTCGGCGCGAAGCGCGGACAGGAACT
>Ga0209543_1001386_pt1 | contig 22142 bp, 12 predicted proteins | sample MesohylFT_FD_187296 | JGI IMG/M metagenome (GOLD analysis project Ga0209543, IMG submission 187296) | Host-associated microbial community of the marine sponge Aplysina aerophoba from Gulf of Piran - sponge mesohyl, lysed by freeze-thaw... | ecosystem: Host-associated > Porifera > Sponge >...
GACGGCGTTCAGCCGGTAGATCTCCGCGATCCGGTCGATCCATTCGTCGCCCCACTTCGCCAGCTGCGGCCGCCCGACAGCGCACTTCAGGAAATCGCGCCTGGCGTGAGCCCAGCAGAAGCACAGGATGACGAGGGCGATCAGCAGCCGTCCGTCGAACCGCCGCAGAAAGTCGAGGTCGCCCCGCTGCCGTCGAGGTCGTTGATGACGTATTGGAACATTCGGTCGAAATGCTCGGGCGGGATTCCGTCGAGCATGTCGCGCATGTGGTTGTCGCAGGCGATCCGCTCGATTCCGAGCAGGGTGCGGGCGTTCGACCTGCCCTGCCGGGATTCGGGATGCTTCTGCGCGGACAGGAAGGACGGGTACAGCAGGAACATCACGGCGAAGGCGGCCATGCCGAGGTCGGCAATCGGCAGGCACGCGTTGCGACCGATCCTGCGGTCCGGCGCGGCGGCGAAGAGTTTGCGCATTCTGCCGATATATCCCACGAGAGGCGTCATAATTGCCTCAGACCACTAAATTGAGCGTGGTACAATAGCGGCATCCGGGGAATCGCGGATTCTTTAGGACGTTCATCCTCGCGATACTTAGACGGCAGAGGTAAAACGAGAAAAGGGACCACCGGTACTATCAACATTGACCTATAGAAATGCCAGATAAATCAATTCCAATATTGGCTGCTGCCTTACGTCCTGTGTTTAGTACGGTAACGCAGCATGTCGCGCGTCTTCATGGCGAGAGGTCCGCAGACCGGCACACCTACAATGCAAGTCTTCTGGAACACACCATTAACGACACGTTGAACCGCCTAAAGGGTGGAAAAATTTCAGATACGTGGTGGCGAAACCTTTTGACAGTAGTCGAACACAAGTATGTCGCACCCGATTTTCTCAAGGTGCATGCGATACGAGAATGGCTTAGCCAGGAGAAAGTGGCGGAGGATTTTAAGATTCTTGCCGCCGATCTTATAATGGGCGCAGCTGTTGAGAGGCCTGAAGAACGACAGCGTTTGACAACAGAGTACATGAGATGCACCGGAGAAGACAGACATCGTGCTCATGGTCCTATTGACGTAGTGACAGGGATACTTGTAGCCGGATTCCTTTGTTCAATACCCGCGAACCAACGACCGTTGGCCGGAATGCTTCAGCAAGTTCACGGTTCTTTCTATGAGCGGCTTGATAACTTGGACGAAAAGCTGGTTGCTGCTTTGTTGGAGGTAGACGCGAAACGTTTTCCGATTGTTCAGATACTGACGCCGCACGTTGAAAAGGAGTTGAGTGAGATTCTTTCACTTCGTGCGCTAGATCAAGCCGGAGCGCGGCAAAGGATTCAGCAGCTCTTTAAGCGTGTCAACGAAGGAGACCTTTCGGCAGTTGAAGATTCGGTTAAGTATAATGTCTTCCAGTGGACAGCAAGACTGTGCGCAACGCAAAAGGACACATTGTCACTAGCAAAGGACATTAGGAGCCTGCTCGCCGAGATTGCCCCACGTACGGATCTGTCAATAGTTGACGCACTACTTTTAGAAGCGGATGGCGATGGCGATGCCGCGCTCCGAACCCTTCGCGATTCTGAAGATCGGGAATCGCGATCGGTTTGGTTTGGGCTGTTGGTACGCGTTAAGGGAGAGGAGAAAGCGCTCGAATGGTTCGACCAAAGGGAGCCTCAAGACTATGGGGCCTATTTTACCAGCGCGGGCTGGGTCGGATGGGCAATCGCGTCGGCGAACTGTGAAAGGTGGGAGAGTACGGCGGAAGTACTTCTGACGCTACAGGATTTGTGGGATAAGATGCCGGCACTCCCCATTATCGAAGGAAGTGTAAACGCGGCGATGCTTCTTCCCCAGGACTTCAGATCCCGGGTATTGGATGGCAAGCCGCTGTTTCACGGTGTAGCGCCAACTCCTGGCATGGTCGCGGAGAGGCACCATGCACGAGCGACGGAATGCTTCGTTTATGCCGAGCGCCGGCTTCGGGGACAGATAGACGAAGGATGGATGAAGGCTTTAGAGGACTGGAGTCTCTGGCTTCGGCTGATGGACCCAGACCGGAGCCGGAGAGAGGCCGCGCGTGAGCACATAAAGGCGGAGATGCAAGACGGTGCCAAGGCTGCGGTTCTTGTTCCCTTCGCCTTTTCATTTGAAATCCGTTTTGATCCTTTACCGCTTCAAGCATACCTAAAACAGAGGAGAGAATTGGGGGGACTTGATGATCGAGATCGACTTGCAGAATTTATCGTAAACGCGCAGATTTTGGAACGAAGTGCCTTCGTAGAATACTTGGAAACGAGTGGCGAGGATCTATTAAGGGTAGTCCCGCCCGAGTATTTCGCCAGTCAGTATGTCGAATCAATGCTGGATGATGACAGGTCATCCGATGATGCTCGCAAGTTCATTGAGCAGCATCGAGCAACCCTAGACGAACATCATGCCAAGAGACTCGAGATGATGGTAGACGCCTACGAAGGCGATGATGTTCGGAGTAAGTTGGAAGAACTATATCAAGAGACGAGCAGTATCGTTGATCTGCGTAATTTAATTCAATTCTTGAAGCGAGCAAATGATCGACGGGCACTATTGCCTCTTTGTAAAGAGTTGTACAAGCGCACGCCAACCGTGGAGTGTGCAATTGATGTTGTTGCGTCGTTGTCAGAAACATCCTCATTCGATTGTAAAGAAATTATAGGATTTCTGGACGAAATTGACCATCTTCTTAAAGACAGTGAGCGACTTCTCTATGCGAAGAGTGCGGCCTTGTACCATTCGGGGAGGTATTCGGAAGCCAAGAATTTTGTCGAGAGTTCGAAAGCGAAGAAACTAACTCCGGAGAATTTAAGACTTGGATTGAACATCGCGATTGCGTCGGGCGACTGGGAGGCGATTGGAGGGATGCTGAACGAGGCGTGGGAGCTTCGAGAAGAACATGATGCACACGCACTGGTGTGGTTAGCACATCTCGCCAGGCAACAAGACGAGACAAGAGTTCGCGGGTTGGAGCTGTTGAAGCTTGCTGCAGCTCGGGCGCCCGAGGACGCCGCAGTGCTGACAGCGGTGTATTGGCAGCATTTCCATTTCGGCCACGAAGAGGAGGCAGACCCCAAGTGGCTGTTGCGAGCGATGGAGATGTCCACCGAAAGGGACGGTCCCATATGGAAAATGTCTCTTCCCGACATAGCGGAGGATTGGTTACCAAAGCGTAGAGACCACTTCATCGAGGTAGATCGAAAGTGGGTACAAGGTGAGATACCCATAAGTGTGGCGGCGGAATCCTTCAACGTTTCGGTTAGCCGTTTGTTGCTCCACACGGCGAAGAGAAATGCAGACGTGCCGGACGGGCGCCGTCGAGTGGCGTTGCCAATTGCAGCTGCAGGTCGACCTGATATCGACATCGACGAGGACTGGACGGTTGCAATTGACGTGACCGCGATTTTTGTTCTGCAATACCTTGGTATTTTTGAAGACGTCTTGAATAGTGTGTCTCATGCTAAGTTTTCTCCGGATATCTTTGAGTTTTTGTTCAGCGAACGGACCAAGGCTCGATTTCATCAACCCTCTCGAATTAAGGCGGCCAGGCGGTTGTTAGAATTGCACGGGCGGGAAAAAGTGCAAGATTTGGAAGTCGAACAACGGCCATCGCGCTCGTTGATTAAGGAAGTAGGCCAAGAGACTGCTGAAGTTCTCCAGTGGGCAAAGACTGCCGGCGGAATTGCTGTGTGTGTGCGGCCGATTTATTGCACCGGCTCCTTGATGGAGAAGGAGGCGGAAGTTGGTGAACACAGGAACGTGATTGTCTCGCTAACATCATTTTCCCGGTGGTTGAATGAGACAGGCCGATTGGGGGCAGAGGAGTATGGGCGAATCCGCGCTGTATTGAGGAATAGCGGAGACACAGAAGACGCAGCGCTGCCGTCTGATTTGGCCAACCGAGAGGTATGTTTGGATAGACAGGCGCTTCAATTCGTGGATTATGCTGGATCCCTTCCGGCGGTTGCGTCGGCTGTAGGGGTAGTTCGAATTCACAAAAACGTACTTCAGGATATGCGCGAATTGACTGAGGAAAGGGAAGTTGAAAGTGACATTGTATCCAATATCGATCGGGTGAGGCATACTCTGAGGGCAAGAATTCAGGAGGGTAGAGCGTCATTCTTGCCCCGTTCAACTTCACAAAATCGGAGGGTAGAGGGTCGAGACTCCCGCTTGGAGGCAACGGTGTCTTTTTTGGAAGGCAGTGCGGAGTGCCACGCGTTGTACATCGATGATCGATTTATTAATACTCACGCTACGTTCCTAGGTCCCGATGGACAACGCAAGCCCATATTGAGCAGCCTCGACGCTATCAGGCATTTGCTAAAGACCGGGCAATTGACACTGCCCGACTACTGGGGAACGCGACACAGGCTCAGGTCTGGTGGATTTGCCTTTGTTCCATTGGAGGCAGAGGAGATATGTCACTGGGTTGGGCGAACAAGCATGCAAAATGGACAATTGCGGGAATCGGTCGAACTACGAATGCTACGCCAAGCGGCAGCGAAAGAGAACTCGCTGGTTTTGACGAATTGGCATCAAGCGTTTGCGTTGGCCTCGAACTCGAGGGCGGCGTGCGCTCAGGCGATTACGGCGTTGTGGGAAGAAACAGAGCAGAGTCCGGAAGCCTTAATGGCGGGGTCAGCATGGATTTGGCGGAATCTGATGACGACGGTGGTACCAGGGCGCCAGGTGCTGGAGCAAGAAGCATACAGGAATCTTGTGCGTAATGTTGTTTCTCTGCGCATTGGAAGTCTTCTTCTTCCCGTTGCTACACGTTCACAGGAGCTGCAAGATTTGTATGCCCAGTGGCTGGAACAAGCGGTCTTGCAACACCTTCGGCCGGCCAATACCGATAGAATCCACGCAGCGCTAGCTAACGCGAAGAGCGCTATCAAGAGTGAGGATATTGACCACGCGGCGTATGCCAATCTTTTTCTAGAGCAACTGCCAGAACAAGCGCGTGGTATATTGATTAGGGATGATCCAGAGTTTGCGGAGCGATGTGGATACCGAGAAGAGCGGGTATTTACGATAGGAACCGACCTCCAGCTTTCCGATGAGAGCTTGTTTGCGGTAACAATTAAAGCGTTCGACGGAAACGGCCCAGCTACGGTTCTGGAAAAGTCTGGCATTAGAGTTTCGGTAAGCTGTGACGAAGAGAGTGAAACCGTCCGATTGCAATGGATCAACCAGCAGGGGGCTGAGCAAGAGGCATCAATACCGGAGCTGTGTTTGCTATCAGGAAGAGAAGAAATACGTCAGGCGACATTTGCTCGACTTGCCACGCAGCTGGGTCCTACATTCGAAGCAATCGATCGAGTGAAGGAGGAAATCAGTGCTGGTCGGCCCGATCTTGCGACCTTGTCGATGATTTTTGACGTAAGCATTAACGGCATGGCCGCAGTGCAGCGTACCATAGAACAGAAGATTCTTGGTGGTCAGCCGATGGCGCAGCGAGATTTCGTGCCCGAATCCATTTCCTACTTTGAGCAACTCGTGGGTCCGGTCAAGGTTGGTGAATCGGCGGAGACATATATGCAGGGATCGCTGAGGAGGTATAGGCAGGAGTTGCTCGACCGAGATCTGCAAGGGGGCCTGCATATTTGTTGCCTCGGGGCTGTGCATGATGATTTATCTCCGGGTGAAATGTTGGCCCAGGTGAACGATGATACTCTTTGGACAACGCTGGAAGCCGTCGAATCGGGATTCAATCCATTTAGCCAGCTGGGAGCACTTGATGTTGCTCTCTATCGGCAACATGACGAACGATTCAGGAAGTATGCCTTGGGAGCGGTAAGGCAGCTATTGCATCAGAATTTCGGTTTCAGCGAGGAGACGGACGTATATAGGTTGCTTCAAATCGTCGGTGACTTGTTGCTAAACAGGATGAACCTGTTGGAGAACGGTGCTACCAAGCCGGGATACTGGAAACGATTGGGCGCTTGGATGCATGCGGGATACATCGTGGAAACGACCTTGAAGTCGTATTATACGGTTTCACTGGATAAATTGGAAGGGTGGTTTCACGAGAATATGACGGCTGCGGGAGCATACGCGAGTCTAATCGACGCAAGATCCGAACCGATGCTCTTTGCCGGTCGGATGTTACCGACCAGCTTGCGCTATGAGGTGCTGGGTCGATTAGAGCTATTGAGGCGGCGGCACGAAGCGAGCGGGCGCGAGGTGCCGGGGTCAGATGAAATCGATCAGCTGTTGGAGGAGTTCCAAGGGACGGGCCTTATGCATGAACTGCGGTTTCCGGGTCCCCTTGAAGGAGATAGGCGCCCGATAGCTGGGCCGCCCACAAACGTGGAAGAAGAAATACACAAAATCGCTGAGGCAGAAGACGGGAATCCATTGCCTTACTTGGCCACGCTGTCGCAGCTGTTTTCGCTAGACGAAAAGAAGTTGGATATTGCAAGAGTGGCGATAGAGAGGTCTTGCGAAGGTATACAGGAGGAAGGAGCCGAAGGAGTTCTGCAGAAGTTAGAACTTGCAAGCACAGTCGCCGCTGCTAATCGGAGTACTTCGCTTTCTGCTGCGATCGGTGACGCATTGGTAAGAGTGTCGCCATTTGTCTCAGAAAGGGAGGTGGCAGGTTTTGGTCCAATTCTGCTCCAGGCGGCTGCCGCTTTTGAGGATGAACAGGAGTGGTTTGAGTGGCTTGATGACAGGCTTGTGGAGGTTGTTGCAGAGCTGCCTTCACATCCCAGACCAGCATTGCGCACGTTGTTGGGTCACTTGGAGGAAATCGAAATCGTTTTGCCCACGAATCGTTGGTTTCATAGCCGAGCAAGGTTGGGCGCTCTTGTGGGTGCAGCTTAGTAGCTCGACTGTTGGATGACTGAAATGGGCAGGTCGCGCGTAAGCAGGAACCTGGTAGTAGATGGCTGAGAATCAAGTAACCTTGGCAGGAATGAGAGGAAGCAAAATACATTCTGCGAGTAAATCGCCTACGACCATCGCAGCATCGTTGGCATAATCGGGAAGACCGTGAATTTCCGCGTGAGAGGGATCAGGTTCAATGCCAGGCTCGCCGGGTAAGGGGGCTGCCAGAACAGAGAGATCAAGCGAAATGCCCGCCTCATTCGCGGCGGTGGATACATGCTGTTTTGTTTGGCCGATGTTCAGCTTTACAAATTTGCCAGTTGATGCAAATTTAATTCGAGAAAGACGGCGAATTTCATTGATCGGGTCCTCGAACCCGGCGCTTTGAAGTATTTCCAACCAGTTTACCGAGAGGCGGGTTTCGTTCTTGCGCAATGCAAAGGCGCCACCATTCACGTGAGTTCCAACTAGTAGAGAGGGTTTCACGTATCGTAGTACGTGGTCCTGGTCGGGGATTTGATCGCCAATCACGGATACAGTATCTCACCCAGTTGGAGTGCGGAAATTTGCTGGACGATACCAGAAGGTGTATCTCGTCCAAATGCTCTTGATACGGGAAGGTCAGGGTGTCGCTGCTTGAACAAGACATACTGTATGTGTCCGTTTTCTAGGAACTGCAACCCGATGTGTGAAGCGTTGTGGCCCTTCCAGACAGCACGAAGGTTGCCGTTTTCTAGGAGAACAAGATAGCCGAGGCGTATAAGCGGGTTTTTTCGAAAAAAATCTTGAAATGTTTCTTTCGATCCGGAGTTGAGAAAATATCCCTCAGCGCAGGCTTGCTCTTCCAGGACCGATATCCGATCATCATAGGCAGAAACGGTGTTGGCTAGATTTCCCAATCTCGCTTTAAGCTGTCGACTATATGCGTCTATTGGATCCAAGAGACGAACAAGTGTGCTTCGAGCGTGTGGGGAATGTTTTGCATGTTTGGTGTGTTTGGGAACGTGAGACTCATCATCGGCCGGGATCCAATCGAGGACCGAGTGCATTGCGGATGACAGGCCCCTAGTGGCGAAGGAGTTGGGCAGATCCGCTAGGATTAGGTAGCGGACGTTGGGAGTGGCGACGAGTGATGCGGTCATGTTTGGCGGTTTTTCAATTGAAGTGGTTCAGCTAGTCTACAGGCGAACGGGCCTCGGTTCGTGGTTGACATGAAAGGCATGCGAATCGGATGTACCCTCTCTCCAAGATCCAAGTGCGTACATCAATATGGCAATTAAGTGGTCAGCCTGCAATGTGTAATACTTGGGGCTGCTACGGTGCTTGGGCCTCGCGTATCAGGGCATCGATCCGATCGGCGATCTTCTGAGCGGGCTCGCGAAGCTGTGCGATGGTCCAGTCGGCGGCGTATCCTTGGGTAACGTCGTTGGGCCGAAAGGAAAAGGGAAGAATCGTCCGGCGTCGTCAGCGCCCTCGAATTCTCGGATCGAGCGCGTCGCGAAGCCCGTCGCCGATGTAGTTGACGGAAAGCACGGTCAGGGAAATCGCCAGCCCGGGCCACAGAACCCGTTCGGGATATTGCTGGAGGTAGTCGGTCGCGTCGAACAGCAGCCGCCCCCAGGTCGGGAAATCGGACGGAAAGCCGAGGCCCAGAAACGACAAGGCCGATTCGGTGATAATGGCGTTGGCGATGCCGAGGGTGGCCGAAACCATGATCGGCGACAGCACGTTGGGCAGGATGTGGCGCGATATGAGCCGGCGGGACGGCGTGCCGATGGATTTCGCGGCGAGTACGAATTCCCGTTCCCGCAGCGCGAGCACGTCGCCTCGGACGATGCGCGCCGTCTGCATCCAGCTCGTGATGCCGATGACGAAGACAACGAGTATGAATATCCCCGACTCCGGGCCGAACGCCGTGCGAAGCGCGTCCCGGAACAGCAGGATGATGACCAGCAGGAGCGGCAGCAGCGGCAAAGCGAGAAACAGGTCGGTCAGGCGCATCAGCGGGCCGTCGATGCGACGGAAGAATCCGGCCGCGACGCCGATGAGCGTGCCCAGAACCAGCGAAAGCAGCATGGCCGTCAGCCCCACCGCGATCGATGCGCGGCCGCCGGCCAGCACGCGCGCGAGCGTATCGCGGCCCAGCTGGTCGGTGCCGAGAGGATGCGCGAGCGAAGGTCCCGAATTGCGCGCGCGTATGTCGATGAACTGCGCGTCGATCGGCCAGGCGGCCGGGCCGAGAGCCACCGCCAGCAGCATCAGCGCGAAAAATATCGAACCGGCCAGCGCGCCTCGGTGGGTCTTGAATTGATCCCATATGTCGGCCCATTGCGACCTCGGCGGCCGCTCGGCCGATCGCGGCGGCGCGAAATCAGTCATAGCGTATCCTCGGATCGAGGATGCCGTAGAGAATGTCCGCCGCCAGATTGAACAGAACGATCAGGATAGCGAACATGAAGGTCAGAGTCTGCACCATCGGGATGTCGTTGGCCTGGATCGCGGTAATCAGCAGTTGGCCCAGGCCGTTGACCTTGAACACCTGCTCGGTGATGATGGCGCCGCCGAATACCGTCGGAACGCCGAGGGCGATGACGGTGACGACGGGAATCATCGAATTCCGCAGAACGTGCACGAGCAGGACTACGCGCTCGGCCAGCCCTTTGGCGCGCGCGGTTCGAACGTAGTCCTGATTGAGATTGTCGAGCATCGAAGCGCGCATGAAGCGGCTGATCTGCGCGGCGTTGAAGAGCGCGAGCACCGACACCGGCATGGCGAGCTGCTTGATCTGGAACAGGAAGCTCGACCAGTCCTCGACCCTGTGGGTCGTGTCGTAGATCGAAGGGAACCAGCCGAGGTGAACGGAGAAAATTACGATGAGCAGGACCCCGGTGAAGAATGTCGGCACCGAAAACCCGACCATCGATACGAACGTCCCCAGCTGGTCGAACCAGCTGTACTGGCGGTACGCGGAAATGACCCCGATCGGCAGGGCGATAAGCACGCCGATCGCGTAGGACAGGCCCACCACCCATAGGGTTTGCGGCATTCTCTGGACGACGATATCGACGACCGGCGAGCGGGTCTGCCAGGATATCACCCGCTGCGCTTCGCCCGCGAAGTCCCACCCGGTTAATTCGGCCGCGAGATGCAGCGGCTCGCTGACGAAAAACTGCTTTAGCCAAAGCAGGTAGCGAATGTGGATCGGCTCCCCCAGGCCGAGCGAGGCGCGAATCTTCTCCTTGACGTCGGGCGGTATCGTAAGCGGAAGCTGCGCGGTCGGGTCGCCCGGCGCCAGATCGAGCAGCAGGAACAGAATCAGGCTGATGAACAGAAGCGTCGGAATGGCCAGAAGCAGGCGCCGGACCGTATAGTGAAACATTTCAGACCGGTTCCGGACGCATCGGCCGGCGCCGGATCACGCGCCGAACGGCGCCCCGTTCCCGGAATCCTGGCATCGGCCGCGCCATATCTCTCTCGTAAGCCGCCGGGCCGCCGATCGGCGGCCCGGCGGAATGTCCCGCGCTAGTCGAGGCGATGCCAGTCGGCTGCGTTCCACAGCTCCGAATCCCAGGTATTCAGAACTACGCCGCCCAGCGAATTCGAATGCGCCGAAACCCGTCCGCGGTCGACAAGCGGAAGCATGACGTAGTTTTGCATGAGCATGTCGTTCATCGCTTTCGCCAGGCGCGCCCGTTCGTTCAATTCGCCGGTCTCGGCCATTTCCGCCAGCAGCGCGTCGTAGTCCGGATCGCAGTAGCGGGGCATGTTCGATCCCTGCCATTGCGTGTCGGGGCGAGGGCTCTCGCTGCACTTCCAGTTGCCCATGTAGGTTTCCGGGTCGGTTCCGTCGAAATTGTTGGCGTACATCTCGAGGTCGGCATAGAACTTCTGGTACGTGTCCGGGCTGCCGGGATCGCTGCCGAAGAACACCGAGGCGTCTATGTTGCGCAGTTCGGTTTCGACGCCGATTTCGGACCACCACTGCTTGATAAGAGCCTGGAAGTCCTGGCGCACGGCGTTCGTGGAGGTCTGGTAGAGAACTGAAAGCCGCGCGCCGTCCTTCTGGCGAACGCCGTCGGCGCCGGGCATCCAGCCCGCGTCGTCGAGCAATTTCTTGGCGCCTTCGACATCCTGAACCAGGCAGGAGTCGTTGGCCGTCGATTTATAGATCGGGGGCGCGGGAAGAACATTGCAGGAAGGTCGGCCGGCAACGCCGTATCCAATTTCGACCAGCAATTCCCTGTCGATCGCCATCGACAGTGCCTTTCGAACATTGATGTCGGTCAGAAACGGATGGGGATGGGCGGCCGTCGATCTTTCGTCGCCTAGCGCCGGATCGGGATTCGTAAGATTGACCATGATGCGCTCGACCAGCGTTCCGAAGGAGGAGACTACCGTGCCCTTGCCGGCCGCTTCCATGTTCGCAAGCACGTCGGGCGCGAGCTGCAGATTCCAGGCATAGTCGAACTCGCCGGTTTCCAGCACGGATCGGCCCGCCGCTGCCGCATCGCCGCCGCCCTTGAAGGTCAGGGCCGCGAATGCGGGCTTGGACGGGTCGCGGTAATTGGGGTTCGCTTCCATCGTGATGACGTCGTTGGGACGAAATTCCGTAACTTGGAAAGGACCCGTTCCCGTCGGGTTGAAATTAGCCTCCGTGCACTCGGGCGCCTTGGCGCCCATGCAGTCTTCGAACTGCGCCTTCTGGATGATCGGCGAGGAAGCTCCGACGAAAGGTCCGTACGGGAAAGGCTTGGGCGCGTCGAACGTTATTTTCACCGTGAAATCGTCGATAATTTCGACGCTGGAAACGCTGTCGAAATTCGACAGCTGCGAGCAGCCCCCTTCGGGGTGCATGCAGTAGTCGGCCGTGAATTTGACATCGTGCGCGGTCAGTTGCGAGCCGTCGGACCAGAGAATGCCATCTTTCACTTTCCAGGTAATAGATGTCAGGTCTTCGGAAACGCCTCCGTTCTCCACGGTCGGTATGCTTTCCGCGAGCCACGGGACCATGTTGCCGTCCTGGTCGTAGCGTCCGAGCGGCTCGAGTACCAGCGAGGCGGACTCAAGATCCTTGGTTCCTCCCGAAAGAAACGGATTCAGGATCGAAGGGGCCTGCCAGTAGATAATTCGCACTTCGCCGTCCGACGCGCGTTCGGCGGAGCTTTGCATAGTCGCGGCCAGCAGTACAGCCGCCGCTAGGGGAATCGTTCTCGGGATCATTTCTTGCTCCTTTTTTGGGCCGGTTTTCAGAGTCCGGCGGTCGAATCGATACGTAGTCTCGACGATACGCTAGTCTAGTGGAATTTCTCGAATCTTTCTTCAATGTCTATCGCGAGCGGCAATGGGACTTCCGCAAAGTCGCTCTCGAGCGCGCATTGGCCGCCCCCTGGCTCCAAGGGACGACGGTTGCGGAAATATCCTCGGTAGCGGGAGCTGGCATTCATTCGCGGTCTAGTCGGAACTTCATACGGGCATTTTACGCATAACCCGTTGAAAAACAACGAAAATATGCGATTCAGAGGCCCTGTAGGTGGATTCTTGTTGCCATAACGCGCGCAGGCGCGGAGTCCGGCGCATCCGGCGAGCGGATCCGATGGGATTGAACCAGGGCACGAAATTTTTTTCGATTGCCTCTTGACATTATAGATTTTGTCGGAATAATTGTGATTCGCAAAGTTCCCATAACGGATGCCCGCCATGGCCTTGAATATCGAAACCGTCCCCAACCAGGCCGGAAAACCCGCAATCCTCCTCCGCCAGGCATGGCGGGAGGGAAAGCGGATCCGCAAGAAGACCGTCGCCAACCTCTCGAAGTTCCCGCCCGAGATCGTCGAGGGCTTCCAGGAAGTGCTCAAGGGCGCCGTCGCCGTCAGAGACGTCGGCGAGCTCATGCAGGTGGAGCGCTCCCTCCTGCACGGACATGTCGCCGCCGTCCTCGGCACCGCGCGGGACCTCGGCCTCGAGCGCATGCTTCACCGGACCCGCAGCCGCGAGCGCCAGCTGGCGCTGGCCGCCGTCGTCTCGAGGGTGCTGTCGCCCGATTCCAAGCTCGCCACCGCCCGGCGGCTGTCGCCCGAGACCGCGACGAGCAGCCTCGGCGCCCTGCTCGGGCTCGGCCCCGTCGACGGCAACGAGGTGCTCGACATGCTCGACTGGCTGCTGAAGCGCCAGCCCTGGATCGAGAGGAGCCTGGCGAACCGGTGCCTGAAGGACGGAACGCTGGTCCTGTACGACGTCTCCTCGAGCTACCTGGAGGGAACCTGCTGCCCGCTCGCGGCCTTCGGCCACAACCGCGACGGAAAGAAGGGCAAGCGGCAGATCGTGTTCGGGATGCTCTGCGCCGCCGACGGCTGCCCGGTCGCGGTGGAGGTGTTCCCCGGAAACACCGCGGACCCGTCGACGGTGGCCTCGCAGGTGAACAAGATCCGCAAGCGCTTCGGCATCGACCGCGTGGCGCTCGTGGGCGACCGGGGGATGCTCACCACGGCGCGGATCCGCGAGGACCTCGAGCCGGCGGGGCTCGACTGGGTCTCGGCCCTGAAGACGCAGGACATCCGCAAGCTGCTGAAGGACGGCGCGGACGGCGCTCCCGCCCCGCTGGAGCCCGGGGCGCTGTTTCCCGACGCGGTGGCCGAGGTCTCGGGCCCGGACTTCCCCGGCGAGCGGCTGATGGTCTGCCTGAACCCCCGGCTGCGGCTGGAGCGGGCGCGCAAGCGCGCGGACCTGCTTCAGGCCACCGAGGAGGCGCTTGCGAGGATCGCGAGGTCGGTGCGCTCGGGCCGGCTGAAGGGCCGGGAGAGCATCGACCGCCGGGTGGGCAGGGACATCGACCGCCGGAAGGTCGGCAAGCACATCGAAGTCGACGTAACCGACGACGGCATCTCCTGGCGCCGGCGGCAGGACCGGATCGACGCCGAGGCCAGGCTCGACGGCGTCTACGTCATCCGCACCAGCCTGGATTCCGCCTCCATGGGCGCAGCGGAGGCCGTCGAGGCGTACAATTCGCTCGCCAGCGTGGAGCGAGCGTTCCGCAACGCCAAGAGCGACCTCCGGATCCGTCCGGTCTACGTCTACTCCCCTGACCATGTCCGCGCGCACGTGTTTCTTTGTTTGCTGGCCCTGCACGTGGAATGGCACATGCGCCGGCGCCTCGCGCCGCTCCTGTTCGAGGACGACGACCGCGCGGGCGCCCTGGCGCAGCGGAACTCGCCGGTGGAGACGGCCCGGCGGAAGGACGCCGCCATGCGCGCCGCGGACGACCTGCCCGCCCACAGCTTCCGCACGCTGCTCGACGATCTCTCGGGGATGGCGCTGAACCAGCTGCGCCTGCCCAGCCATGGCGTAAGCCTGCTGTCCGTCGTCACCAAGCCGACCCCGGTCCAGAAACGGGCGTTCCAGCTTCTCGGAGTGGATCCAGGCCATAACGTTCCCAAATGGCTGACAGGTTGACCGGCGGCCGCAGGGCCGGAAAACCCATGAATACCAGCAGGTTGGTCATGGAATCCTTCTTCGACTCTCCCTGAAGCTCCGACTAAAGTTGCCGCCGCGCTGGCTGCGGCGCGCGCCTTCGCCTCGCCGATGCATGCCGACACTATCAAGGTTGGATTCAACGTGCCGCTGACAGGCTTCGCCGCCGCCGCCGGGACTTCCGCGCTGGTCGGCGCGCAGCTGGCCGTCGAGCAAGTAAACGCGGCTGGCGGCATAAATGGCGACATGCTGGAACTCGTGATTACGACGACTAGGCCAACCCCAAGGAGGCCGCTCCCTTGGCCGTCAAATTGGCGACTCAAGATGAAGTCGTTGCGGGGATTTCCGGAAGCTATTCGGGTTTCACGCGCGCAGCCGCGACGATATTCTAGGAAAACTCGATTCCTTACATTTCCGCCTAAGCCGTGCATCCGGACATAACGAGAGCGGGCGCCTATGTTTTCCGCACGTCGTTAATGGGCGGCGTCCAGGGTCGCGCCGGCGCGAAGCCTGTCGGAGAATCGCTTTGCGCGAAGCGCGTCGTAATGATGACCCTGAACAACGATTTCGGCCAGTCGCTCGCGACCGGATTCAAGGAGAAGGCTGCGGATTTCGGCATCAATATCGTTGCCGAGTACGAATACTCGATCAGGGACAGGGAATTGGGCACGATCGTTTCCAAGACCGAGGCCGACCGGACCGATGCAATTTACGCTTTCGGCTATTTCTTCTCGGCGGGTCCGCTAGTCAGGCAGCTTCGCGCCGCGGGCGCGATCTATGCCTTGATCGCGCTCGGCCTAACGCTGGTAAACGGTTTGCTTAAGATTCTTCACGCGGCGCACGCCGCGCTATACGCGCTGGGCGTCTATATCGGGGTGACGCTGACCAATCTGACGGGAAGTTTGGCCTTCGCCCTGTGCGCGGCAATGATCCTGGTCGGCTTCGCGGGGATGGGCGACTATCGATTCGCCTATAGGCCGCTACTTGGCAAGCCGCCGCTAGTCGCTTTGATCGCGTCCATCGGCATCTTCATTGCTTCCGCTCGGAATAATCCTGACCGAGGCGCGAATCCTGGTTCTGGCGCTTGCCGTGGTGTTCGTCGGGGCGCTTGCGCGCCTGGCATCGTCGACGCGACTGGGAACGGCGTGGCGGGCGACGGTTTCGGACCCCGAAATCGCTATGAGTGTCGGTGTCGATATCGAGCGGGTTCGGTTGATTAATTTTTTCATCGGCTCGAACGGCACGGGCAAGTCCGCGACGATTCTAGCACTTGCCGGCCCGATTGCAGTATTCGGCGGGAGTATTTCAATGCGCGGGCGCGATATCGCCGGCCTGGCGCCGACGGATCGATCCCCCTCGGCATCGCTCTAGTGCCCGAGGGACGGCGCATTTTCGCCGACCTTGCCGTCGATGAAAACTTGACAGTCGGCTGCGCTCTTGTTGAAAGGGATCGCTTGCAAGCCAATCGGTCGCGGGTCTGCGAAACATTCCCGAAACTGGCGCTGCGAGGTTTTCAAGCCGCCGGTTCGCTTTCGGGAGGAAAGCAGCAGATGCTCGCGATCGGACGGGCCATGATGTTCGATCCGGAACTGCTGCTGGTCGACGATCTCTCGCTCGGCCTGATGCCCGCCGCGGACGGCGATTGCTACAGGGCTTTGAATTCGCTGCGAGAAGAAATTTCGGCCATTCTGCAGGTCGAGCAAAGCACCGACAGGGTCGTGGAGGCCGGGGATCGGATTGCGGTCATTGAAACCGGTCGGATCGCAAGGACGGGGACTGGCGCGGAAGCGGCTCGGAACGATGCGGTCGCGAGAGCGTACTTGGGAAGCGAACCGGACGGCCGGGCGGACGATTCGGAACTAACGGGGGAGGCAAAGGGATGAGAGCAAACTACCGCGGCGATTTGGTGCTTGAGAGCGGCGTGCTCGAGGGCGGCTACCTGTCCGTCGAGAACGGAAGGATCAACTATGTCGGATCCGAAAAGCCGCCCATCGCGGATATTGAGCGCGAATGGGACGGAGCATGGATTTTCCCGGGGGGCGTCGACGCGCAGGTCCATGCGCGAAGCCAGAAGGGTGCGGAGGGCTTTGACGCCTGCACGCGCGCGGCCGCAGCCGGCGGCGTGACGACGATCGTCGACATGCCTTACGACGAGGAATACCTGGTTTGCAGCGCCGAGAGCGTGCGTATGAAGGCGAGCGATGCCGAGCGCGAAGCGAGAGTCGACGTTGCGCTTTACGGAACGATAAATCCGGATGAAGGAGCGGCGAGGATCCGGGAGCAGGTCGAGGCGGGCGTCGCGGCGTTCAAATTCTCCACGTTCGGAACGCATCCTAAAAGGTTTCCCAGAGTGCCGCCCTATCTGATGGAGCGCGCGTTCTCGGAGATCGCGAAGCACGGGCTCGCGGCCGGCGTTCACAACGAGAACGACGAGATAATAAGGCACGAGATGAAGACCGTGAGCGATCGCGGCATAACGGACTACACGGCGCACGGGCTCAGCCGCCCTCCGATTTCCGAACTGCTGGCGATCTGCGAGATCTACGAGCTCGGAGCGCATACCGGCTGCCGAGCCCATGTCGTCCATTGCTCCCTGGCGAGGGGCATCGACATTCGAACGTCCTACAGGAAGCAGGGCTTCGCATGCTCGGTCGAGGTCTGCCTCCACTATCTGGTCCTGACGGAGGAAGACGATGTCAGGCGACTTGGCGGCCTAGGCAAAATCAACCCGCCGATTCGCAGCCGTTCCGAACGCGAAGGCCTCTGGACGAGGCTGGCGTCGGGAGAGATCGACATCGTATCGACGGATCACGTGTCGTGGCCGCTGGAAAGAAAAAGCAACCCGGAAATGCTTGCCAATGCTTCAGGCGCTCCAGGGATCGAAGTCATGATCCCGATCCTTGCGCGGGAGTGCGATTCGAGAGGCGTCTGCCTGGGAACGCTGGCCCGCGTTCTCGCGGGGAATCCTGCGCGGCACTTTGGCCTGGCACCTTCCAAAGGCAGTCTGAAGCCAGGAGCCGATGCGGATTTCTGCGTCATTGACCCGGCGACCTCGCCGTACCGCGCCGCCCGGGGCCAAACGGTCGCGGGGTGGAGCGCCTACGAAGGCCGCGAGATTCCGAAAGTTCTCGCGACCTATCTTCGGGGGCAATGCGTCTGGGACGGTTCGGAAATCGTCCAACCGCGCGGGTTCGGCCGGTTCGTGCGTCCCGCGCAGGCCAGATAGCCGCCGCCTGCGATTCTGGAGGACATGGCCATTTTAAAGATCGACGCGGAGCGCCTCTGGCGCCGGATAATGGAGCTTTCCGAATTCACGGAGCCGAATCGCCCGTGGACCCGGCTTGCGTTCGGCGAAAACCACCGGCGGTGCCGGGAATGGGTGCGGGCGCAGATGGCGGAAGCGGGGCTTTCCGTCGGGGTCGACCCGGGCGGTAACATGATCGGAACCAGGGAGGGGCGCCGGAAAGGGCTGCCTGCAATCGCCTGCGGGTCGCATTCGGATACCGTTCCGAACGGCGGCAGGTTCGACGGGGCGGCGGGCCTCGCTGCGGCAGTCGAGATCGCGAGCGCACTGGCGGACAATGACGTGGAACTGGACCATTCGCTCGAAGTCATCGATTTTCTCGCCGAAGAGCCGAACGAATTCGGCACGTCGTGCGTCGGCAGCAGGGCCGTCGCCGGCGAGTTGACGGAATCCGCGCTAGCGCTGGAATCGCCCGAAGGCGAGACGCTCGCGTCCGCGATCAACGCCATGGGAGGCGATTCAGCCAAGCTCCGGGGGCCCTTGCGCGGGAAGCGAGATACGGCGGCGTTTTTCGAATTGCATATCGAGCAGGGCCCGGTCCTGGAGCAAACCTGCGTCGACGTGGGTCTCGTTACCGATTTCGTCGGCATCGATCGCTACAGGCTCAAAGTCTCCGGCGAAGCCGCGCACGCCGGCACGACCCCGATGGACCGGCGACGAGATGCGCTGGTCGGCGCCGCCGAGCTCGTTCTGGAAGCGAGAAGGCTCGCCGAGCATCTGAACGCCGGCGATACGTACTTGGTCGCAACGGTCGGCAAGTTGGCGGTACGGCCGAACGGGTCCAATGTCGTTCCCGGATCTGTCGATTTCGTGCTCGAGATGCGTTCAAATCGACGGGAGGCCGCTCGCGAATTCGAAAAGGAGTTTTTTCGATTCGCAGAAGAATCTTGCGCGGGCGCCGGGTTGATGTTCGAAAGCGAGCGGTCGAGTTCGGTGCAGCCGGTCCGGACGAACGAAAAAATGCTGTCGCTTCTGCGGAACGCGGCTACGGCTGCCGAATGCACCTTTCGCGAAATGTCGAGCGGCGCGGGGCACGACGCGGCGCACATGGCGTTCGTCTGCCCGTCCGGAATGGTATTCGTTCCGTGCCGGGGAGGGCGCAGCCACTGCCCCGAGGAATGGGCCGAAAAAGAGCAGATCGCCCGCGGCGCCCAGGTCATGCTCGAAGCGATATTGCTCTGCGACGCGCGAGAATTGGACGGGTGAGGCGAGGTCGGGGGAGATAGCCGGGCAGGCGCCGGGCAATAGCGGACGCGCGCGCCGCGTGCGGTCCAAAACTGCGGTGCCGGGGCCGGTGGCGGACAACCTTCCGCGGAGTGCCGGGGAGCGATATTGAAATCGGCGAGGGGCCTTTCCGGCTCGTCTTCTACGGCGGAATAGCGAAAGCCGCTCGCAACCGGGAGAGCAATCCCGCATCGCCGCCGCTCTCGCGGATCTCGAAATTGACGAAATTCCCGTTGCGCGGGCCGGAATGCCGGTTGCCGCGCTCGACTGCGCCGGGTTGCGACGCGACAAGCACCTGGATATCCCGAAGAGCATGTCGCTACTGCGGCTTGAACCCGTCGGCTCGGGTCTGAATTCGATGAAGAAGGTCCTCGGCAACATGAATCCCGGCAAGCTTGGCGAACAGGCTGTTCGCCTCGGTCGAGGATGTGCGCGGCGCCGTTAACGAAGCGTGGAGCGAGTTCGTCGGGCGGACCTGCGGAATCGCTTTGACGGCAACCCGGGAACGCGCGGCTTTTCGGAATGAAATCGCCCGTTCGATACGGGGTAGGCGGTCTTGAAAAGTGGATTGGCATCAGACCGCCGCATCCGTCGCAAGCGCCGGAGATTGAATCCGCCGGCTTATGGACAAACGCGGTGTCGAAAGCAAGATTTCAAGGCACTAGGAGAGATGCCCATGGCTGACCCGCTTGCAAAGGAAAAAGCTTTCCTGAAATCCTAGCTGAAAGAACTCGCCAAGGAATTTCCAGGCAAATTCCTGCTTGTAAAAGGCAAGACCCTGCATGGCGCGTTTGAAACTTGCGACGAGGGCATTGCTATCGGCGCCGGCGAGTTTGGCGCAGGACCATTCCTAGTGCGTTCAGTGAAACTGCCGGATGATGCAGAGGCCCCAGTATTCCAAACCTGTCTATCGGGGTACCGCTCTTGGCCGACACGTAATACGCGCATTGAGGGCACCCGGAAAAACAAACGGGGGCGGTCCGTTTCCTTGCCGCCCGGAAAGTTGCTGAAACAGATTGGCCCCCGGGTTCGCGTTTCGTTGAGTCCGCCGTCATCGCGAGCGAAATTTTTCAGTCGAATCGTTGAGAATCCACCTTCGCACTTAGTTGGCTTGGGACTGATCGATACAGGCGCCAGCTCTACATGTTTTGATTGCGACGCGTGCCGGCGAAGGCCGGACTTGCCGTTGTCGACAGCGGGCCGGTGACATCCGCCACTCATGCGAATGAGGTCGTTCCGACTTTCGCAGGTCGTATGGCAATCGATGGCCTGCCCGTAAACATAGATGCCACGAGAGCCTTTGGATCCGACCTTGCGCCGCAAGGCCTAGTGGCGTTGATCGGGCGCTATATCCTTGGCAACTGTGTCTTGATTTACAATGGTAGCGACGGTTCCTTTGCATTGTCCATTTGAACGACCGGACTCGGCAGTGCGAGTTGCCGCCTGCTCGTAAAGCATTCTGCCGATCGACGCGGAGCGAATCTTTTCCGAGGTCTGAGAAGCAAAAAAATAGCGATTCAGTGGCCGCCGCCGGAAATTTAACTTGCTCCTTTCTGTGAAGGCGAGACAGAATTAGGCTATGGCGCGACGGCGAGCTTGTATGCGGAATAGGCAGGCCGGAATCCGGCTATTGCAGTTGTGCCGAATTCCGCCACCGATTAGAGAGCGACTAATTGAAACCCGGAGGAAAGAAGTGAAGAAGACACGAATCGGAAATACTGGGATCGAAGTCCCCGATCTTTGCTTTGGCACGTCGGTACTGGGCGACATGCCGAACACCTACGGCTACAGAGTCGATGAAAAGCGCGCCGTGGAGACGATGCATGCGATCTTTGACGGACCGGTAAATTTTATCGATACTTCGAGAAACTACGGCAGCGGACTGAGCGAGGAGCGCATAGGCATCGCTATCAGGGAACGAGGCGGGCTGCCGGAAGGATTTGTCGTATCGACCAAGCTGGATCGGGACATGGAGTCGCTCGGTTTCGATGCCGATAGGGCGCGCAAGTCCTTGGAGGAAAGTCTGACGGCCCTAAATCTTGACCGGGTCCAGATTCTTCATCTGCATGATCCCGAACACTGTCGAGACCTCGATGAAATCACGCGAAAGGGCGGCTCGCTTGATGAATTGTTCCGCATGAAGGAAGAAGGACTGGCGGACGCGGTCGGCATCGCAATGGGAGCGCTTCACATTATGATGCCGCTGCTCGAGGACTGGCCTTTCGATGCATTGATTAACCATAACCGGTATACTCTGCTAAATCGCTCCGCCAATGAATTGTTCGATTCCGCGCGCGAAAGATCGATCGCAATTTTCAACGCCGCGCCCTTCGTGGGCGGCATGCTCGCGAAAGGCTCTGCGAATGCGAGCATGGTAACCTATCAGGAGCCGACTGAACGCGATTGGTCGCAGATTCGGGAAATCGAATCCGCATGCGCGAGTCATGGCGTTTCGACCGGCGCTTTGGCGCTTCAATTTTCCACCCGAGATGATCGAATCGCGTCGACTATAGTTGGGATATCGAAGCCCGAGAGAATTCAGCAGACATTGGAATGGGCTTCCGAGTCTGTGCCGGAAAGCCTTTGGCGCGAAGTTGAGAATTTCGATTACTCGACTGAAGATCCGGAAGCCCGGCGAGTCTACAGCCCCGACTGAGTCCGAATTCCGTAGCGGAATTGCTCTGATTGCATGCAATTCTAGACTCGCTCACGCAGAGCGTCCGCGTCGTTGATCTCCGGCGGAATATTATCCGCCTATTGAACTGGAATGCGGCAATTCTGCGCCTTGAATGGTCATGCGGGACTCGTACCCGGCTCTGGCCAGCGGCGGCGACCCGGTAATATCGGCGAATTGCCCGCGCACTCGTCATTCCCGCCGCTAAAGCCTCGCGGCGATTGGTTTCTTATCGAAAATCGATTCGCCAGTCGACGACATCCCACCTTGGAGCCGATTTGATCGCTTGCCAAACTGACCTGCCAGGGAATGATGGCCTTGCTCGTGATTGACCATGCTTGAGAGCGTACACAGTTTAAATCATTACCGAATTGTGTAGGGAATTGGTTACGGGTCTACGGCGGATTCCGACGCAACCTTCTGTCGCCAATCGAATCCGCGGACTTGGCAACGCAACTCACCTGAATCCATTTCGGTGGTTCCTAGGCGGGCTGGCCTTAGTGAGTTAAATCATCTCGAGTTGTGCAGGGTCAACTTCGCAGTTGAATACGCCCAACGCCCCTTTCACAGGGAACGGTCGAATCCGCTGGATGTCTTCCAGCAGCCAAGATACC